>OKIR01000005.1_pt1 | contig 107205 bp, 106 predicted proteins | sample 1612941 | NCBI WGS metagenome assembly OKIR01 (sample SAMN04436824, study PRJEB24849) | human gut metagenome | biome: human gut; feature: NICU; material: stool | host: Homo sapiens | place: USA: Saint Louis, MO | collected 2011-07-14
CGGAAGTATTCTGAGTTTAGGAAGGCAGGGGATCTTTTTCTTTCCGTGTATTTTAATCCTTCCAAAACTCTTCGGACTTTCAGGGATTGTGTGGGCTCAGCCGGCGGCGGATATCTGTTCGGCACTGATGACTCTGTGGTTTGCATGGAAGATGAATGAAATATTGGGAATCCAAAACGGCAGCCGGTCTATGGAACAGATGAAGGAGGAAAATATATGAAAGGGGAAAAGAAAGGGATCGGTATTTTCGGACTTACCGTGCTGGGAATTGCATTAAACTTATTGCTGTGTGCGGTGAAATTTGGAGCCGGCGCTGTCAGCCATTCTGTAACGATAACCGCAGACGGATGGAACAGCCTGACAGATGCGGGGACATCGGCTGTCACGATGCTTGGGCTCTGGGCGGCAGGATGCGGCGCTGGAAGACATCATCCGTTTGGACACGGGAGACTGGAATGGATCCTTGGCATGCTGACCTCTGCATCGGTAATCACGATAGGATTAGAACTGCTCAAATCCTCTGGGTCCGCCGTATATCAAGGACAGCAGTCCCAGTATCCGGGTTCTGTATTTATTGTGCTGCTCCTGTCTGTATTTATTAAAATATGGATGCATTTTATACAAAAGCGGGCAGGAGAGCGGCGGCAGTCAGAGACATTAAAAGCTGTTTCAAATGATTCACTGGCCGATGCACTCGCTACATCCGCAGTACTGGTTTCAGCACTCGCCGCAGAATTTACTTCCTGAAAAATAGATGGATGGTGCGGGGTCGGAGTGGCGGCACTGATTATATTCAATGGAGTCAAAAGTTTTTCAGACATTGTACAGAAAGTAATCGGTATGCAGGCCGATAGTTCCATAGCAGAAAAGATAGAAGAGATGATAATGCAAAAGAAAGGCATCAAGAGTTGTTATGAATTAATGATTCATGACTACGGGCTCAACCATTATGTGGTCTCGGCAAAGGTTCTTGGAACAGAAAATACTGTCTGCGCCCGGGCCTCAGAGCTTTCTATAGAAATAGAGCAGAAGTTTGGATGCAGCTGTACGGTCCAGGCGGATATAATGGCAGAAGAGTCTCCTGAGATACAGGAAATAAAAAAAGATTTAAAAGAGAAAGCGAAAGAAATCCATCGATTATTAAACATCCATCATTTTTATTTGATCAAATCTGGGGCAAACATTCTCATAACGGCGGACATCAGTATTCCTGTTTCCCAGCAGAAGAAACGGGAACTGGTTTACGGGGAACTGAGCCGGACGGTCCGTCAGCACGGCGGGCAGTATCAGCTGAGATTACACCCTGTCATGGAAAACAATCATGACAAAGCCTGGAAGACTTCACATCAGGCAGAAAAAAGAATAGGGGCAGACTAATCCGCCAGAAGATTCTTTCGGTCAGCCAGTACAAAGGATGCCATCCGGCGGGCAGATTCCCGGTTCAGCGGCATGACCCTTCCGTGATAAGGATAATAGATCAGATTAGACCAGAGGACTTCATAACCGCCCTCATCATATTCCTCAGCTGTGGGAAGGTAACTGTCAATCCCATTGGTATAGCCGTTTAGGAAAAGAAGGGAATCCTTTGACCGATGCCACGCATCCAGAGATATTTCGCACATGATTTCATTGGGAACACCGCAGAGACATCCTTCATTCAATAAAAAATATTGAAATTCAATGTCTGCTGTCTGAGCAGGGATGTGTTCATGGTGCAGCCTGCGGACCTCCTGCAGCCATCCTGTTCCGTCAATCCTGGCCTTTTCCTTTGCTTCAGCCGCGATTTCAGCAGCCCGGTTCAAAGGCGGAACATCGGCTGTGAAACTGTGTCTTACAGAACACATAGAAAGACGGTATATCGGTATTGTTTTTAAAGCAGTAAAGATGGAAGCAACAGACTGAAATATGGATTCTGCCATTTTGTTTAAGGATTCTGTGCTCTGTCTGAAATATTTTTCTTTTTCTTCGGCAGTATATGGTTTTTCTAAGGCGTCTACACCATAAACCTCCATAAACTCTGCATTTTCCTGTTGGAATCTGGGGCGGAGATCTCCGGATGCCCCCTGAATCATCATAACCGGACATCCAAATGAATCGGAAAGTTTTTGCCTGGTTACGCCGAAATAATCGGAAGAAATTTTATAGTTGTCACTTGTAAGGACATTTGCATGGGCGGATACCCGAAGCAGGAGCAGTGCCGGACTGCCATCGGGCTTGGAAAGCTTTAAAACTCCCAGACGGGGATCTCTTAAAACTTTTCCGGATCTCCGATTGACTCCAATGTCATGTTCTGCAATACCCCATCCGGCATAGAATGGTTTCATATTTTTCAGGGCCGTTTTCAGGGCAGAACATATATGGTCACACACGAAGGTAAAATAGGCACTTTCTGCTGCAGCATTCGGAGCAGAGTGAGTATGGGAAAAGCAGATCATGATGTTGTCAACGGGAACATTCAGTACATTTGATATCTGCTTCCTTAATTGAGACGTTAATTTTACGGTAAATCCCAGACTGTCGATGGCTGTCAGACATATTGTTTTATCTGCGGTCCTGAATATCAGGACTTGTGCTTTCAATGGATGAAGAACACCCCTTGATTTATTGTTTGTTCTTGAAAATCCAACCATTTCTACGGATATGCTCGGGGCAATATCCGTTTGTGCAAATCCAAATGATGCAGTCTTTCTATTTTGTTTCATAAGTAACACCTCCTGCATCAAAGAATATCAGAGAGATAAGTTTCCCTCAATATACGAATTGATACAGAATCATTTTATACTTATGGATTCAGAAAGTTTCATGCGCAAAACAAAAGTGCGGTTTCCAATCTATAAACCGCACTTTTTCCAGATATTTTATTTGCTGTATATAATCTTCCTGATAGTGTGTACAGATAGAAAATATGTCTCTGACAGATTTTCTATTGACTTCCCAAGCTGAAAATCTCTCCGGATACAGGCATTGCGTTTGCTGATCCTGAGCCGGCTTCCGGTCTGGTCACCCCAGCTTTTATGCTGATCTTCTTTTTTAGGAATATATAAATATTCTCCCTGCAGGTAGTCCTGAAGTTGTTCCACAAGGGCCGCAGGAAGAAGGGAAGATGCATTTTTATATTTCATATTTGGCCTCGTTTCCTTAAACATCGTTGTTCTTGGATGCAAAGCCGCATATCAAAAGTGCCTGTTTACTCCATGCAGTCGGCACTTTTTTTGTTCGGCTCTGCATGTAGGGTAACATCTGCTTGTCTTTTTTTGTTAATACACATGGTGGATTACCTCCTACTGTTCATATTTTTGCATTTCCTGCCGGATCTGATCTTCGCAGGAACGCATGGCAAGAATCGTTTTTTCAAGTAGTTCATTCAGCTCCCAGCCGAGGTTCTCAGCTCCTTGTGAAATTATATCCCGGGAACATCCTGCCGCAAACTTTTTATCTTTAAACTTTTTGCGGACACTGGATAGTTTCATATCCTGTACGCTTTTAGAAGGACGCATTAATGCAGCAGCACCGATCAGACCGGTCAGTTCGTCGGCCGCAAACAGGACTTTTTCCATTTCATGTTCAGGCCGGACATCGGAACAGATCCCATAGCCGTGGGAACAGACAGAGCGGATCATATCTTCTCCAATACCTCCTGCCCGCAGGAGCTCCGGTGCTTTTTGGCAGTGTTTTTCCGGATAAAGTTCAAAGTCAATATCATGAAGAAGTCCTGTGATGCCCCAGTAGTCTTCTTCCTGTCCGAAGCCTAGTTCGTTTGCATACCATTTCATGACACCTTCCACTGTCAGTGCATGCTGGATGTGAAAAGGTTCTTTGTTATATTGTTTCAAAAGCTCAAAAGCCTTATCACGTGTAATTGCTGATTCCATAGTGCCTCCTTTATTTATAAAAATTTTTATTTCATTATGATTTTATTTTAACACTGAGGATGAGGAAAGTAAAAGTGCGATTGTTGTTTTACAGCCTGCATGATATAATTTTTACAGTCAATACGAAAGGAAAAGTAAATGTTTTTAAACATTTACAGAGGAGAAAACTTGGAGCCTATTATATATAAAATAAAGGATAACATACAAAGTCTGCAGGATTTTCAAAAACACTTAGAAAATAAACATTCAGAAAGAATTATATTGCTTGACTACCCAATCGTTTATATTCATAACTGGAAAAAAGGTGAAAGCTACGAGGTTTATGTTGGAGAGACAAACAATGTTGTTCAGAGAACAAAACAGCATTTTGATCAATCCGGGGACAAACAAAACTGGAGGTCTCATCTGAGAACAAAATCGCCAGATTTGTATATCATTGGCCATGAGCATTTCAATAAATCTTTGACTCTGGATATTGAAAATCGTTTAATGATGTATATGATGGGAATCGATGCTGTCAAAAGAATACATAACAAAAGGACAAATCCGCAGAATAGATATTTTCCTGATTTTGAAATGAATCATATTTTTCAAAGGATCTGGTATAAGCTGAGAAAAACAGATCCGGATTTGTTTCCAAATGAAAGTGTTATTAAAGATTCGGCGCTGTTTAAAGCTTCTCCTCTGCATAAGCTGACACAGGAACAGGAAGATATCAGAGACAGGATTATAGAAAAAGTTTTTTCAGCATTAAATGATCAAAATAAAAGAGGACAGCTTATTTTCATTGATGGAGAAGCCGGAACAGGGAAGACTGTTTTAAACAGCAGCACTTTTTATGAGATGTATTTGAAGGCAGAAGAGCAGAAAATAGAGAATTTTCAATGTTGTCTGCTGGTGAATCATGAAGAGCAGATTACAGTATACGAGCAAATAGCAGAAAAATTAGGTTTAAAAAATAAATATGGAAAAGTTGTAAGCAAACCAACTCCGTTTATTAATCATCATTCAATTGATCAGCCCATAGATGTAGCATTTATTGATGAGGCTCATTTACTGTTGACACAAGGGAAGCAATCTTACCAGGGAAAGAACCAGCTCAAGGACATTATCGAGAGAGCAAAAGTCACCATCGTTATGTTTGATGAAAATCAGATCTTAACAACAGAGCAATATTGGGAGGCAGAAATTTTAAATGATTACAGAAAGAGTGCCGACGAAAATGGAAATCATTTTAAGCTGACAAAGCAGATGAGGATTACCGCATCGGATGAAACGATTTCTTGGATCGATGGTTTTACAAAGGAGAAAAGAATATCAAAAATTCCAACGGATACCACCGGATATGAGATAAAAGTTTTTGAACAGCCGGCAGAACTTGAAACAGCGATTAAAGAGAAATCAGCAAAAGAAGAACACAAGCTTTCCCGGATGATAGCGACTTATGATTGGGAATATAGCCAGAACTCATCAGTAGAAAAGAGGATGCAAAAATATTGGGAAGTCATAATCGGAGAATGGAAAAAACCATGGAACCGTGAGCTGAATAAGGAATTAGGGAAAAAAGAGAAAAGAAAAAACAGATCACTTGCCTGGGCAGAGCAGTCTCAGACAATAGATGAAATCGGATCTACATTTACAATCCAGGGATTTGACTTGAATTATGCAGGTGTCATTCTTGGCCCGTCTGTGAAGTACCGCAATGGAGAGATTATTTTTGATCCAAATGAAAGTCATAATTTAAAGGCCACCAGAAAACGTACATTATCGAATGGTACAAAGAAGGAATTTGGTGAAACTTTGATTCAGCATGAAGTGCGGGTTTTGATGACTCGGGGAGTGAATGGATTGTATATTTATGCATGTGATAAAGAATTGCGGGAAGCTTTAAAAGAGGCTGCAAAATAGAGACTGATTGAAATGAATTAGGAGGAGTTTATATGCAGCAGTCAGAAATATTTATCGTAGAAGATGACAGAGATCTGGCGGAGATGTATTCCCGAGTCCTGGCGCTGATGCGAAGAACTTATGGTTACTCTGTCCTAAAGCCTCTTTGTTTTTTTGATATCATCATTGATCAGTTTTATGGCAGAGCCAGGAACAGTAAAATGAAGCGGCCGCCAGGATGCATTTGCCGGAAGTCATCAATATATCTCCCCATTACCTTAAAAGTTTCCAATCACTTAGAGACGGGAGATACTGTGACTCTTAAACTGTTCGGGCAGATGTCAAAATACCGGATCGCAGGTTTTTTTGAAGATCCGTTTCTCGGGAGCACAATGACCGGATTTAAACAGCTGTTTTTAGACCGGGAGACCTATGAGAAGCTTTCAGCGACAACGAAAGCTGTAAACTATCAGAGCACGATGGTAAGTTTGTAGACGAATCATGCTACCGGAAAGGATTTCACATCCAGAATCAAATTATTGAATGGCAGGACCGACTTTGCCAGAAAAGGAACAGATGTTCCTTTTATCTATGACACTCTTAAAAAACAGAGGAGAGTGTTTGCCGTTCAGAGAAGTATGGGATATTCTCTAAAGAACCTGCGTCTGCAGTTTGCCTTTTCCTTTGGCATTATCGGAATTCTTGGAACTGTGTTTGGACTTCTTTTTGTCGGGCTGTTTACAAACCGGATGTTTGGTGTCATGTTCGGCAGTCTTGGGATCTCAAAATTTCATGCGGAAATCACAGGGTCCAGTGTACTGCCGCCTGTATTTATCATCGTTGGATTTCTGATCGGTTTTTCCTATCTGATTTCCAGAAGAACCAATAAGTATGGCGTGAGACAGCTGGCTGAGGATATATAGATAATCATTTAATACTATTGACATAGAATTATGATTCTATTACGATTGTATTACAAAAACAGGAGGCGATATTATGGCGAAGGAGGCAACATTACAGGTTCGTATGGATGCGGATTTGAAGGAAAAAGCGGAGACTCTTTACAAGGAGATGGGTACCTCTTTTGCGGAGGCAGTACGTATTTTCGCACAGCAAAGTGTAAATGAAAACGGGATGCCATTTGTCATGACTGCGAATCGAGGGAATACGTACAGACGGCTTTCAAGATATGCTGATTCTGAACTGACAGCAAAAGAGGAAGGTTCATACGAAAGGGCGATGATCGAAAAGCATGAGAAAACTGATTGACGCAAATGTCATTTTAAGATATCTTTTGGGAGATCATCCGCAGATGTCAGAAGAAGCCAGACAGATCATTGAAAAGGGGCCTTTACTCTGCCGGAAGTCGTTGCGGAAGTAGTTTATGTTTTGTCGGGCGTATACAAGATAGAACGGAATGAAATTGGGAGTACACTCATAGATTTTTTTGACGAAGTATTAATCGAAGATCGAGAAATAATCTGTGAGGCACTGACTATATTGGTTGATACATCTCTTGATTTTGTGGACTGTATATTGATTTCACGGCACAGAGTATTAGGAGATACGATAGTAAGTTTTGATAAAAAACTGAATAAGATGCTGGATTAAAGTCAGGACAAAAGGCGCTTTGTATTATATACAGGGTGTCTTTTTGTTTTGAATAATGATCGCTCGTCATGTTTTGATTTTTATATTTGCCATTGTATTGTAAGGTACATAAGAAGCAGTTATGATGATCCCAGGAGGTAAGGATATGCAGATAAAGAAAGAAGAGATCAGAACAACCATTTTAAATGCGGCCCAACAGGAGTTTCTGATTCACGGCTACGAAGGTTCCTCTCTGAGAGTCATCGCAAAAAAAGCAAACACAACCATTGGAAATATCTATCACTATTTTGATAACAAAGAAGCAATACTGGAAGAATTGCTGAAGGAGCCGGTAGAGGGGCTTAATAAACTTATAGAACAGCACTTTGAAAAAGAACAAAAGGTATATTCCTTAAAAGAAGTCAAAGAAATTTTTGGTCAGATGGATGATGTCGTGTCATTAGTCCAGGGATCAGAGATACAGTATTTGATGGATCAGCGGCTGCTTATATTATTGGATCTTAAAACCACTCGTTTTTTAGAATTAAAGAAGTCATTTATACAGCAGTTCAAAGAACACATGGCATGGCATTTAGGCCTTGATGACAGTGATTCTCCCTATGTGGATATTATCGCTGAAATGTTTATATCCTGTATCCGCCATGCTCTTTTGGAACATCCAAATTCAGAGGAAGCACAGAAAGAATTCATTCAGGTTTTCCGGATGCTCTGTGCGGGACTTGTCATGAACCAGGAGGAGAAGCCATGAAGATTGTAGAACTGAATCATATCAGCAGGATTTACCATACCGGGGATCGCGATATCTATGCGCTGAAAGATGTATCTTTTTCTGTCGAACCGGGAGAATTCACTGCAATCTTAGGGCCCAGCGGCGCCGGTAAATCCACGCTTTTAAATATTCTGGGAGGAATAGACCGGGCGGACAGCGGAACTGCAGAAGTGGCCGGTCAGGAGATCACAGGTCTGACTGAAAAAGAACTGTCTTTTTACAGAGCCGGAAAAGTTGGGTTTGTATTTCAATTTTATAATTTAATTCCCACGTTAACTGTAAAAGAAAATGTGGATCTGATGAGAGAATTAAAACGAGAAGCACTTCCGGCAGCAGAAGTTCTGAAAAAAGTGGGACTTTCCGGACATGAAGAGAAGTTCCCGGATCAGCTTTCCGGCGGAGAGCAGCAGCGGGTATCCATCGCCAGAGCCATTGCCAAAAACCCCGATATTCTGCTCTGTGATGAACCGACCGGAGCATTGGACAGTGAGACAGGATGCATGATACTGGAACAGCTCTGGAACTTATGCAGAAAAGATAAGAAAACAGTGCTCATTGTCACGCACAATGCCAATATAGCGAAAGCGGCAGATAAGGTCATCCGGGTCAGGAATGGGGAGATCACAGGTGTGGAGATCAATACAGCACCCCTCAGAATAAGCGAGGTGGAGTGGTAATGCTGATAAAAAAAACATTTCGCGACATCAGAAAAAACAAAGTACAGTTTCTGGCTATCTTTCTCATGATGTTTTTTGGCTGCTTTCTGTTCTCAGGTATTACCGGGGAATGGAGCGGGCTTTTAAGCCGCTTCGATGCTTACATAAATAATCAGAAGCTCGCTGACCAATGGCTGTACGGAGACTCCTTTACAAAACAAGATATAAAACGTCTGAAAAAGGACAAAAAAATAGAACAGGCAGAAGGAAGACTTTTCATCCCAATGAGTCTAAAAGGCAGGGAAAAGACAGCCATTGACTGTTATGCCGCCGACAGCAATCAAATATCCAGACTTCTTATAAGAGACGGACAGGGTTTTGACAGCAGACGAAGAGGTGTCTGGCTGGATGACTTATTTGCCAAGAAAAATGGATTTCGCACCGGTGATACCATAACATTTGTTCAAAAAGGTATTACAATAAAGGGGAAAATCCTCGGGCTGGTCTCCAGTCCGGAATATATATACGGGGCCGGAAAAGACTCTATGGTTCCGGACCATAAAAATAATGGATTTGCATGGATCAGTCCGAAACTGGTTCCGGCGGCGGGACTGCCTGCCTATAATCAGATTGTAATAAGGACTTCAAAATCAGCCCGCAGGGAAAATATCGCGGGAATCATTTATAAAAACAGGCAAATCACGACCGTTTATGCGAAAGACCATCCGGCTGTCTCTATGATTACCGATGAGATCAAGCAGCACCAGTCTATCGGAACGGTATTTTCCATGGCCTTTCTTTTTATCGCTTTGATGATCACATCTACGACTATGCACCGGATGCTGAAAAATCAAAGGACACAGATCGGGATTTTGAAAGCGCTGGGCTTTACCAAAGAGAAACTGACGGTCCATTATCTATCCCATACTGCGCTGATCTGTGTTTTGGGAACAGGACTCGGATATATATTAGGTTATCGGGTGCTGCCGGATCTGATCTACCGGTTTTTAAAAAATATGTATCATCTTCCTGAATGGGGAGGAAGCCTTCCGGCAGTTTATGCGGTTTTGCCGGCAGGGTGCGTTTTGATCTGTCTTTTTATCAGTTTTTCTGTCTGCAGGACCTATTTGAAAGGAACAGCGGCAGAAAGCCTCAGAGAAGAAACGCAGCCAAAGTACCGCATAAGAAACTGCATGAAAATACCGAGGTGTCTTTCCTTTTCCAGCCGATGGAATCTCAGGGATATTGGAAGAAACCGGCTGAGAAGTTTTATGACTCTCTGTGGAATTTTAGGGTGTACAGCGCTTCTGTTCTGCGCATTTTCTTTATACGATACCTTTGTCAGCCTCTCTGACTGGACGTTTCATAAGCAGCAGTCATATGAATGCAAGATTACAGATTTGCCTGATGAAAGAGGCCGGGAGGAATTGCTGCGAAGAACCGATGGAGAGTATCTTCAGGAAGGCACGGCGCTTCTCATAAGGAACGGAAATGAACATGAAGTGAGCATGACGGTACAGGAGTCGGCCAGCTATTTAAAGCTTGCAGAGAGTCTCAGCCAATTTACCGATCTTCAGAACGGAATTGCAGTTTCTAAAAAGACGGCAGACCGCTTTGGGATCAAAAAGGGGGATACGGTTGCCTGGAAGGCTGCCGGACAGGATAAAAAAATCTGTTCTAAAGTACAGGCAGTGATCCGGACACCGGTCTCTCAGGGAATCACGATGATGAGACGAGATTATCTGGACAGAGGACTTAAGTTCAGGCCCACAGCCGTCATTGGAAAGATACCGGAGAATGGTTTTGGAAACTATGAGGGTCAGTGTACCATCTCGCTTCAGGCTGACCTGACAAAAAACATGGATGTGATGATGGAAGGAATGGTTATGATCATAGGAATTCTGGTTTTTGGTGCTGTGCTTTTAGGAAGTGTCATGCTTTACAATTTGGGTGTTTTGTCATATATGGAACGATACAGAGAATTTGCAACACTGAAGGTTCTTGGCTTTCCCGACCATCGGATCAGGACTGTTATGATCCAGCAGAACGTGTGGGTATGCGCGGCCGGAATTCTCCTGGGACTGCCGGCTGGATATGGAATGCTTTGTTATCTGCTCTCCACCGTTCAGGAATCGATGGATATCCCGGTCTTTATCCGATGGACTTCATGGCTGTTTAGCGCCGCAGGAACCTTGGTGCTCTCATGGATGATCAGCCGCATTGTATCCAGAAAAATTCCCGGCATCAACATGGTGGAGGCATTAAAGGCAAAAGAATAAAATCTGTGATATAATAGGCTGGAAAGGGGTGACTTTCTATGAAATTGTGTATTGCAGTCACTGGAATGGTCTAGGGAAAACACGAAGCAAAGATAGGAGAAGTGTTATGACGATTCCAGATACGAAAAAAATTTATCCAAGAACCGGCGACAGCCAGACAATTTATTTAAAAAATGTGATTGACTGTCCGAATATAGAAGTCGGTGATTTTACAATTTACAACGATTTTGTCCATGATCCGAGAGATTTTCAGAAACATAATGTGCTGTATCATTATCCGATCAATCACGACAAAGTGTATATCGGAAAATTTTGTTCCATCGCGTGCGGAGCAAAATTTTTGATGAACTGTGCGAATCATACTCTGTCTTCTCTGTCCGGCTATACGTTTCCGCTGTTCGGTGAAGAGTGGGGACACGGCATTACGCCGGAACAGTCCTGGGACAACAGGGGAGATGTCGTCGTGGGCAATGATGTATGGATCGGCTTTGAAGCCGTTATCATGGCGGGTGTGACGATCGGTGACGGTGCAGTAATCGGCACCCGCGCAGTCGTGACAAAAGACGTACCGCCCTATACGATTGTCGGCGGGATTCCTGCAAGGCCGATACGAAGGCGGTTTTCTAAAGAAGATACTGCATTCCTTCAGGAACTCAGATGGTGGGACTGGCCCGCAGAGCAAATTTCCGAGATAATCCCGTATATTCAGTCCGGAGATATCAGAGGTCTGAAAAAACGGCTGAAATGACGAAGATATCTGTTGGAGAAGTTATCTGAAAACCCCGGTATAGCAAGGGAAAGCTATACCGGGGTTTTTTAAGTACTTAGGGTAAGATGTTATCGCCCTTTTACAGATAAATTTTTATTGAAATGCATCATTGCAGCTATGGCAAACACTGCAACGATGGATTCGGTCAGAGGCATTGTAAACCAAAGGTAATCAGCGTTTATGAAAGGAAGTATCATAATGAAACCTCCGCTGATAAAAAGTCCTCTGGCTACTGAGACAATAAAAGAGGCTCTTGGTTTCAATAACGCCTGAAAATAGTACGTTGAGAAAATATTAAAAGGGAGAAGCAGGAAAGAAAGCCCGTAACACCTCATAATATCAGGTGCAATTTTTAATATTCCTCCGGCAGGTGTCATGAATATTTTAATAAATGTATTTGGAAAAAGCAGCATTAACAGGGTCCAGAAAACTCCCAAAAATATAACTGTGTACAAAGCATATTTTAACGTTTCTTTTATCCGATGTCCCTGTGCTGCCCCAAAGTTGACAGAAATAATAGGCTGGGAAGCTTGTCCGACACTGTATGCACAGCATTGTACAAATGTACTTAAGGTAACGATAACCCCGTAGACGGATAAGGCGTTTACCCCTAAGTATTTGATGATCTGTCTGTTAAACAGGATTGTCATAATACCCATGGCAATATCAACAAAAAATGTTGAGAACCCAACCACACTGATTTCTTTTAGCTTATGGAGCAAGCGTTCGGGCTTTACAAAAGTTAATGTATTTCTTTTTGTGAAAAAATGAGACAGCATTACAGCACATGATATGACAGAACCAATCGCTGTGGCCAATCCGGCTCCAAAGATTCCCATGTCAAAGGCGAAGACAAAAATGTAGTCTCCAAATACATTAATGAGTCCGCCGGATAATACACCAATGGCTGCCAGGAGCGGAGCTTGATCATTTCTTAAAAAAGCTGCCAGCATTTGTGTGAGTAAGAAGCAGGGCAGTACGAATTTAACTGGTATGATATAGGTTTCTGCCAGCGCTAAAAAGCTGCCTTTTGCTCCGAAGAAGACCAACAATTCTTTGCCGAAAAAGATTAGAATGATCCATGCAGCTACAGCTAAAAAAACGGAACCAATGACGGAAGCAGAAAAATATTCATTTTCGTCACGTGATTTAAGATCTGTTCGTCCTTTTAAGGTACTGAAGATTACCGACCCTCCAATCCCCATAAGCAGTCCCAGGCTGTAAATGATATTCCATATTGGGGCAACTACGGCAAGAGCAGCTGTACCTTCCGGGCCTTGATATTGTCCTACCACGGCCATATCTACAACAGAATAGATGGAAGTTATCAGTGCACTGCAGAAAGCAGCTGATAAATATTTAAAATAAAGTGGTCTGATTTTTCCTGTTAAAAAATCCATATTGTGATCCTCCTGAAAATAAATGATAATTTTAGACGTAAAAAAGCCGGACAGGGAACAGATTGATCATTCAATCTATACCCTTGTCCGGCCTATCATCCAAATGATTTGCCCTCCGAGCAATTCATATTATAACAGACGAATTCCTAATGTCAAGAATCTTTTTTCTTTACTTTATGAAATTGAAAAAGCAGGATCATTCCAATCAGACTGACAAGCAGCTCGGTCGTGGGAAAGGCCGCCCAAACCCCAGTGATGCCTCCCAGGGCAGACAACAAAAAAGCCATAGGAATGATGATGACAAATCCCCGGAGAATTGATATGATGTGTGCCGGCCGCGGGTATTCCGTGGAAGTAAAGTAGACGGCAGCCACAACGTTGAAACCTGCAAATACAGAGGCGGTAAAGTATATTTTCAGTCCTGCGGCTGCGATATCCTGAAGTGTTTTATTGTGACTGCTGTTAAAGACTCCGGTAATCGGTTCCGCACCGAAAAATATACACAGATAAACGCAGGCGGAGATAACAATAACCGCAGTGACGGCGTAACGTAAAATCACAGTAACATTTTTATGGTTTCCGGCACCGTAATTGCTGCTTAAGACGGGCTGTATCCCCTGTGCGATGCCTGTATAGACTGCCATGACGACCAGCGACAGATTCGCGATGACACCATAGGCCGCGACGCCGATGTTCCCCGCTATGCGCAGCAGGATCATATTAAATACAATGATCACGATACCGGAAGAAACTTCCGTGATCAAAGACGGAAGTCCGCTTGAAAAAATGTCAAGCAGCAGATTTGCCGAAAGCCTGCATTTCTTTAAATGAAACTGATTTCTTTTATTGATCAGATAAGGGGACAGAATCAAAATGCTGATTACCGGTGCCAGTCCGGTGGCAAACGCTGCCCCAAACAGTCCCATTCCGAGCGGAAATATAAAGATATAATCCAAAATAATATTAGACAGACTTCCGCAGATCATAGCTGCCATGGCTAAATGAGGATTTCCGTCATTTCTTACGAAACACAGCAAGAGATTATTTGCCATAAACATTGGGGCAAACAGCAGAATAACCTGTAAATAAGTTTTTGTCATTTGGAACACAGATTCGTTGGCTCCCAACATTCTGACCATAGGTCCGGAGCAGAAAATACCAAGCAGGCAGAAGATACCTGCAACGATTCCCGTCAAAACCACAGCATTTGTAAATACCTGATTCGCTTTGGTTTTATTTTTCTGGCTTCTTAAAATTGAATATTTTGTTCCTCCTCCGATTCCGAGCATTAATCCGCTGCCGTTTATAAAGCTGTAAACCGGAATTGCAAGATTCAGGGCGGTCAGTCCATCTGCCCCTAATGCCCTGGAGACAAAAAAAGTATCTGCCAAAATATAAAAAGACAGCCCCAGCATACCCAGTACATTGAGCGAAGAATACTTCAAAAAAACTTTAAAACATGACATCTCTTTCATATGGTATATACCTTCCTTATGCATTTGTGTACATCTCCGCAGGACTTCCCTATGGAATAAAAAACGCCTTACTCATTCCAACAAAGGCCTACTGGAATAAATAAGACGTTACCCGGCGGTAATTAACATTTATGCTATTTTTATAGATAATATCATATTGACTGAGAAAGTCAATATCTAGGTACACGATTTCGCGTGTTCGGCAAACAGCTCCCTGACCCCGTCATATTCTCCGAGTCCTTTCATGACACATTCTACTTGATATCCTGCCGACACAAACTGAGAGTACCAGGAATCCGGGTCGTCTCCCGCCATATCATGTCTTGCATGATCTCCGGCTACGATCATAAAAGGTGCAAGAATGACTTTCTTCGGCTGGTATTCTTTTACCATACGCATCAGGGACTGCATGCTCGGGAAGGCTTCTACTGTACCCAGAAATATATTTTTAAACCCCATATCCTTGAACCGGTAGTCAAGTGCAGCATAGACAGTATTGGCATAGTGAGTAGTTCCGTGTCCCATCAAAACCAGGGCATCTTTGTCAGTGATCCACGAAAATTCCGATGCCACCGCATTTACAACCGCTTCATTGTCGGATTCCGATGAGAGAAGAGGTGCCCCGAAGACAATAGAATGAAAAGAGTCCCGGAAGGAAAGCGCGTCTGTTTTCATCCGGTCATTTTCCACACCATTGATGACATGGGTGGGCTGGATGATCACATCCGTAATGCCGTCGGCTTTCATGTGCGCCATGGCTTCCGGCACAGAATCAATATGGATGCCGTCTCTTATCTTTATTTTTTTAAGGATCATACGGCTGGTCCAGGCCCGGTACATCTTGTGATCCGGGAAATGATGTTCCAGTGTATGTTCGATCGCTTCGATCGTTTTTTTTCGTGTATCTTCATAGCTTGTCCCGAAACTGACAGCTAAAATCGCTTTTTTCTTCATCTATTTCCTCCGCAGACAGATATTTTTCAGATTCCTTCAATTATTTGTTCAAGCTCCTTAAGGTTCTTGGGAATCGGAATTCCAGTATTTATTATTTTTTTCCGGCAAAGACTTCCATACATAGAAAGTACGGCGGGCCGAGACAGATTGGTGAGGGTAAGGGCTGCCTGATCAGAAAATACTTCTATAGGAGATCCTGATTTCAGAACTCTGCCCTGATGGAATAATATAATCTGGTCCGCCCATGAGAAAGCATAGTCCGGATCATGGGTTGAGATCAGAACAGTCAATCCGGCTTCTGTCATTTGATCTATGGTTCCGTTTACCAGGGCCGTATGTTTAGGGTCCAGAGCCGCAGCCGGCTCATCCAGGATTACAATATCAGGATGCATGACAAGGATGTCAGCAATGGCAACCTGTTTTTTCTGCCCTCCGCTCAGGATATGGGTAGGGCGGTCTTTCAACTCTGTGATATCCAGAGCATCCATGATCTTTTCCGTCTCTTTGAGAGCCGTTTCGCTGTCAGCTCCAAGATTCAAGATGCCGAAGGAGATTTCCTGCAGGACACTGGCCGAAAACAGCTGGTTATCGGGATCCTGAAATACAATTCCAATCCTGTGCCTCAGCTCTAACAGACTTTTCCTATCATAGGAATATGGTGTTCCACAAAAAAACAGAGTTCCCTTTTGAGGCTTTAAAATCCCATTCAGACAGAGAAAGAAAGTAGATTTTCCGGAACCGTTGGCTCCCATGACTGCGATTTTTTTGCCTTTTTGAATATCCAGGGAAAGCCCGTTTAACGCCGGAGTATTCTCTCCGTCATAAGTAAAATACAGATTATCGGCTTTTATAATAGATTCCATCTTCATCCGTAAATTTTCCTTCCTATTATGAGAGACAGCAGAAGAAGTTCAAACATTATGATGTAAATAATTTCTTTCCTTTTTGGAGGATAGTCCTCTAAAAGGACCCGCATGTTCCCGTTATAGCATCTGGATTCCATGGCATCAAATAATCTGCCGGAACGCTTCATTGCTTTCATGAACAAGGCGGAAGCCATACCTCCGAATGCATGGACTGATGTCTTGAAATTCCGGTTGGAAAGCCTTGCCTCCTGGGAGATCCTGATGGCTGTGGCCTCCGACAATAAGACAAAAATAAACCGGTAAATGAGCATAAACAGTTCTATGAGCAGAGCCGGGCAGCCCAGCTTCTTTAAAATGCCGATCAAGTCAGTCACCGGGGTGGAAAGAGACAAAAAATATAAGCAGGATACTGCAGAAAGAGCTGAGAGTATCAGCCTGAAACCGAAGATCAGCGACTCCCAGCTTCCTGTTATATAGTAGGAACCTGCCGGCACTGCATAGGCATCCAGAGGAGTTTTGGAAATATTAAAGAGGATCGCCAGCGTGCTCAAGAGCAGGAAGACCGCAGGAAGACGCATCAGCTTTATATACCGGCGGACAGGGATGCCGCCTTTTTTTACCGTCAGCCAGCCAAGGCTTAGAATGACCAGAGTCGAAACAGAAAAAGATCTGCTGAGGATACAGAGCAGAAGCGTTGTCATGGAAAAGCAGAACTTTTCCATGACATTTACTTTTCTGAGCCCGGACCGGTGACAGTATTGGTCAATCAGCATCGTTTGCCGCCTCTGCCGCAGCAAGGAGGCGCTTCCGTTCCCTTAAACGTCCCAGGTTATAGGCAATGATCCCGACACCAATCCCGGTCTGTACACAGAACAAGAGGCTTTCCACTTCACCCGGAAGTTCTCCGTCAATAAAGGTTTCCAGCACAGGAGTGAACCACGGCTGATATTCCTTTCCCTCAATCTTTGATATCATGACACTGCCCGCATCATCAGAGCCTCCGAACTCGGCGCCTTTTAAGGCAAACAGAGGGGCCACAGCAATAAAGGCGGCCACGAAAAGCAGGATGATTACTTTTTTCTTATCACTTTTCATATGCATGTCCCTCCTTGATGAAGCTGAGAATCTTGAGTTCCGGGCGGGCATAGGATTCAAGAGCGATAATGATCACAACGGTCAGAATTCCTTCTACGATGGCAAGAGGGAGCTGGGTCGGAGCAAAGACTCCGAGAAATTTTGCTGCAGAAGCCAAAAAGCCGCCCTGTTCTGAAGGATATGCAAGTGCCAGCTGAACACTGGTAATACAGTATGTAAAAATGTCTCCAAGCATTGCGGCCAAAAATACACTGATTCGGCGGTTCAGCCCGCATTTTTGGCAGATCTTATACACTGCGAAGGATAAAAACGGCCCTGCGACTGCCATAGAAAAAGTGTTGGCTCCAAGAGTCGTCAATCCGCCGTGGGCTAAAAGGACTGCCTGGAAGATCAGAACGATGATGCCCAGTATGCTTACAGCCAGAGGTCCGAACAGAATGGCGCCAAGTCCGGTACCGGTCATGTGGGAACAGCTTCCTGTGACAGAGGGGATTTTTAAAGAAGAGATAACGAAGATGAATGCTCCTGACATAGCAAGTATCGTCATCAGCCGCCGGTCTTTGCTGACCGTCTTTTTGATGGAAAAAAATCCTGCGGCTAAAAACGGAAGGCTCAGAACTCCCCAGGCGATACAGAACAGAGGAGGAAGATATCCCTCCATGATGTGCATGGCGCTGGCTGTGCGGCCGAAGCCAAAGATGACAGCCGCCGCCAATGCAGCGGTTACAATGATTTTTTGATAGTTTTTCATGTTTGCTCCTTTCGATTCACTTCGCTGTGTCTCGGTGTAAGAAACTGCAGCACCGAAAACACCAGGTATGCTGGCGCATCGAATATAGGCGCAGAAGGACGCGGCTCCTTCGACGATATATTCTACAACGGCTGTCTTTCGCAGACCGGTGTAAATCGCATGTTTACGGCAGGTCTTCTGACTCAGGCCTCACTGCCGCATTCCGCCTTCCCAGTTTCCCAGTGACATGATTGAAATGCAGCTCTTCCTATACAGCGGCGGGACCGTGCGGGAATCTCACCCGCTTTCCTATTCTCCTTTATAAAAGGCACCTGTAAACATTCAATTTCTCCCATTTTATCGAGTTGTTAGAACCTTGTCAATATGCTATGATGGAAATAAAAAGGAGAAATTACCGATGAAGACTGGAAAGGTATGGCTGGTGGGCGCAGGGCCCGGGTCCATCAGCCTTTTGACGATAAAAGCGGCGGAAGTGCTGCAGAAGGCAGATGTGATCATTTATGACAGCCTGATCGGCACCGAAATATTATCGGCACTTCCCAAAACAGCTGATTACATTTATGTCGGAAAACGTTCCGGACAGCACACGATGCCTCAGGAAGAAATCAATCTGCTGCTTCTTAAAGAAGCTCAAAAAGGCCGTTTTGTCGTGCGGCTGAAGGGAGGAGACCCCTTCCTGTTCGGCAGGGGAGGAGAAGAACTGGAACTGTTAAAAGAACACCAGATTCCATTTGAAATCGTTCCTGGCATCACCTCACCGATTGCGGTGCCGGAATATAACGGTATCCCGGTGACTCACAGGGATTTCAGTTCTTCCGTTCATATCATAACCGGACACAAAAAAGCAGGGTCAGAATATGATATCGACTTTGAAGCTCTCGTGAGAACAAAAGGTACTCTGGTGTTTTTGATGGGAATTTCATCACTTCCGGATATCGCAGACTCCCTGATCTCTGCGGGAATGGACCCTCAGATGCCGGCTGCCGTGCTTTCCAGGGGAACCACGGCAGGACAGAAAAGAGTTGCTGCGCCGCTTCGTGAACTTCCGGAAGCCGTGTGCAAAAGCCGGATAAAGACTCCTGCGGTCATTGTCGTCGGACAGGTATGCAGATTTTCAAAAGATTTTGCCTGGTATGAAGACCTCCCTCTGGCGGGATGCCGCATTTTACTCACACGCCCGAAGGAGCTTATCAAAAAGACAGCTGCCATGTTCAGAGATCAGGGGGCCGAAGTCTTGGAAATGCCTTCTATCAGTATAGAGCCGGTAAGAGACCAGAGGAAACTTTCCATGGCTCTTGAGAAGATCAATTCTTATGACTGGATCGTGTTCACAAGCGTCAACGGAGTCAGAATCTTCTTTGAGGAAATGAAACATCAGAAGAAAGATATCAGGAGCCTTGGTTCCTGCAGGATAGCCTCCATCGGTGCAGGCACAAAAAATGCATTGGAAGAGAGAGGCCTGTTTTGTGATCTGGTACCCGAACATTATGACGGAGTTTCTCTTGCCGGGACACTCGCGGACAGACTTACAGGTACGGAGCACATCCTGATACCGCGGGCAGCTTCGGGAAATCAGGAAATGATACGGATTCTTCATAAAAAGCCCGGAATTCAGACAGATGATATAGGAATCTATGACACTCAATATGAGAATTGGCAGCTGGTCCCTGTAAAAGAAATGATCGAATCGGGAGAGATCGACTGGACAGTTTTTACAAGCGCTTCCACAGTCCGGGGATTTGCGGCTGCAGTGGCGGATACGTGCATCAAAGGAATGAAGGCAGCATGCATCGGAGAGCAGACTGCCCGGGCGGCAGAAGAAGTTGGAATGAAGGTATATATTGCAGAGCAGGCATCGGCCGAAAGTCTCGTCCGCCTCGTTTCAGAACATCAGACAGGAAGTAAATTATGAAGAGAGAGAAAAAAAACTATCAATTTTTCCGGCACAGAGACTGTGAGTATTTTCCATGCCATGAAACAGATGATATTGAAAACTTTAATTGTCTTTTTTGTTACTGTCCGCTCTATATGCTTGGGGAGAACTGCGGCGGCAGTTTTAATTTAAAAAACGGCGTGAAAGACTGCAGTCAGTGCATAATTCCCCATAAAAGAGAAAATTATGGCTATATTACCGGGAAATTTTCTGAGATTGCCGCTGCAATGAATTTTTCCAAAGATCAGCAGCAGGAATAATCTTTCCTTTTCAGTTCCGCATTCATTGTTCCGATTTCCTCTTATGAAGCCGGTATATCTAACATATCCTTCCCCATTATTTCCATAATAGTGTCCTGCTCTGCAGTCATGGCTGCAAAAGCTGAGCTCCCGATGACTCATAGATTTATTTTCATCTTGATATCCTGTTCCTGTCACGTTTGATAGACGGCTTTTCTATGAATCTTGTAAACAGAAAATGGATGACAAAATTCGACATAAAAGAAGAAGCATGTTCATATCCATCTGTTTTGTGTGCTGAGAGATTATAATACATACGTCTACGCATCTAGTGAAACGGGAAACCTTTTGTATATAATGAAATACATGTATGTTAAAACCTTAAAGATAAGGCTGTGAAAGGATATGAGAGAGAGAAAATAATACCGATTGGAGCCATGAACATGGAACGCAGATTGTTGGGTAAGAGGATTAACCAGATTCGGAAAGAAAGAGGGCTGACTTCCGAAGCTCTTTCAGAAATTTGTGATGTAAATGCCGGACACATCAGGCAGATAGAATCAGGGATCAGGCTTCCAAGTCTGCCTCTGTTTATCAGAATATGTCAGGCATTAAAAACAGCACCAAATGAAATATTAAAAGATCAATTTGATCCGGAAATAATTGAGAGTGAAAACAAACTTCTCCTGAAAGTAGAAAGTTTGACTCCCAAACAAAAACGTATATTGTCAGATTTGCTGGACACTTTTAAGAAAAGTATGAACGGAGATTCTGTCGAATAGAGACGGATTCTTTCATTTTATGTCTGTCGAAAAGAATAGACTTTTTCAGAATTTTGCTTTACTCTATAAGCATGAGCAGTGTTACTTTTAAGATAATAAAAGGAGCAAATATGAAATATATGTCTGAAGTTTTTTTAGAGTTGCTTGGAAATGATTTTAGCACAGAAAATGTGAGGCAGACCGCAGCCGCAGTAGGGAAATTACTGAATGACCGTACAACCGAATTAAGCGGTCAGGAGGCAAGGGACTTATGGGATGTCATGAAAGAATTTTCCTATCTGATCGACGATTGTTCTGTAAAACAGAAGGTCCTTGCCAAAGCAAATGCTACATACAGTTTTTCTGTGAATTTGTCGAATAACTAAAACTTCATCTTTTATCATTAAAATATCGGCAATCAGGCAGGGGGTATCTGTACTTTCAGATACTTCCTGTTTCTGTTATAATAAAAAGCGGAAAAAATATGGAGGACTTACATCGTGGCAAACAAATTTTATGCAGTCAGACAAGGACGCAACCCGGGAATTTACCGCACATGGAAGGATTGTCAGGCACAGGTTTCCGGATTTCCTTGTGCTCAGTTTAAAAGCTTTCCTGCATTGGCTGAGGCTGAGGCATTTCTTAATTCTTCAGCCGGGCAGGATATAGAGATCGACGGTCAGACACTGACAGCCTATGTAGACGGGAGTTATGACCATCGAAAAAAAGAATTTTCATATGGCATGGTCCTCAGAAAAAAAGAGGGAGACTTGTATTTTGCCGAAAAATATGCAGATCCTGCGTTAGCCGCTATGCGAAATGTAGCCGGCGAGATCAAGGGTGCTCAAAAGGCAATGCAGTATGCTGTGGACAGCGGTTATCAAAAACTGGCCATTTACTATGACTATGAGGGAATCGCAAAATGGTGTACCGGGGAGTGGGCAGCAAAAAAAGAGGGAACGAAAGCCTACCGTTCCTTCTACGATAGTGTGAAGGATCGGCTTCAGGTACGGTTTGTAAAGGTAAAAGGGCATTCCAATGATGAATACAATGACAAGGCAGATATGCTTGCAAAGTCTGCGCTTGGCATCGGTGACGGAAGCTTTGTTTCAGACGGATCAGGCCGGTGGATGCCGCAAAATAATCAAAAGAAAAAGTGAGGTGGGGATATTGGCTATACTATTCGATGTGGATGACACACTTTATGATGTATCCATACCATTTTGCAGCGCATGCGACAAGGTTTTTAAAGAGAAATATTCCATTCCTTCCATAGACTTATTTCTGGCAGGAAGAATTCACGACATCCCTGTTGTTGACAGAATCCGCAAAGCTTTCAGTAAATTCGGGATTCAGATTACAGAGTCAGAGGTGATGGAATTTCATGAAGTTTACCGGGGAGAACAGACAAAAATTACGCTGACAGAAGGAATGAAAAACGTTCTGGAATTTTGCAGACAAGAAGGAATTTTCACCGGAATTATAACAAATGGATTCTCCCGTGCTCAGTGGAACAAAGTAAAGAGTCTTCATCTGGAAGAATGGATACCAAGAAGCCATATCATTGTATCCGGGGATGAGGGAGTCCGCAAACCGGACCCCGGGATTTTTAAACTCGCGGAGCAGAGATTCGGACTTGATATGAAGGATACATGGTTTATAGGTGATACCTATGCCACAGATATATGCGGAGCCATTGCTGCCGGCTGGAAGAGCATCTGGCTGAACCGGAGACAGGATATTCTGCCGGACGGCAAGACATCTCCGGACTATACAGTGTCAGACGAAGAAGGTCTGCTTAACATCCTGCTCTCAAAATAATCCGTCTGAAATATGCATCTGAAAACAGAGAAACATCTCTGGGTTTTCAGATGCTTTTTTTATGCATTAGGTGTATAATGAAAAAAAACATTTTGACTTTAAAAGGGGGCGTGAAGATGGATGCGATTGTAAACAGGCTGGCTGAAATTGAGAGTGCCGCTGCCGCCATCGTAAAACATGCAGAGGAAGAGAAGGATGAGCTTGAACAGGAAATGCGGCGGAAACAGACAAAATTTGACGAGGAATTAAAGGCTGTGACGGAGCAGAGGCTTACAGAAGTATCAAAACAGGCAGAGAGCCAAGTATCCGCTGAAAAGGAACAGCTGAAAAAAAAACATGAATCAAAGATCCTTCAGCTGAAGAAGGAATATGAGCAGAGCGGGGAGCAGTATGCCAGGGAGATTTTAGAACGCATCAGCGGGGTATAGCCTATGGGAAGTATGATAAAATACAGCGCTCTTGTTACTAAGATACGTGCCATGAGAGCCAAGCTGTTAAGGGATGAAGATTTTCAGTTTTTGGCAGAGCTTTTCAGTGTCCCTGAAATCGTGGGCCATCTGAAAGGATATCCGGCCTACAGGGATATCCTATCTCTTCTGGATGAGGGAGATCTTCACCGAGGGAATATAGAAAAGGTTCTGGTACAGTCTCTTTATGAAGATTATACAAAGCTGTACCGGTTTTCAGGACTGGAACAGCGCAGATTCCTCAAATTATATTTAAAAAGATATGAGGTGGAACTGATCAATTACTGTTTCCGGATTATTTTTAATCATTATCAAAAACCTTTTGACCTGGATTATAAGAAACGATTTTTTGACCGATATTCTCAGATTTCCATCGATCGTTTGATCGGATCAAAAAATATGAAAGATTTGGTGGAAGGACTTCGGGATACGGAGTATTACGGTCCGCTCTCAAATTTACTGGATGCAGGGGCACAGACACTGTTTGATTTTGATCTGGCACTGAATCTCTATTATTTCTCCTCCATATGGAGGGAAAAGAAAAAAATCTTAAAAAAGAAAGAACTGGAGATTTTCACGAAAGAGGCAGGCACACAGGTAGATCTTCTGAATCTGCAGTGGATCTACCGATCCAAGAAGTACTATGAGATGCAGCCTGCGGATATCTATGCGCTGCTGATTCCAATACATTTTCATATTCATGCGGAGGAATTGAAAAAACTCACAGAAGTGTCAGGAACTGAGGAATTTAAGACGGAGGTCACGGGAAGTTTTTATGGGAGGCGGTACCGGATAGAAGATACAGCTTCCATTGAGCAGATGTACCGCGAATGTCTCCGCCGCCTGTATTTGACGGAAAGGCGCAGAGATCCGTATTCTATCGCAAGCCTCACCGCATATCTCTTTTATAAGGAAGAAGAGATACAGAGACTGATCACCATTATGGAACGTGTCCGTTACGGCCTGCCTCCTGAACAGACGGCAGGCTATGTGAAAGGAGTGATCGGGGTATGATTGTTAAGATGAAGTTTATAACACTCACAGGACCAAAGCGCGACATCGACAGAGTCACCAACGACTATCTGTCAAAATATGAGATTCAGCTTGAAAATGCCTTGTCGGAATTAAAGACGGTTGATAACCTGCAGCCGTTCACAGATACAAACCCTTATAAAAAGCCTCTGGAACAGGCCGATAAAGCCGCAGAGCTTCTGAGTGTTCCAAAAACTCAGGATCTGCCTGGTCTGACTTCTGACCAGGCACTCAGGATCATATCCCAGACCGAAAACATCTGCCGCAGTATTGAGGCCCAAAAAGAAGCACTGGAACTTGAGGAAAAGAATCTCACCGAGCAAATAAAAATGATTGAACCATTCCGCCCCATGCAGTTTGTACTGAGAGAAGTGTTTCACTTTCAATTCGTGAAATTCCGTTTCGGACGGGCACCCTTGGAATACTTCGAAAAGATGCTGGAGTTTATCGAACACAATCCGGATGTGATCTTCGTCGAAGGGGTACGAAATAACAGCTATGGGTATGGGGTATATTTTACGTCCAGGTCCAAATCGGAACAGATTGATGCCATTTTCAAGTCTCTTCACTTTGAGAGGATTTTTATTCCGGACGAGTTCATCGGAACTCCGGAGGAGGCTTGTGACGACCTGAACCGAAAACTCTCTATTCTAACAGAGGAAAAAAAGAAGCTGAATAAGAAGCTGGAACAGGAATTAAATGAAAATGCGGATAAGATTTATGCCGCCAGGGAAACCTTAGCGGCTTTATCGGCAAATTTTGACGTGAGGAAGATGGCGGCATGTGTGGAGGACAAACACGAGAATTTTTATATTTTATGCGGCTGGATGTCAGAAGAAGACGTCAAAAGTTTTACCGAAGACATTAAAAACGACCAAAAGCTGTTTTTAATGGTGGAGGATGAACACGAGGATTACTTCGGAGAGCCCCCTACGAAACTGCACAATCCAAAGGTGCTCAGGCCATTTGAAATGTTTGTGAAAATGTACGGACTGCCTTCTCACAACGAGATTGATCCGACGATCTTTATTGCGATGACGTATCCTCTTATTTTCGGCATCATGTTCGGAGATCTGGGACAGGGATTATGTCTTTTTGCGGGAGGTATGCTGCTCTATCTGACAAAAAAGGCTGACCTGGCCGGGATCATTGCGGCTGCCGGCATCTGTTCTTCCTTTTTCGGCTGGATGTACGGAAGCTTTTTTGGATTTGAGAATATTATACAGGCCAGATGGCTGAAGCCCCAGGAGGCAATGATGAATGTTCCGGGCATCGGAAAGATGAATACGGTCTTCATCGCGGCGATTATTTTTGGAACATTTTTGATTCTTCTGACCATGATCCTGCACATTATATTTTCTGTACGGGCCGGTGATCTGGGAGAATCACTGTTTGGAGCCAGCGGAGCCGCAGGACTTCTGTTTTATGGCTCTGTACTCCTGGCAGTATTTATGTTTGTCACGGGCCGCAGGATGCCGGGAACGGTCATACTGGCTGTCATGTTCGGCATTCCGCTGCTCATAATTGCATTGAAGGAACCTCTCTCCGGCATGCTGAAAAGACACAGGCCTGAAATAAAGGAGGGGAAGCTTATGTTTTTCGTCCAGGCATTTTTTGAATTATTTGAGACACTGTTAAGCTACTTTTCCAACACTCTGTCTTTTGTGAGGATCGGAGCGTTTGCTGTCAGCCACGGAGCCATGATGGGAGTCGTCATGATGCTGTCCGGAGCGGAAGAAGGGCATATCAACTGGGCGGTGATCGTATTCGGAAACCTGTTTGTCTGTCTGATGGAAGGACTCATTGTGGGCATCCAGGTGCTGAGACTCGAATATTATGAAATATTCAGCCGCTTTTATCAGGGAGGCGGAACGGAATTCCGGCCGTACAGACATAAAACCAAACAGGACACATCAGATCAAAGGAGGTCTTCACTATGAATACATTAACAAAGCTTGTGCTGATTGCAGCCTTGATTTTAAGCGTTTTAATACCGTTCGGATACTTTCTGTTAGGGCAGAAAAAGAAATCCAGATATAAGAAGGCTCTGGGAGTCAATGTTTTCTTTTTCTTCGGCACTCTTCTGATTGCCGCAGTGGTTATGCTTTATCCCGAAAGAGTGCAGGCGGCTTCGGGCTCCGGCAATCCATCGGCCGGGATCGGATATCTGGCAGCGGCTCTTTCTACTGGTCTTTCCGGCATCGGCGGAGGAATTGCCGTGGCCAGCGCCGCAAGCGCTGCTCTCGGCGCCATCAGTGAGGACAGCAGTATTTTTGGTAAATCTTTGATCTTTGCAGGGCTGGCGGAAGGAATCTGCCTTTATGGGCTGGTCATCGCCTTTATGATCCTGGGAAAGCTGTGAGCCATGAAAATGTTTTTGATCAGTGATAATGTCGACACCTGCACAGGAATGCGGCTTGCCGGCGTGGACGGCATCGTTGTCCATGAAAGAGAGGAACTCTCCCGTACACTTGAGAAGGTCATGACCGACAGCACGATCGGCATTGTGCTGCTCACGGAAAAGTTCGGCAGGGAATTTCCCGAGATCATCGACGAGATCAGACTGAACAGGAAAATGCCCCTGATTGTCGAGATACCCGACCGCCACGGAACCGGACGCAGAAAAGACTTTATCACATCGTATGTAAATGAAGCCATTGGACTGAAGCTTTAAGGATTGCAAAGAAGGTGACCCCAAATGACATTGGAAGAAAAAATCCAGAACCTGCAGAGGGTTTCTATGAAAGAGGCAAGGTCCGAGGGAAATGCCCTGATCAAAGGACATGCGGATTTTCTGTCTCACAGATTGTCGGAACATCAGCAGAAAATGAAGATGCAGGCCGAGAACAGGATTGGGAATGAAAAAGCCCGGATCAGGTTAAGGCAGAACAGAGATATTTCTGAGTATCAGATAAGGCTCAGGAGAGAACTGAATGAATATCAGGAGGAGTTAAAAAAGAAACTTTTTGGACGGGTCCGCGAACTGCTGAAGATTTATATGAAAACCGGGGAATACCTGGATCTTCTCAGCCGCCAGGTCAGAGAAGCCATGCTCTATGCTGACGGGGAGGAGACTGTGATCTATATCAATGCTTCGGACAGAGAGTTAAAGGAAGCCATAGAAGAGAGGACCGGAGCTTTGCTGACGGTCAGCAGCGAAGATTTTACCGGCGGAATCCGGGCAGTCATCCGGACCAAAAATATTCTGATTGACCGTTCTTTCAGCCGGGCACTTGAGAAAGAATACGCGGATTTTCTGTTCCGGGGAGGTGAGAAAAATGTCTGAGGCAGGCCGTATATACGGAATCAACGGACCGGTCATCTACGTGAAGGGAGACATTGGCTTTAAAATGTCCGAGATGGTCTATGTGGGACCGGAGAAACTGGTGGGAGAGGTGATCTCCCTGGATAAGAATGCGGCTACGGTACAGGTTTTTGAAGATACCACAGGCATTCGTCCCGGAGACCGGGCAGAGGCCTCCGGACATCCGCTTTCTGTGTCACTGGCACCGGGAATTCTCCATAATATCTTTGACGGAATTGAACGCCCTCTCGAACAGATTGCCGCTCAGTCCGGAAAATATATCAGCCGGGGAACTCAGGTAGATTCCCTGGATTATCAAAAACGCTGGGAAACACAGATCACCGTATCGGCGGGAGATCAGATAAAACCGGGGGATGTGATTGCCAGGGTGCCGGAGACGGCCGCCATCACTCACCGGTGCATGGTGCCTCCCGGAGTTCAGGGTGTCGTCGAAAAGACAGTCTGCGACGGCAACTATACCATCGATGAACCGCTGGTTACCGTAAGACAGGAAAACGGTGATCTCAAAGAACTTCCTATGATGCAGCAGTGGCCCATCAGAGTTCCGAGACCGGTCAGCCTGCGCTATCCGGCATCCAGGCCGCTGATTACCGGACAGAGGATTCTGGATACGATGTTCCCCATTGCAAAAGGCGGTACGGCCTGTATCCCGGGCGGCTTTGGAACCGGCAAGACGATGACTCAGCATCAGATCGCCAAGTGGTCGGATGCCGACATCATCATTTATATCGGATGCGGAGAGCGCGGAAATGAGATGACACAGGTATTGGAGGAGTTTTCCAAGCTGGTGGACCCGAAGAACGGGAATCCCCTGATGGACCGCACAGTCCTGATCGCAAACACGTCCAATATGCCTGTTGCCGCCAGGGAAGCAAGCATTTATACTGGACTGACCCTGGCCGAATATTACAGGGATATGGGATATGACGTGGCAATCATGGCAGATTCTACGTCCCGCTGGGCGGAAGCGCTGAGAGAACTTTCCGGACGGCTGGAGGAGATGCCGGCGGAGGAAGGCTTTCCTGCCTATCTTGCCTCAAGACTGTCGGCCTTTTATGAAAGGGCGGGTATGATGAAGAATTTAAACGGCACAGAAGGCTCCGTATCGATCATCGGCGCGGTATCGCCCCAGGGAGGCGACTTTTCAGAACCGGTGACCCAGAATACAAAGAGGTTTGTGCGGTGCTTTTGGGGACTTGACAAAAGTCTTGCTTATTCCAGACATTTCCCTGCCATTCACTGGCTGACCAGTTACAGTGAATACTTAAAAGATCTGGCACCCTGGTATGAAGAACACGTCTCCGTGGAGTTTGTGGATCACAGAAACCGCATCATGGCTCTCTTAAATCAGGAGAGCAGCCTGATGGAAATCGTCAAACTGATCGGAAGCGATGTGCTTCCCGATGACCAGAAGCTGATTCTGGAGATCGCCAGAGTAATCCGTCTTGGATTTCTGCAGCAGAATGCCTTTCATAAAGACGATACCTGCGTATCTATGGAAAAACAGTTTGAGATGATGGATGTAATCCTCTATTTATATGAAAAGGCAAAGCTGTTGATCAGTATGAATATGCCCATGTCTGTTTTGAAAGAAGATACGGTGTTTGAATCTGTGATCTCCATGAAATATGACGTGCCCAATGACAGGATGGAGATGTTTGATGAATATCGGAAAGCGGTGGATGATTTCTATCGGAAAGTGATCGAGAAAAACGGATAAATTGTCTGCAGTGTAAAAAAATTGTACCTGAAAGGAGTGTTTCACATGCCGATTGAATATTTGGGACTTGACAGGATCAATGGACCTTTGGTGGTACTGGAGGGCTGCAGAGATGCTTTTTATGAGGAAATTGTAGAGTTTGTGGTAGAGGGAAATAAAAAAAAGCTTGGAAAGATCATAGAACTTTACGAGGACAAAGCGATCATCCAGGTGTTTGACACAACGGATAATATGGGGCTTTCCAATACTCATACAAGGCTTACGGGGCATCCAATGGAAATTTTTCTCTCTCCCGACATCCTCGGGAGGACATTAAACGGCCTTGGGAAGCCTATCGACGGACTGGGACCCATTGTGTCGGACGTAAAACGCAATGTCAACGGACTACCCCTGAATCCGGTCCGCAGGGAGTATCCGCGAAATTTTATATGCACAGGGATTTCGGCAATTGACGGCCTGATGACACTGATCCGGGGACAGAAACTTCCTATCTTTTCGGGAAATGGGCTGCCCCATGATCAGCTGGCTGCCCAGATCGTGACCCAGGCTTCACTGGGCGGGGACAGCATGGAAAACTTTGGTATCGTCTTTGCCGCCATGGGTGTCAAACACGACGACGCGGATTTCTTCCGCAGGACGTTTGAAGAGAGCGGTGCCTTAGGCCATGTGGCGATGTTTTTAAATATGGCCAACGACCCGGTGGCTGAGAGGCTGATCACACCCAAGGTGGCGCTGACCGCGGCAGAATATCTGGCTTTTGAACATCACATGCATATTTTAGTCATTCTGACGGATATGACGGCCTTTGCGGAGGCCATGAGGGAAGTTTCCTCCTCAAAGGGAGAAATTCCGAGCCGGAAAGGATTTCCCGGTTATTTATACAGTGAACTGGCAATGATCTATGAGAGGGCGGGCATTGTGGAAGGCATCGACGGATCAGTGACCCAGATACCGATCCTTACAATGCCCAATGACGATATCACGCATCCCATCCCGGATCTCACCGGATATATTACGGAAGGACAGATCGTGCTGGACCGCAGCCTGCACGGTCAGGCTGTCTATCCGCCGATCAGTGTGCTCCCGTCCCTGTCCCGCCTTATGAAAGACGGAATCGGAGAGGGCTATACGAGGGAAGATCATCAGGATCTGGCAAATCAGCTTTTCTCCGCCTATGCAAAAGTGGGAGATGCCAGAAATCTGGCCTCCGTCATCGGGGAAGACGAACTGTCTCCGATCGACAAAAAGTATTTAGAGTTTGGAAAAGAGTTTGAGGAACGGTACATCGGACAGGGAAGTGAGGAAAACCGTACGGTGACAGAGACCCTCGATCTCGGCTGGGAACTCCTCGCCATTCTCCCGAGAGAAGAACTGGACCGTGTTGACACGAAGCTTTTGGACCGTTATTATCGAAAGACCGGAGATAAGGAGACTTATTCCAAAAATCCGGAGGACAGCAGGCCTCCGGCGGCGACGGATTCTTTAATGTTTTAGTCCAAGCTGAACGAAAGGAGGCGGACATATGGACCCGAGAACTTTTCCGACCAAGGGGAATCTGATGCTCGCTAAAAATTCTCTCGCCCTGGCGATGCAGGGGTATGATCTGATGGACAAGAAGCGGAACATTTTGATCAGAGAGCTTATGAACCTGATTGATCAGGCGAAGGATATTCAGGAACAGATTGATGTGACTTTTACGTACGCCTATCAATGTCTTCAGGAAGCAAATATTGAACACGGCATCAGCGAGACAGACCAGCTGGCCTACACGGTGCCCATCGAGGATTCTATTCAGATAAAGAGCCGCAGTATCATGGGAACAGAGATCCCTCTGGTGACTTACACACCGGATCAAAACATTCCGACCTATTCCTTCAGCACTACGAGGGAATCCATCGACAAAGCAAGAGAAGCTTTCCGGAAAGTCAAAGATCTGACGATCCGGCTTTCCATGGTTGAAAACTCTGCCTACCGGCTGGCAGCCAGCATCAAAAAGACGCAAAAGCGTGCAAATGCCTTGAAAAACATTACGATTCCCTCTTACAGGAGTCTTGTGAGCGAGATATCCAATGCCCTGGAAGAGAAAGAGAGAGAAGAATTCACCAGGCTTAAAGTGATCAAACAGAGAAAAAATAAAACTTAACGGACAGGAGAGCACTATGTGCGGAAGATATTTTACAGACCCTTCAGTGGCAGAAGAACTCTATAATATATTCAAAATTCCCGGAACAAAAGATGTTGTCCCGGCGGCGGAGGATATTCATCCCGCGGATACTGCGGATGTCCTGATTTCCACACCGAAAGGAATTGGGTTTGAAAAGATGAGATGGGGATTTCCCGGTTTTGAGAAAAATAAGCTGATTTTCAATGCAAGAGCGGAGGGTGCACTGGAAAAAAAGATGTTCAGAGACAGCGTCCGCACCAAAAGAATTCTCGTACCTTCCCGCGGTTTTTATGAGTGGGACAGCGAAAAGACGAAATATACTTTTGAGCGCACAGACAGAAAACCGCTGCTGATGGCAGGATGCTGGAATCAGTTTGGTTCCTGGCAGCGTTTCGTGATTCTTACCACAGAAGCAAATGAATCAGTGAGAGGTGTTCACCACAGGATGCCTCTCATCCTGGACCCGAAAGATGCATGGGTATGGCTTATGGATGACGGACAGACCGAATTCATCTTACAGAAAACACCCGGGCCGCTGGAAAAAAAGTCTGACTATGAACAGATATCTTTTTCTTTTTTATTCCATAAGGAGGAACCTTTATGACCATTGAACGATTGGTAAAACTTCAGAGGAATTTTTATTATACAGGTGCTGCACAGTCTTACGCTTTTCGGATGGAAGCTCTCTGCCGTTTAGAGCAGACAGTCAAAAGCCATGAAAAACAGCTGGAGCGTGCCCTGAAAAAAGATTTGAACAAATCCGGCTTTGAATCATATATGACAGAAATCGGATTATTTTACAGTGAATTAACTCATGCAAAAAAACATTTAAAAAATTGGATGAAACCGAAGAGAAAGCCTACGCCGGTCAGCCAGTTTCACGCAAAAAGCTTTGAAATCTCCGAGCCTCTGGGTGTGGTTTTGATCATGGCTCCATGGAATTATCCCTTTTTACTGACGTTTGCTCCTTTGATCGGAGCCATAGCCGCCGGAAACTGCTGTATCTTAAAGCCGTCCAGAGACGCATCCAACACATCCGCGCTGATCCGGCACATCGTCGAGGAGGCTTTTCCAGCGAATTATATCTCTGTCGTAGAAGGCGGAAGAGAGGAGAACAAGCAGCTTCTCAGCCAGAAGTTTGATCATATTTTCTTTACCGGCAGCAAGGCAGTGGGGAAAATCGTCATGGAACATGCGGCACGCCGTCTGACGCCCGTAACCCTGGAACTCGGAGGAAAGAGTCCCTGTATCGTGGACAGGTCGGCAGATCTTTCCCTGGCTGCCAGGAGGATCGTGTTCGGAAAATTGTTAAACAGCGGACAGACCTGTGTGGCCCCGGACTATATCCTCGTACACGAAGCAGTAAAAGAGACTTTGATAACAGAACTGATCTTCCAGACCCGCAGGATGCTTGGAGAGGAGCCTCTCCTAAACAGTGAATACCCAAAAATCGTCAATAAAAAACACTATCACAGGATTATGAAGCTGATCGGGGAAGAGACTGCAGTCCTCGGAGGATACGGCTGTGAAAAAACACTGAAAATAGCACCGTCTATTCTTCCGGAGGTATCGTGGGATTCCCCCGTCATGCAGGAAGAGATCTTTGGCCCTGTACTTCCTGTGCTGTCCTACCGTAGATTTTCTGACGCGGTACAGCATATCAGGCAGATGGAGAAGCCCCTGGCTCTCTATCTGTTTACAGGAAACAAGAAGATGGAACAGTGGATTCTTAACAACATGGCTTTCGGAGGCGGATGTATCAACGACACCGTCATTCATCTTGCCACGTCACACATGGGATTCGGGGGAGTCGGTGAGAGCGGCATGGGCTCCTATCACGGCGAATATGGCTTTCGGACATTCAGCCACAGAAAAAGTATCGTAAAAAAATCAACATGGACGGATCTTCCCATTCGTTACCACCCGTACAGCAAGAGAAAAAACAGGCTGCTTCGTCTGTTTTTGAGATAGAAAGGACACACAGTGATGAAAGATATCTATGGACGCACAATTGATTACATGAGGATTTCCGTCACTGACCGTTGTAATTTAAGGTGCCGGTACTGCATGCCGGAGGATATTCCATCAGTGGAACATACAGATATTTTAAGCTACGAAGAACTGTTAAGCATATGTGAGAGCGCCGCAGATCTGGGCATCTGTAAGTTTAAGATCACAGGGGGAGAGCCTCTGGTGAGGAAAGGATGCGCCGGCTTTATAGAAAGACTGAAACAGCTTCCCGGAGTCAGGCAGGTTACCCTGACCAGCAACGGCCTCCTCTTAGAACCGTATCTTGAACGGCTGAAAGAGGCAGGGATCGACGGCATCAACATCAGCCTGGACACGCTGGACGAGAAGAAATATAAAGAGATCACCGGGAAAACAGGAGTACAGACAGTTTTGTCAGCCGTCAGAAACTCTGCCCGCATGGGTCTGAACACGAAAGTAAATTGTGTGGTTATGAAAGGCATCAACGACGATGAAATCTTGGATCTGCTGGAAATCGGAAGAGAGGATCACGTTGACATCCGCTTTATTGAGATGATGCCTATCGGCTTCGGAACACAATTTACCGGTATGAATTCAGATGAGATCATATCTCTGCTCCGTCAAACATATCCCGGGATTAAAAAAGAAGAACAAATCCGTGGAAACGGACCTGCCAGATACTTAAAAATTCCCGGTTTTTCCGGAGCCGTGGGCTTCATCGATGCGGTACACTGTAAATTCTGCAGACAGTGCAACAGAATCCGGCTCACCTCAGAAGGCTTCTTAAAGCCCTGCCTGTATTACAGCCGCGGCATCCCTCTGAGAGAAAAATTAAGATCCGGAATATCAAGAGGAGATCTTTCACAGCTCATACGCCAGACTGTTCTGGATAAGCCCGAAGGACACCGATTTTCTGAGAGAGACACGGATGGTGAAGCAGACAGCCGGAAAATGTCTCAGATCGGAGGATAAAAAAGACGCTTTTAAACGACCTGATTACAAAGCCTTTAAAAGCGTCATTTTGTATATAATTTCTTTAGTTCATAGATTCCAAAATTGCATCAGCCATCGCGTCGATTTCCTCTGACTGGCTGTCATTCAGTGCAGATTTGATCGTGATGGTTGGTTCCAGGACCGTCATTTGTTTCATCCCTGACACCATCTCATTCATCTGCCTGCCGGATGTGGCTGCCCACGTTCCGTTCTGCATGAACGCTACGGTACGTTTCTGAAGATTATGGGCTTTCAGATCAAGCAGCACGGTCTCCATATTCGGAAAAATACCGCCGTTGTATGTCGGGGATGCAAATACCAGATGACTTGCCCGGAATGCTTCGGAAACAACCACAGACGGATGGGTTACAGACACATCGTACATGGCAATATTTTTAAGACCTTTATCAGCGAGGCGGGAAGCCAGTACATTGGCTGCATTTTCCGTGTTGCCGTATATAGATGCATAAGCGATCATGACACCCTGGTCTTCCGGCTCATAAGTGCTCCATTTCTGATACTTTTCAACGAACCACTCAATATTTTTTCTCCATACCGGACCGTGGAGCGGACAGATCATCCCGATTTCCACATTGGAAGCCTTCTTTAACAGCGCCTGTACCTGAGCTCCGTATTTTCCTACGATATTCGTATAATATCTTCTGGCGTCATCCAGCCATTTGTGTTCAAATTCAATCTCATCGGCAAACAGATTTCCGTTGATCGCTCCGAATGTTCCGAAAGCATCTGCTGAAAATAATATTTTGTCCGTCGTATCATATGTGACCATAACTTCCGGCCAATGTACCATAGGTGCCATAAGGAATGTGAAAGTATGTTTTCCTGTACAAAGGGTATCGTTTTCCTTCACGATGACAGCGTCCGTCTCGATCTTAAAGAACTGTTTGATAATGTCCGCTGTCTTGGCATTGCATACGATCTGAACATCCGGATATCGCATGATTACTTCTTTGAGCATGGCACAGTGATCAGGCTCCATGTGGTTAATAATCACATAATCCAGTGTGCGTTCTCCGAGCGCATGGACAAGATTTTCAAAAAACTGTTCACTGACAGCCTTGTCCACCGTATCGAAAAGCACTGTTTTTTCATCTAACAGCACATAAGAATTGTAAGAAACACCGTTTGGCACCGGAAAAATGTTTTCAAACAGGGCGAGTCTCCTGTCGTTTCCTCCGATCCAATATAAATCGTCTGTAATATTTTTTGTGCAATACATGTTTTCATCCCCTTAGCTTATTTGATTATTTTTTGTCAATATTATATCACTACTAGTATAATGTCCAAAAAACCATTTTACAAGTCAAAGATACCAACTGAAAAAGATTCTACATAATTCCCAGCATGATTCTATGATATAATTTCTTTGTTAGTAAAAATTGACACACTATCATTCCTCTTTTATAATGGAGACGGCACATAGAAGGAAAATAAAACAAAAATTTATATAAGAACAGGAGATAAGACAATGCAGATCAGTAAAAAAAATATGATCGCACTGATCTTTGGGACAGTCGCTGTGATCATTTGCATGGTCATTGTTGTAATGTTTTCCGGAGGATTTAAAAAGGATAAGGAAGATTCATCGGCAACCGAGACATCCTCGGAAGAGACGACTTTAGAAGACACCGGGTCCTCAGAAGATCAGCAGACTCAGGAGCGGGGCACAGAAAACACCGGCTCCAATCATCAGAGTACGACCGCAGCCCACAAGAGTACGACGACGCGCAGACAGAAGAAGACTACGGCCGAACGGCAGAAAACGACGACAGCCACACAGCAGAAGACCGAGGCACCAAAACCTGCCACGACGGAGCAGCCGGCCACAACGGAACAGCAGCAGGAACAAACCGAAGATGACGGTCAGTAAGTAAGGAGTAATGAGAGATGAACGGCAAAAAAAGACATACAGGGCTCTGGTTTCTTCCGGGTATCCTGCCCGCAGGGTTTTCTCTGTTTTCATACAGAAAGCTGCACGGAAAACAAAAGAGGGCTGCAGCGGATGTGTTCTTCTGTGAGGCGTTAAAAAAGCGGGACGGCATTTTGGTCCCGGGAGCACTCGTTAAAAACGGTATCATAGGCGCACAGCTGAAAGACCGTCTGGACGGGGCGCTGAGGCTTTACCGGGCCAGCATCGGAAAGTTTATTCTGATCTCAGGGACGAGAAAAGAAGTAAAGTTCATGAAAATGTACCTGCTTTTCAGAGGAATTCCACAAGAAAATATATATGAAGACCGGGAAGGTCTCGATACATTCCGCACAATGAAAAATACATGTTCCGCATTTCCCGGAAAATCATTTTATGTGTGCACGCAGAAACTCTATGTTCCAAGGACGGATTATCTGGCAGAAGCCGCAGGACTGAACGCCCATGCGGTGATCTCGGATTCGGTGATCTATCAAAGCAGACACAAAGACAGAATCCGTGAATATTTTGCCGCGTCCAAGGCACTGCTGGAGGGAGTGGTTTACCAGTGGATCAGGCATTAGACTATGAAGTGATTTACAGCGGCAGAAAGACCCTTGCAGTCACGGTGACTGCAGACGGTCGGGTGGTCGTCAGGGCTCCCGAACGATTTCCGAAAAGTGAGATCCGCAGATTTATAGAAGATAAGCAGGATTGGATCAGACACCACATGAAGCTTTCAGCGGAGAGAAAAAGAAATCAGAAAAAAATTCGTATGACTGCTGAAGAACGGGAAAACTATAAAAAGGAAGCAAAGACTGTGATCACACGGCTCTGCCGGATATATGCAGAACAGATGGGTGTTTCCTGCGGGAAAATAACGATCCGTGAGCAGAAAACCCGCTGGGGCAGCGCGAGCAGCAGAGGAAACTTGAATTTTAACTGGAAGCTGATCCTGATGCCGCGGAAAGTTCTTGAATATGTAGTGGTGCATGAACTTGCCCACTTAAAAGTCATGAATCATTCCCCGGCATTTTATGAGGCGGTCGCACAGTATATGCCGGATTATGAACAGCCGAAAACATGGCTGTCGAAACATGGTGCAGAATATAATATTCATTTGATTTCATAAAGGAGGGACCGTGATGAATGCGGTTTACGAAAAATTACAGAGATGCTATGAGAGCATGCAGGAAAAAACAGACTTTAAGCCGCTGATAGCCGTTGTGCTCGGATCAGGACTAGGCGGTTTTGCAGAAGATATTCAGATTGAGACGATTGTAGAATATAGGGATCTGCCGGATTTTCCGGTGTCTACAGTGGAAGGCCATAAAGGAAGATTTATCTTTGGTTATGTAGAAAAGGTGCCTGTTGTGATCATGCAGGGAAGAGTTCATTACTATGAAGGTTATGATATGACAGATGTAGTTCTGCCGATCCGCCTGATGAAAATGATGGGCGCCAAAGCCTTGATCCTTACCAATGCGGCAGGAGGTGTCAACGACGAATTTGACGCCGGTGATCTCATGATGATCACTGACCAGATTTCCACCTTTGTTCCTTCTCCGCTGATTGGACCGAATCTGGAAAAGCTTGGAGAACGTTTCTGTGACATGACAGGCATTTATAATGACAGATTTCAGGATATTTTCCGCAGAATCGCCAGGACACTTGAAATTGATTTAAAGGAAGGTGTCTATGTACAGCTCAGCGGACCGAATTTTGAATCTCCCCAGGAGATCAAGATGTGCAGAATACTGGGAGCGGATGCGGTTGGCATGAGTACAGCCTGCGAAGCCGTAGCCGCAAAGCATATGGGGATGAAAACCTGCGGTATTTCCTGCATCACCAATCCGGGTGCAGGTATTACAATGAAGCCTTTAAGCCATGAAGAGGTTCAGGAGACTGCCGATAAAGTGGCTCCTGTGTTCAAGGCACTGCTCAAAGAAGGGATCATAAAGATAGCGGAGCTGCTTTGAGAAAAGCAGTTCCGGCGGTATATTTAAGGGAGAGTCCCATGATAAGGATCTACAATGCTAAAATTCTTACAATGGAAAACGGCATGCAGCCGTTTGACGGAGAAATTCAAACTGACGGGTCCCGTATTTCATATATCGGTGAAAAACCACCCGCAGATTCCGGAGATGCCCGGCCGTTTGAAAGAGAGATTGACGCCCGGGGCGGTCTTTTAATGCCGGGCTTTAAAAATGCCCACACTCATTCCGCCATGACCTTTTTAAGATCCCATGCAGATGACCTGCCGCTGCTCGAATGGCTCAACCGGCAGGTTTTTCCGTGGGAGGCAAAACTCACTCCCGATGATATCTATCATCTCTCTAAACTGGCTGTCATGGAATATCTGACGAGCGGGATGACAGCTAATTTCGATATGTATTTAACACCCGATACGATTGCTCAGGCCTCCGAAGACTGCGGATTCAGGACAGTGCTCTGCGGTGCCCTGAACGATTTTTCACAGTCTGCCCAACAGCTGGACGAATGGTATCAAAAATATAACAAAGAAGACAGTCTGATCAGCTTTCGGCTTGGATTTCATGCGGAGTATACTACATCCGAAGAGAAGCTTCGCGCTGTAAAAGAGCTGTCGGATCAGTATCATGCCCCGGTTTATACTCACAGTTCAGAGGGCCTCCCGGAAGTCATCTCCTGCAGAGAGCGCACCGGGCTGACGCCGACGGCTTACATGGATCGTCTGGGCCTGTTTGAAAATGGAGGCGGGTGTTTTCACTGTATCCATATGGAACCGGAAGATCTCCGGATTTTGAAAAGACGCCGGGTGTCTGTGATCACCAATCCGGCATCTAATCTGAAGCTGGCAAGCGGTATTGCACCAATAAAGCAGATGCTGGATATGGGAATCAGCCTGGCCATCGGGACAGACGGTCCCGCAAGCAACAACTGCCTGGATATGTTCCGGGAAATGTTTTTGGTCACAGGGCTCTCCAAATACCGGGAAAACGACGCCTCGGCCACAGATGCGGACACTGTGCTCAAAATGGCAACTTTAGGCGGCGCAGCGGCAATGGGGCTTTCTGACTGTGATATTCTCGCAGAAGGGAAGCAGGCGGACTTAATACTGATCGATCTGAACCAGCCCAATATGCGGCCGGTCCACAATCTGACAAAAAACTTAGTTTACAGCGGCAGCAAGCAGAATGTCCGGCTCACCATGGTTGCTGGAAAGATCCTCTATGAGGACGGAGAATTCTCCATCGGAGAAGAACCAGATTTCGTTTACAGGAAAGCGGAAGAGATTACAGGAAGAATTTTTGGAAATTGACAGAAAGAGAGAGCATATGAAATTTGTAATTCAAAGAGTCAGCCATGCCAAAGTGGATGCGGACCACAAAACGGTCGGAAGCATTGACCGAGGCTTTCTCGTGCTGATTGGTGTCGGTCAGAACGACACGAGAGAGACAGCGGATAAACTGATCAAAAAAATGGTGGGGTTAAGAATTTTTGATGATGAAAACGGAAAGACGAATCTTGCACTGAAGGATGTGGACGGAAGCCTTTTGCTCGTCTCCCAGTTTACCCTCTATGCAGACTGCAGAAAGGGCAACCGGCCTTCTTTCATCAATGCAGGAAAACCGGATCTTGCAGAAGAATTGTATGAATATATCATATCGGAGTGCAGAAAAAAAGTTCCTAAAGTCGAGACCGGGATCTTCGGTGCGGAGATGGAAGTGACACTCGCAAACGACGGACCGTTTACGATTATACTGGACAGTGAGGACAGCTGATTTTCAGTTGTCCTTTGGTATGGTTTATGCTATAATTCATCAGAGAGAAACAGAAAAATACGATAGATGAGGTATGTTCATGAAAGATATAAAGGATATGAAACGGATTCTTTTAAAGCTGAGCGGCGAAGCTCTCGCGGGAGATAAAAAGACCGGTTTTGACGAAGCTACCTGTATGGATGTGGCAAGACAGGTCAAGGTTTTAGCCGACCGGGGCCTCCAGATTTCCATTGTCATCGGAGGCGGTAATTTCTGGAGAGGACGCACAAGCGAGAATATGGAACGGACAAAAGCAGACCAGATCGGCATGCTGGCTACGGTGATGAACTGTATTTATGTTGCGGACGCTTTCCGCACCGCAGGGCTTGAGACCGAAGTATTCACCCCATTTGTGTGCGGTTCGTTTACAGAACTGTTTTCCAAAGACAAGGCGGTAAAAGCCATGGAAGACGGAAAGATCGCTTTCTTTGCCGGCGGAACCGGGCATCCGTATTTTTCTACCGATACGGCAACGGCTCTGCGCGCCGTGGAGATCGAGGCAGATGCGATACTGCTCGCAAAGTCTATTGACGGTGTATACGACAGCGATCCCGCGGTCAACCCCGATGCAAAAAAATACGATACGATCAGTTTAGATGAAGTATTGGATCAAAAGCTTGCAGTCGTGGATCTGACAGCTACGATCATGTGTCTGGAAAACAAGATGCCCCTTGCAGTGTTCGGGCTCAATGAGCCGGACAGCATAGCTGATTTATTAAAAGGAAAATTCAATGGTACATATGTTACCGTAAAATAGGAGGAAGAAAAATGTTAAAAAAATTTGAAGATAAGATGCAGAAGTCTTATGAGAACATGACATCAGAATTTATGGCGATACGTGCAGGACGGGCCAATCCCCATGTTCTGGACAAAGTTACCGTAGACTATTACGGAGTACCGACTCCGATCCAGCAGGTGGGCAATGTCTCTGTTCCCGAAGCACGCACGATCCTGATCCAGCCATGGGAGCCGAATCTGCTCGGAGAGATCGAGAAAGCGATCATGATGTCTGACATCGGAATCACTCCTAACAATGACGGGTCTGCGATCCGCTTGAATTTCCCGGAACTCACGGAAGAACGCAGAAAAGATCTGGCAAAGGATATCAAAAAAAGAGGGGAGACAACAAAAGTTGCAGTCCGGAATATCCGCAGAGATGCTAATGACGAATTGAAAAAAATGAACAAAGCCAATGAACTGAACGATGACCAGCTAAAAGACCAGGAATCTGAAGTTCAGAAGCTTACAGATGTATATATTAAAAAAATTGATGATGCGGTGGAAGCAAAGTCAAAAGAGATCATGACGGTATAACAATAAAGAAAAGCAGCAGGGCTGGTTTGAGTCAGCCCTGTTTTTTCGATGATTTGACGGAGGTGTTCTATGGAGTCAATGAGAGTGCCGGAGCATGTTGCGATCATTCTGGACGGCAACGGCAGATGGGCGAAAAAAAGATTCCTTCCCAGGAATATGGGGCATGCACAGGGCAGCAAGACGGTGGAGAGAATCATTGAGGATGCATTTGACATGGGCATCAAATACCTGACGGTATACGCATTTTCAACCGAAAACTGGAGACGTCCGAAGGATGAAGTGGATGCTTTGATGAAGCTTTTAAGGGATTACTTAAAAACATGCATCAAACGGGCAAATAAAAATAATATGCGGGTCCGCGTCATCGGAGACGTGACCGGCCTTTCAGAGGATCTCAGGGAAAAGATCGAACAGCTTGAAGAAGCATCCAAGGGCAACACAGGAATTAATTTTACGATTGCCCTGAATTACGGAAGCCGCGATGAAATGATCCGCGCCATGAAAAAAATGGCCGGTGATCTGCTGGCCGGTACCCTGAAAAAAGAGGATATTACAGAGGATGTATTTGCGGAATATCTGGATACAAAGGGTATTCCAGAACCTGATCTGATGATCCGCACAAGCGGAGAGCAGCGTCTGTCAAATTTTATGCTCTGGCAGCTGGCCTACACAGAATTTTATTTTACCGATGTGCTCTGGCCGGATTTCAATAAAAAAGAATTGAAAAAAGCTGTGGAGTACTATAACGGAAGAGAACGGAGATTTGGAGGAATATAGACTTATGTTTAAACAGAGACTTATCAGCGGGATTGCTTTAGTGGCAGTTACCGTCCTTGGCCTTTACCTGGGAGGGATCGTGACTTTACTCTTAACGGCGATCGTTGCCCTGATCGGATACAATGAAATACTGAAGATATTCAATATAGAGAAATCATCTCTGGCGGTCCTTGGATACACAGGAACGATTCTTTACTATGCCGCCTTGTTTTTTGACCTGGGCCAGTGGTCCACATCGATCATCATTTTGTTTATGATCTTCCTGCTCGGCTGTTATGTGGTCCGATTTCCCAAATATCACATGAACCAGGTCATGGCTTGTTTTTTTGGATTTGTCTATGTGAGCGTCATGATTTCCTATATTTATCAGCTGAGGATCGCTCAGAACGGAGGCGAATTTATTGTACTCCTGTTCCTGGCCGCGTGGGGCAATGATACACTGGCCTACTGTACGGGCATGCTGATCGGAAAGCACAAAATGACCCCGAAGCTGAGTCCGAAAAAGAGCATAGAAGGACTGATCGGCGGAATCCTTGGGGCGGTGATCTTAGGAGCAGCATATGGGATCTATTTAAAGACAAGAATCCGGTTTAATTTTAATCCGATGATGATGTTCGGGATCATCTGTGGAATCGGTGCGGCTATATCCGTGATCGGTGACCTGGCTGCCTCTGCCATCAAGAGAGATTCCAAGATCAAAGATTTCGGGACTCTGATTCCAGGACACGGCGGTATTTTAGACCGGTTTGACAGTATCATACTGATTGCTCCGGTTATTTATTATCTCACAATGATGATCTCAGGAGGCACAATGCAGTGAAATACATTTCCATCATCGGCTCTACCGGTTCCATCGGAACCCAGACACTGGAGCTTGTACGTGCAAATAAAGATCTTGGCGTGACGGCTCTGGCAGCCGGAAGCAATGTGGATCTTTTAGAACAGCAGATCCGGGAATTTCATCCTCATACAGCAGTTCTCTATGACGAACAAAGAGCAGAGGAACTGCGTCTTCGTGTAAAGGATCTCGAAGTGCAGGTGCTTTCCGGACCGGAAGGGCTCATCGAGGCAGCTTCTGAGCCGTGCTGTTCGCTGGTCGTCACTGCAGTCGTCGGGATGATCGGCATAAAGCCGACGATGGCTGCTATAAGGGCAAAGAAAGACATCGCTCTCGCAAATAAGGAGACGCTGGTGACCGCAGGCCACCTGATCATGCCATTGGCAAAAGAATACGGAGTTTCGATTTATCCGGTGGACAGTGAACACTCCGCTATTTTTCAGTGCCTTCAGGGAGAGTCTGATAGAGATGTGGATTCCCTGATCATCACGGCATCCGGCGGACCGTTCCGAACCAAGACAAAAGAAGAACTCAAAACGGTCACATTAAAAGATGCTTTAAAACATCCGAACTGGTCTATGGGCAAAAAGATCACCATAGATTCCGCAACGCTGGTCAATAAGGGGCTGGAAGTGATCGAGGCACGCTGGCTCTTTGATATAGATTTTGACCGGATCAAGGTAGTCGTACAGCCGCAGAGTATCATTCACTCTATGGTGCAGTTTCAGGACGGCGGGGTAAAGGCCCAGCTGGGAACCCCGGATATGAAGCTGCCGATCCAATACGCCCTCTACTACCCGGAGCGCAGATTTCTTCCGGGAGACCGTTTAGATTTTGCTGCATTGGGAAGTATCTCTTTTGAAGAGCCGCCTGTCGATGTTCTAAAAGGTCTTTCATATGCATATGATGCAGGACGGACCGGAGGATCCATGCCGGCCGTGCTGAACGCAGCCAACGAAAAAGCGGTGGCTCTGTTTTTGCAGGAGAAAATATCTTTTACAGAGATTTATGATCTGATCGAAGATGCAATGAATGCACATCATGTGATAGAGAATCCATCTCTTACGGAGGTACTGGAAACAGAACAGTGGGTATATGAATTCATAGAAAGCAGGTAATTACTTGAACATTATTATTGCAATCTTAATCTTTGGCATTATTATCATCGTACATGAATTGGGACATTTTTCAGTCGCCAAAAAGAATGGTATCCGTGTGGACGAATTCTGTATAGGTCTTGGTCCGACTCTGTTTGGGAAACAAGTGGGAGAAACTTATTATTCCGTAAAACTCCTTCCATTTGGCGGAGCCTGTATGATGGGTGAAGACGAAGACCGGCCGGAGGCGGACGCTTTTGGAAATAAATCTGTCTGGGCCAGAATGGCAGTCATTTTTGCCGGACCGTTTTTCAATTTTGTTTTTGCCCTGATCCTTGCCTTTATTATGATCGGTATATCAGGCGCTGACCTGCCCGATATCGCCAGAGTGGAGAAAAAGTCTCCTGCTCAGGAAGCAGGATTGAAAGCCGGGGACCAGGTCTTGAAGATTGATGGAAAAAAGATCTACAATAACCGTGAATTGTCTTATTATTTCCTTCTGGACTATAAAGGCGGAGAAGTGCCTATTGTGATAAAGCGGGACGGAACAGAGAAAAGCCTCTCTGTGACCCCGAAGTTTAACCAAGAAGCCAAGCGGTATATGATCGGCATCGGCTGGGAACCATATCAAAAATTAAATCCATTAAAAACCATAGAATATGGATTTCATGAGGTGGGATTCCAAATTCGCGTGACGGTAAAGAGTGTTGTAAAACTGGCCACGGGACAGCTGACGCTGAATGATCTGTCAGGACCTGTAGGCATTGTAAAACAGGTAGGGGATACGTATAACCAGGCAGCCACTTACGGTTTCACAGTCCTTCTCTCCACAATGCTGAGTATTGCGGTCCTGATCAGTGCAAACCTGGGGGTTATGAACCTTCTGCCGCTTCCCGCACTGGACGGAGGCAGACTTTGTTTTCTTATCGTGGAAGCGGTCAGAAGAAAGCCTGTTTCAAAAAACGTGGAAGCTGCTGTCCACACGGTCGGCCTGTTTTTACTGCTGGGGCTTATGATCTTTGTCATGTTCCAGGATATCTATAAGATTATGTTGTAAAGGAGTCTTAGTATGGTTACTAGAAATAATACAAAAGTCATCCGGATTGGGGATAAGAAGATTGGCGGCGGCAATCCTGTGCTGATCCAGTCCATGACCAATACAAAGACAGAAGACGTTGAGTCTACCGTATCACAGATATTAAGCCTTGAGAAAGCCGGATGTGACATCGTAAGATGCACGGTCCCGACTCCGGAAGCAGCGGATGCCCTGGGTGAGATCAAAAAAAGGATTCACATTCCGCTGGTGGCGGATATACATTTCAACTATAAGCTCGCCATCGCGGCTATGGAGAACGGCGCCGATAAAATTCGCATCAATCCGGGCAATATCGGAGGAGAAGACCGTATCCGTGCAGTCATTGAAAAAGCAAAGGAGTACGGCGTTCCGATCCGAGTAGGCGTCAACAGCGGTTCCCTGGAAAAAGAGCTGGTGGAAAAACATCACGGTGTGACGGCCGAGGGACTGGTGGAGAGTGCCGTTGACAAAGTCCGTATGATCGAGGCATTCGACTATGACAATCTGGTGGTCAGCATCAAATCCTCTGATGTTCTCATGTGTGCCAGAGCATATGAACTGGTAGCAGAGCAGATTGATTATCCGCTTCACGTCGGAATCACAGAGGCAGGAACCGTGTACAGCGGGAATATCAAGTCCGCTGTCGGACTGGGCATTATCCTTCACCAGGGGCTCGGAGACACAATCCGCGTCTCACTGACCGGAGATCCTGTCAACGAAATCGCAAGCGCTAAACTGATCTTAAAGACGTTAGGGCTCAGAAGGGGCGGGATCGAAGTAGTTTCCTGTCCTACATGCGGAAGGACCAACATTGATCTGATCAGTCTTGCCGGGCAGGTGGAGACGATGGCCGCAGACTTCGAACATTTGAATATCAAGGTCGCCGTCATGGGCTGTGTCGTCAACGGTCCCGGTGAGGCAAAGGAAGCGGATATCGGGATCGCAGGCGGAATCGGTGAAGGCCTTCTGATGAAAAAAGGACAGGTCATCCGCAAGGTCCCGGAGGAGGATCTTTTAAGTACTCTGCGCTATGAATTAGAACATTGGGGTGAATCAGATGCAGACTGCTAAAGAGCATACAAAAGAATTTTTTCAGGTATTTCCTGACCTGAAAGTATCCGGGGATGTAAAAGAACTGTTCCGCACTGTGTGTATCCGTCAGGTCCTGTTCAAGAAATCAAAAAATACACTTTTCATTTCATTTACAAGCGACCATCTGATCCCAAGAATCGACACCTGGCGGATGGAACAGCAGATCCGGGAGCAGCTGTTTTCAAAGCGCTATGTTAAAATACGCTTTCAGGAGTATTTCCGGCTTTCAGCCCAATACGATCTGGATTATTTATTTGAACACTATATGAAAAGCTTCCTCTTTGAGTTAAAAGGCAAAGGGGAGGTTATTTTTAATGTAGTCAGAAAAGGAGACTATGCCATTGACGGCGATGTCGTTACCTTTATTTTTGAAAATACGTTTGTCAACAAGAGCAAGGCAGATGAGATCAAAGAATATTTTGAGACAACGCTGAAAGACAAATTTGGCATGGAGATCAAAGTTGGCTTTGATTTTTCCAAGACGACAGACCGGTCTTTGAAAAAGGAAAGCCAATATAAGCTTCAAAAAGAGATTGAGGGGATTGTCGAACAGGCAGACCTGCTCAGCAAAGAACAGGAAGAAGAGAAAAAAGCCAGAAAAAAGAAAAAGGAATCCAACTTTTCTTACGATTCCAAGTTTAAGAGAAAGCCTAAATTTAAAGACGATCCGACCCTTCTTTACGGCCGAAACTGTGAAGGGGAACTCATTGAAATCAAAGATATTATCGATGAGATCGGTGAAGTCGTGATCCACGGACAGGTTACAACCCTCGATACGAGAGAAATTCGAAATGAAAAAACAATCATTATTTTTCATATCACGGACTTTACGGATACCATCTCCTGTAAAATTTTTGTCAGGAATGAACAGCTCCCGGAGGTTCTAAGCGATCTGAAAAAAGGCGGTTTCTACCGTGTTAAGGCGGTCGCCATGTATGATAAATTTGATCATGAGATATCTCTTGGTTCTGTCATGGGCATTAAGGCAGTCTCGGATTTCAGGGAGAAACGCCAGGACACGTCCATGGACAAGAGAGTAGAACTCCATTTACATACAGTTATGAGCGACAACGACAGCGTTGTTCAGATCAATGACATCGTAAAACGCGCCTACGAGTGGGGACATCCTGCCGTTGCCATCACGGATCACGGCGTGCTTCAGGCCTTTCCGATTGCAAGGCACGCTTATGAGGATTTAAGGCTTCCACAAGACGATCCGTTTAAGATTATTTACGGAGTGGAGGCTTATTTTGTCGATGACCTTGGAGATCTGGCAGTCCGCTCCAGAGGCCAGTCCCTCCGGGGAGATTTTGTGGTATTCGACATTGAGACCACAGGATTTAACAGCCAGACAGACCGCATCATAGAAATCGGGGCCGTAAAGGTCATAGATGGTGAGATCACAGAAACCTTCAGTGAATTCATTAATCCGCAGATTCCGATTCCATTTAAAATCACACAGCTTACGACAATAACAGATGAAATGGTCATGAATGCAGATACGATCGATGCTGTACTTCCAAGATTTCTTGAGTTCTGCGGGGATTCTGTCTTAGTGGCTCACAATGCCGGGTTCGACACCGGATTTATCCATGAAAATGCGAAACGTCTGGATCTTGATTTTCATCCAACCATTGTGGATACGCTCGGTCTGTCAAGAAGCCTGATGACCCACCTGGCAAAATTTACACTGGATAATCTGTGCAAAAATTTGAACATCAAACTGGAGACTCATCATCGGGCAGTGGATGACGCCACAGCTACGGGGAAAATCTTCATAAAATTTGTTCAGATGCTGGAGGAAAAAGAAATCTTTGACCTGGATCAGGTAAATGAGTTTGTTGCAGGTTCCGAAGACTTCATTAAAAAAGGCCGTACCTATCACGGGATCATTCTCGTCAAAAATAACACCGGAAGAGTCAACCTAAACCGCCTGGTGTCGGAATCTCACGTCCGGTACTTTAACCGGCGCCCCAGAATGCCCAAATCCCTGATCAATAAGTACCGGGAAGGGCTGATCATCGGATCAGCATGTGAAGCCGGCGAACTGTACAGTGCCATCGTGGATCAGCGGTCTGAGGAAGAAATCGCAAAGATTGTTGAATTTTATGATTACCTGGAAATTCAGCCGGAGGGCAATAACCAGTTTATGATCGAATCTGCCCGCCATGAGAACGTCAGCTCTTTTGAGGATATCAGAAATTTCAACCGGAAGATTGTGGAGCTGGGCGAAACCTTCCGCAAACCTGTGGCTGCTACCTGCGATGTGCATTTTTTAGATCCGGATGATTCCATTTACCGGGCGATTCTTATGGCCGGAAAAGGATTTAAAGATGCGGACAGCCAGCCGCCTCTCTACTTCCGTACAACGGAGGAAATGCTCCATGAATTTGAATATCTGGGAAGCGATAAAGCCAGAGAAGTTGTCATAACAAATCCGAATAAGATCAGTGACCAGATTGAAAATATCTCTCCGATCCATCCGGATAAATGTCCGCCGGTCATCGAAAACTCAGACCGGGATCTCCGGGATATCTGCTACAAGAAAGCACACGATATCTATGGTCCGAACCTGCCGGACATCGTAACTACCAGACTTGACAAAGAACTGAATTCCATCATCGGAAACGGCTATGCAGTTATGTATATCATCGCACAGAAGCTTGTATGGGATTCCCTGGACCATGGTTATCTGGTAGGTTCAAGAGGATCTGTCGGGTCATCTTTTGCGGCGACCATGTCCGGGATCACGGAAGTAAATCCTCTGCCTGCCCACTACATCTGTCCGGAGTGTTATTATGTGGATTTTGACTCTCCTGAGGTAAAAAAATATGCCAGGATGGGTATGTCCGGATGTGATATGCCGGATGCGGTGTGTCCGAAATGCGGTGCAAAATTAAACAAAGAAGGCCACGATATTCCGTTCGAAACATTCCTCGGATTTAAAGGGGACAAGGAACCTGATATTGACCTTAATTTTTCAGGGGAATATCAAAGTAAGGCCCACGCATATGTGGAAGTGATCTTTGGCAAAGGAAAGGCCTACCGCGCGGGGACCATCGGTACGCTGGCGGAAAAGACTGCCTATGGATATGTCCTTAAATATTTAGAAGAAAGAGAAATATCGAAAAGAAAATGTGAGATCGAACGGCTGGCGAAAGGATGCACCGGAGTTAAGAGAACGACCGGCCAGCACCCCGGCGGCATCATCGTTGTGCCCCATGACAAAGAAATTTATGACTTTACTGCCGTTCAGCGTCCGGCCAACGACGTAAGATCACCGATTATTACAACCCATTATGAGTATCATTCCATCGATTCCAACCTGTTAAAGCTGGATATCCTGGGTCACGACGATCCCTCCATGATCCGCAGACTGGAAGATCTGACAGGAGTCAACGCCCAGAATATACCCCTGGATGATAAATCTGTCATGTCTCTGTTTCACGGAACAGAGGTTCTGGGCATCACTCCGGAACAGATCGGAGGCACGAAACTCGGATCTCTCGGGATACCGGAATTCGGAACCGATTTCGTTATTCAGATGCTTTTGGACACAAATCCTCAGAGCTTTTCGGATCTGGTCCGTATTTCAGGACTGTCCCACGGTACAGATGTATGGCTCGGCAATGCTCAGAAACTGATCGAGGAGGGGGATGCTACAATCTCAACTTCCATCTGTACGAGGGATGATATTATGGTCTATCTGATCAATCAGGGTCTGGATGAAGCCTTGTCATTTACGATTATGGAGAGCGTCCGGAAGGGAAAAGGCCTGAAACCGGAACAGGAAGAAGCAATGAGGGAAAAAGATGTGCCGGAATGGTATATCTGGTCCTGTAAACAAATTAAATACATGTTCCCGAAAGCACATGCGGTTGCCTATGTCATGATGGCATGGAGGATTGCCTGGTTTAAGGTTTTTCATCCTCTCGCCTACTATGCCGCCTATTTCAGTATCCGCGCAAAAGCATTTTCCTATGAAGACATGTGTATGGGAAAAGAAAAACTGAATAACCGGATGAAGGAGATACAAAACACGCCGAAGTTTGAGGTGAAAAATGCAGACCTTGATCTTCTGCGGGAAATGAAGATTGCAGATGAGATGTATGCCCGTGGATTTGAGTTCATGCCTCTGGATATCTACCGGGCAAAGGCAAAAGACTTTCAGATCATTGACGGAAAGATCATGCCTCCTTACTCAGCCATTGACGGTATGGGAGAAAAAGCTGCCAAGGAAGCCGCAGAGGCGTCTAAAGGAGAACCATTTACTTCTATGGAAAATTTCCGTGACCGGACAAAGACGCCCAAATCTGTTGTAGATAAGATGAAAGAATTGGGATTAATGGGAGATCTGGAAGAAAGCGATCAGCTCAGTTTCAATTTCCTTTGATCCCCCGAAATGATAGAACCGAATATGTTTTTTTACATATCCGGTTCTATTTTTGGAAAATCTCTCATATAATAATTTTAATGTCTGCCGGAAGGCATCGGCAGGCTTCGGGGGTTTTGTTTTAATAAGGGGGAGACATGGATCGATCATGAGCAATTTAAATCACTTTCATCTTGAAAAGACAGGCAAAGAACAATCTGTGGAGGAACTGACAAAGCAGATTGAACATCTTGAATATAACTTGGAAGAGTGCCGTAAGAAACGGATGCATTACCAGCAGCTGTTTCACAGCGCGCCGGCCGGATATCTTGTATTTGACCAGGAAGGGCGGATCGCAGATGCAAATCACCGATTCTGCAGTATGGTATCTGTACCGTTTCAGGACCGGTGCAGCTATAATATCAGAGACTTGACAGACAAAGACACCAGAGAGGAACTGGATATGATGATACACGGTCTCTTGAAGAAGGATCAGGTCTTATCAATAGAAGCCAGGATGTTGTGCAGGAACAGTTATATCCCGGTTATCATAACCGGCAACCGATATGGACAGCCCCTCGGCCGTATGGAGAACAAAGCATCCATGCTGTTTGCGGGCATCGTAACAGAAGTGTCGGAATTGAAAAAAGAACAGCAGAAAATAAGGGAGAAAAGTATTCATGATTCACTGACCGGATTTTATAACCGGATGTTTTACAATGAATATCTTCTGTACTGTGATAAAACGGATGATCTCCCCCTCTCCGCGGCAATCCTGGATCTGGACCGTTTAAAAATGATCAATGATTCCCTGGGCCATTCCTTCGGGGACAGGGCGATCACTACAGTTGCAAAGATTCTGAAAACATACGCAAAGGAAAACTATATCTTTGCCCGGATCGGGGGAGATGAAATCGCTGCCTTTTTCCCGGGGACAGAATTATGCGAAGCTGAATCGTTTCTAAAAAGAGCAGAGGAGATGATACAGCTGCACAGCCTGTCAGGCATCCGGCTTTCCTTCTCATGGGGCTGCGCAGTAAAAAGCAGTCCGGGAGAAGATATATTGACGGTTTTATCCGCCGCAGAAGATATGATGTACCGAAAGAAGTTCAGAAACAACGCCGTGAAAAAATCAGAGACATTAGATGTAATCCTCAATGCACTCTTTACTAGAAATCCGAAAATCCATCAGCATTCCATGAGAATGTCCCGGCTTTTCGGTCAGTTTTCTTCTTATCTCGGTCTGGAAACCGAACGGGTCAAGTTTCTCCAGGGCCTCGGCTATGTACATGATATCGGAATGGCTTCCATTTCTGATGAGGTCCTGAACAAGCGGGACCTTCTGTCCTATAACGAAAGGCAGGAAGTCAAGCGTCATCCGGAAACGGGATACCGGATTCTGAAGTCCGTGCCGGATATGGAAGAAGAAGCACAGATTGTGTTATACCATCATGAAAACTGGGACGGCAGCGGCTATCCGTATGGTCTGTCAGGCGACAGCATTCCGGTGGAATCGAGAATGCTTTTAATTTTAGATACCTATGACCGGATGAAATATGCACCATTCGGAAGGTATCGTCATTCTGAAAAAGAAATCATAAAAGAATTAAAACGCTGGTCAGGAAGACAGTTTGACCCGCTTTTAACAAAAAAATTCATCGAGTGGATGGAAGGCAGAAAAAAGCAGAGATAAGCTGCTTTTTTCTGCTTTTCTACGTATAAGGCGATATTATAAGCGGATTGGGAAATACTAATTGAGAAATGTTATCGTTGACAGAAATTATGGCGGGACCTATAATATACCCATACCCCCAGGGGGTGGTAAGGAGGCGTGTTATGAAACAAAAATTTGATGTGACGGGTATGACATGCAGTGCATGCAGTGCCCATGTAGATAAGAGTGTCCGAAAATTAGACGGTGTTGCTGAAGTTAATGTCAATCTGCTTCAAAACACCATGACCGTAGAGTATGACGAGTCAGAAGTAAACGATGATCAGATTATCCGCGCTGTCATCGGCGGAGGCTACGGTGCCTTTGTCCATGATAAGCAGGAAGAAGCAGGCAGAAAACGGGATATCGGCGTAGATGATGAGATTACTGGCATGAAAAGAAGACTCTGGGTATCCATCCTGTTTATGATACCGCTTATGTACATTTCCATGGGGCATATGGTGAATCTTCCGCTCCCGTCCTTTCTGAGCGGAACCCACAACGCGGTTTCTTACGGGCTGACCCAGATGCTCCTGGTTCTCCCGGTCATGTATATTAACCGGAAGTTTTATCAGGTGGGATTTAAAACATTGTTTAAGGGCTCTCCAAATATGGATTCCCTGATCGCCATCGGGTCCGGCGCTGCCTTTGTCTATGGAGTCTTTGCCATTTACCGCATGGGATACGGCCTCGGTGTGCAGAATCTTCATCTGGTACATCAGTACCACATGGATTTATATTTTGAATCTGCATCTATGATCCTGACGCTGATCACGGTCGGAAAATATCTGGAGGCCAGGTCCAAAGGGAAGACTTCGGAGGCTATCAGCAAACTCTTAGATCTGGCTCCGAAGACTGCGACTGTAGAAAGAAGCGGGGAAGAGATTGAGATCCCTGTGGAGGAGCTGAATGAGGGTGATACGGTGATCGTGCGCCCCGGAGCCAGTATTCCGGTTGACGGAGTCATCCTTGAAGGCATGACTTCTGTGGATGAAAGCGCTCTGACCGGGGAAAGCATCCCTGTGGAGAAATCCTCCGGAGACAAAGTCATCAGCGCATCCATCAATAAAGGGGGATTTATTAAATTTAGGGCTACAAAGGTAGGAAACGACACGACGCTTGCCCAGATCATACAGCTTGTGGAAGATGCCTCCGGTTCCAAAGCGCCGATCGCAAAGCTTGCGGATAAAATTGCCGGAATTTTTGTTCCCGTAGTGATTGTCATTGCCCTGGCTTCTGGGATCATATGGCTCCTTTCCGGGCAGACATTTGAGTTCGCGCTGTCTACGTCCATTGCCGTCCTGGTTATTTCCTGCCCGTGTGCACTTGGCCTTGCCACCCCGACCGCAATCATGGTGGGAACCGGGAAAGGCGCAGAAAACGGCATTCTGATCAAGTCTGCGGAGAGCCTTGAGACGGCACATGAGATAAAAACCGTCGTTCTGGACAAGACCGGAACTGTCACGGAAGGACGTCCTCAGGTGACAGATATTTTAACCTCCGGCAGCATGAAAGAAAAAGAACTGGTCAAGCTTGCCGCCAGTATGGAGAAACCTTCAGAGCATCCTCTCGCAGATGCCATTGTCTCTTTTGGCGAAGAGACCAATGCCGGTCTCTATGAAGTATCTGGATTTAAGTCTGTGCCCGGAGAAGGGATCGAAGGTTCCATAAAAGGTGATAAGGTTTATGCCGGCAACCTGAAAATGATGGAACGGATAGGAGTTTCTCTTGGAGAACTGGAAGAAAAAAGTACTGTTTTTGCCTCACAGGGCAAGACTCCTCTTTACTTTGCAAAAGAGGGCACACTGCTTGGACTGATTTCCGTAGCCGATGTGGTAAAACCGACCAGCAGACAGGCCATTCAGGAATTTGAAAAGATGCATATCGAAGTCGTCATGCTGACCGGAGATAACAAAAAAACAGCAGAGGCAATCCAGAAACAGCTGGGCATCAGCCGTGTAATCGCAGAAGTGCTTCCACAGGACAAAGAGGCCAAGATCCGGGAAATTCAGAATGAAGGAAAGAAAGTGGCCATGATCGGGGATGGTATCAATGACGCTCCGGCCCTTGCCAGAGCCGACGTGGGAATAGCTATTGGAGCCGGCACCGATATTGCCATCGAATCCGCAGATATCGTTCTGATGAAGAGTGATCTGCTGGACGGAGTGGCGGCAGTCCAGCTCAGCAAAGCGGTGATCAAAAACATCAAGGAAAATCTCTTCTGGGCCTTTTTCTATAATGTAATCGGAATTCCCCTGGCCGCCGGATGTCTGTATCCGTTTTTCGGATTAAAGCTTAATCCTATGTTCGGTGCCGCAGCCATGAGTTTAAGTTCTGTATTTGTCGTGAGCAATGCCCTGCGCCTGAAGTTTTTCCGGCCAGGTTTTATAAGAAACAAAGAAACACCGGTGAAAGTACATGAGCCGGGCCAAAGTGAGGAGGAAACAAAGATGAAAAAGACGATTTCAATCGAAGGAATGATGTGTGAACACTGTGTAAAACACGTGACAGATGCACTCAATAAACTCGACGGGGTGGCCGCAGAGGTCAGCCTTTCAGATAAAAATGCTGTTGTGAACTTAGAAAAAGAGGTCAGTGAGGAAGTACTGAAACAGGCAGTGGAAGATGCAGGTTATCAAGTGACGGGTATTCAGTAAGGAGGGTCCATGCAGGCAGACAAAACTCAGATCACAAGGCTTCTTAAAACCGCCAGGGGACAGATCGACGGTATCTTAAAGATGGTGGAGGAAGACCGGTACTGTATGGATATCTCCAATCAGCTCATGGCGACAGAGGCCGTCATACGAAAGACGAATAAAGAAATTCTAAGAGCACACATGAAGGGATGCATATCTGAAGCACTGGCAGAAGACAACGGTGATGAGAAGATCGATGAACTGATCGAACTCATCGACAAATTCGGAAAATAAAAAATATCCTTACAACTGGCAAATACAGTCAGTTGTAAGGATATTTTTTGCATTAGAAAAAACGATATTTCAGAGTTTTTTTTCCAGTTCATGAATGATCCCATAAACTTCCTCAGGGGTTTTTGCCTCGTCCAGGTGCTGAAATAAGGTGGGACTGGACGCAACATTAATCACAGACAGTATTTTTTCATCATTTTCGGAAGTATCTGATGCAATAAAAGTAAAAATATACTTCACAGGATCATTCTGTTCATTTCCGAAGAATACCGGCTGCTTCAGGCGGATCAGACTTGCCGAAAAGGGCATAAATTCCGCACTTGCATTTGCATGGGCCAAAGCGATATGCGGCCAGAAGACAAAGTAAGGACCGTTGATTTCTATATTTTTTACGATCGAATCAATATATTCCTGAGTCATCAATCCTTCCTGCATTAATAGACTGCCGCCCAGCTGTACAGCATCTTTCCACGTACCTGCATAAAGATCCAATGCAATCAGATGCGGAGAAATTATGCTGGAAGATTTAGAGGAGGGCGCCTCCTGAGCCTCTGAAAATCTTGCAGATCGTTTGTTGAGGATATGATTTTCATCCTTCCTGGATTCATACATCTTTTCCTGAAGTTTGATCAGATCCTCCGGCGGAAGTCCGGGCGATACGACAACAACAGGAATCGAGATTTCATCGACAGGGTAAAAGGAGACGATCAGATTCGGCGGCGGATTCACCCTTGACATGTAATTTTTAAACTCAAAGGATGTAACCGCTTGTACATCATCTACCTTACAGTAATATTTTAATTTATTTGTGACATAGGAGGCAGCGGCGGCGCCAGTATCACAGATAAGAAGGATCTTAAATTTCTGCCGTTCTGTCAGGATTTTGGAGACAGCAGCGGCAATGTGCATGACCAAAAATGCCGTTTCGTTTTCACTGTATGTACGGTGAAAGCTCTGTTCCAGAATATATAAATTATTTTTGACCGACTTACATATGGCCGGGTACTCATCTTCCAGCTCTTTATAAAAACTCTGGTCGAAGGACGTACTTCTCTCTAACAGTGAGAAGAAACTTTTTATATGGGCAGACAGCTGATCGTAGAGCTTAACATCGTTTGCCAGCTTCAGCTTCAGATCATGAGATACATTGACCAAAAAGGTGTGGATGACGGTGTTTGACGGAATGATCCCCAGCGGAGTCTGAGGAAGGTTTGTAAGACACAGGCCGTCAATATAGGAGGCAAGGAAATAAAATTCTTCTTCTGGAATCGATGCAGAGATCACCCTCTGAATTCTTAGGTACAGATCTCTTGAGACTGCAACCGTGCGCCTGTCCGATGCGCAGGGGAATGCATCGAGGTGATTTCCCTGTTTGATTCGTTCAGCAGTCACCACGAGTATCCAGAGCAGCTGGTAAAACTGATAACCCTCAATATGAATATGATTGTCTTTCTGCCATGTAAGAAGAATCGGAAATACCTGAAGCTTGAATGCATCCAGGTCAAAATGTCTGGAAATCCATAAATCAATGCCCGAAAAGGAAGAATGGTCTCCTGCCACATTCAAAAAAGTGTGAAAACTATTAATCAGATAATCCCTTCTGAAAACTTCACTAACATCAATCCGGTATCCTTTCGCGGTTGTGATCAGTAAAATATCCTGCTGCTCAAGGTCCTTTGCAACTTGTTTCATATCTGAAAGACAGGTTTTTTTGCTGATATCCAGAGAACGTATGATGTCAGACGTAGAAACCAGGTTTTGTCTGCATAAGAGCAATTTGATGATGGATGTGCGCTCTTCTGAAGAAAAATGATATTCATAGAGAGGGCGGGAATAGTATCGTTTCCGTATCATTCCAAGCTCATTGATGGAGCTGTCCAGTACAAGCGTACTGTCGGGAAGGATTTGGATTTTATGAAATCCATTCTCATGCAGGAAATCATTGATCTCAGCAATGTAGTTATTAATTGACCGCTTACCGATATGCAGCATTTCTTCTAGTTCTTTGTATGTATATTTCTTCTTTTCAGAAGATGTAAAAAGAGTAACGAGCTGATATTGTTTCTGATTCATAGCAATCTCCTGATTTATCGTTGGCAATACATGTTAATTTTCTTATTCTAAAGTAAATCTTAATAAAAAAAGATAAAAAAGGCAAGAAAAAGTGTTCAGAATGACGGAAGCAAATGTTACCAAAAATCATGAAAAGCAAATTGTACGTGATTTTGTACATTGCTATAATTGCCGTAGAAACATGGAAATGACGCAGAAAGCTGCGCAGTGTACGAAAGGAGAACTTTTGACTACCATGAGAAATAATGCCATATCAAAAGAACAATTATTGGAATTCTACCGGAAAATGATACGGATCCGTGAGTTTGAGAATGAGGCCATTGAACTGGCCAAGATGAATCTGACCCGCGCAGCCGTCCATACATACAATGGAGAAGAAGCCATAGCCGTCGGTGTCTGTGCCCATCTTAACGATCAGGATTACATCACCTCTACCCACAGAGGGCATGGACACTGTATCGCAAAAGGCGCCGATATGAAGCTGATGTTTGCGGAACTGATGGCCAGGGAGTCCGGTTACTGTAAAGGAAAAGGGGGCTCCATGCACATTGCCGATATGTCGATCGGTATGCTGGGTGCCAACGGTATCGTGGGAGGAGGTCTTCCGATCTCTGTGGGTGCCGCATTTGCGCTGAAATATACGTCCAGCAAAAATATTGCCGTATGTTTCTTCGGCGATGGTGCCTCCAACCAGGGTTCTTTTCATGAAGCGGTGAATCTGGCATCCGTCATGAAACTCCCAGTCATCTTTGTGTGTGAAAACAACCAGTGGGCGATCTCCACCAGCCAGAAAAAATCATCCAACATAGAGAATCTCAGTGACAGAGCCGTCGGATACGGAATCGAGGGCATCACGGTAGACGGAAACGATATTGAGGCGGTCTACAGCGAGTTCGGCAGGGCGTGTGAGAAAGTAAGGGGCGGCAGCGGCCCGATCTTAATGGAAATGAAGACATACCGCATCGCCGGACATTATTACGGAGACAACGAAAATTACAGATCCAGGGAAGAAGTCACGGAGTGGAAAGAAAAGTGTCCGATCCGGCATGTGGAAAAACTTCTGGCAGAGGAGTACGGCTTTAAAGAAGAGGATTTTAAAAAGATACAGAAAGAAGAACTCGCAGTCGTTCTTGAGGCCAGCGAAAGCGCAAAAAATGAAAAAGAGCCCTCCCCGGAAGACTTAAGAAATGATTTATATGACACTTCATTTGCAGAGATACAGTGGAACAGGTTCGTGAAATAAGGAAAGGAAGAAGACGATATGAGAAAGATTTCTATGCGGGAAGCCATCAATGAAGCGCTTCACACGGCATTTAACAGTGACCCGTCCGTATTTTCCATCGGGGAAGATATAGCGGTTTACGGAGGGCAGCTCCGCTGTTCTTATGACTTGATTCAGAACTTCGGAGAGAAACGGATCATGGACACCCCGATTTCCGAAGCCGCCATTATAGGAACAGCCATTGGCTCTTCTATGCTCGGCTTGCGCCCTGTAGTGGAAATTTCATATATTGATTTTATCGGCACCTGCTTTGACCAAATCATGAATCAGGCGGCAAAATTACGATATATGTACGGAGGACGCGTCAGTCTGCCCCTTGTCATCCGCACCCAGGGCGGCGCAGGGTTAGGAAACGGGGCGCAGCATTCCCAGTCATTGGAGGCAATCTTTGCACATATTCCGGGAATCCGGGTCGTGATTCCGTCCAACGCCTACGACGCCAAAGGCCTGCTCCTGCACGCGATCAGAGATAACAACCCGGTTGTGTTTATAGAGCACAAAGGTTTATACAAAAAGAAATGCGAAGTGCCTGAGGAACCATACGAATGCGGATATAACTGTGATATCAAGCGGGAGGGAAGTGACATTACAATCGTTGCATATTCTTCTATGGTGGATCAGAGTCTCAGGGCGGCCAAAGAGCTTGAAAAAGAGGGAATACAGGCCGAAGTGATTGACGTCCGTTCTTTAGAACCATTCGATGCCGATACCATCATCTCTTCTGTCAGCAAGACAGGACACGCAGTCATCGCACACGAAGCCTGTGTCAAAGGCGGGTTCGGAGCGGAAATTGCGGCGGTGATTCAGGAAAAGGCATTCGACAAGCTCAAAGAACCTGTAAAGCGGGTGGGTGCTCCGAACGTACCGGTTCCATTTGCGCCGGTACTTGAAAAGGCATACCTTCCTGATTATAAAGACATTCTGGATGCCGCCCATTCTTGTCTGTAACAGAAAGGAGAACTATGGATATCTTAGATTTGATTGTGATCGGAGGAGGCCCCGCAGGCTACCTGGCTGCCCAGAGAGCTGCAGAGTCCGGGATGAAGGTCCTGCTGTTTGAGAAAAAGAAACTCGGGGGCGTGTGCTTAAACGAGGGATGTGTTCCTACAAAAACCCTGCTGAATTCGGCCAAGATCTTTGATCACGCTAAAAACGGCCAGGCGTATGGCGTCATGGCCCGCGGCGTGACCATGGATACCAAGACCGTCCTTCAAAGAAAAAATAAGGTGATACAGATGCTGGTCTCCGGCGTCGGTATGACCATGAAGAAAAATAAGATAAAGGTCGTCTATGAGAGAGCAGAAGTCATAGAAAAAACAAAAGAAGGATTTCTCGTGGAGGCGGGAGCAGAGAGATATACCGCAAAATATATTTTGGCAGCCCCGGGATCAGAGACTCTGATTCCGCCGATCCCGGGGGTGGCAAAGGCCCTGGAAAGCGGGCTGGCCATAACCAGCAGAGAACTGTTAGAGTTGGAAGAACTCCCCGGACATCTGGCTGTCATCGGGGCCGGTGTCATCGGATTGGAGATGGCGGCTTACTGCTGTACGGCAGGTGTAAAGGTGACCGTGGTCGAGATGCTTGATAAGGTTGCTGGAAGTATGGATGCCAGACTGTCAAAGATTCTCCAGAAGGAATTGGAGAAAAAGGGGGTATCTTTCCTGATGGGACACAAGGTCACGGAAGTAAACAGTCATGGCCTTGTGTGTGAAAAAAACGGAGAGACAAAGCTCGCAGAAGCCGATAAAATTCTTCTCTCCATAGGCAGAAAGCCCGTCATGGAAGGATGCGGCCTGGAACATATAGGAGTCGCTGCAAAACATGGGAGGGTCGTGACAGATCAGCATCTTTGTACCTCCGCAGAGGGAATATACGCCGCCGGGGATGTCAACGGAAAAATGATGCTGGCCCACACTGCTTATCGGGAAAGTGAGGTCGCAGTCCATCATATGCTGGGCATAGAAGATGAGATCAACTATCAGACAATTCCTTCCGTCATCTACACGTTCCCGGAATTTGCGGGAATCGGGGAAACCGAAGAATCTGCGAGAGAAAAAGGCCTTGCGGTTAAAACTGCAGAGCTTCCGATGGCCTATTCCGGCCGTTATGTGGCAGAAAATGCAGATGGAAACGGGCTGTGCAGGCTGATCATGGATCAGGAGACAGGGTGTCTTGTGGGCGCGCATCTTCTGGGGCCCTATGTATCAGAAATGATATGGGGCATCGCAGCCCTGATAGATCAGAAGGTATCTGTGGAAGAACTCAAAAAAAGTGTGTTCCCCCATCCGTCTGTCAGCGAAATTATCAGAGAAACCATATTTAAATTATAAACCCAATGAGTGAAAGGAGAAGCAGTATGAGAAAAGAAGTCATTATGCCGAAAATTGGATTGGACATGGAGGAGGGTACAATTCTTGAATGGAAAAAGAAAGCAGGTGATACTGTTTCAAAAGGCGAAGTCCTTTTGGAGATCGAGACAGACAAAGCAGTGACCGAGGTAGAATCAGCGCTTGACGGTACGTTGGCTGAAATTGTAGCTGACGAGGGCGATACCGTTGAGATCACAAAAACGATTGCCTGGGTAGAAGTCGATGATTGAAAAGAAACTTTCGCCTTTAGCCAAAAGTATGGGAAAGCAGATGGTAAAAAGCTGGGAAGCTCCACAATTTACACATTTTTCAGTGATAAATTGTGAGCAGATGATCGCATACCGAAAAAGTTTACCGTTCAAAGTCTCATACACAACTATTTTAATCAAAGCGGTGGCAGATACAATCGCCGAGTTTCCCATTATGAATTGTTCCTGGGATGACGGAACCAAGATCATCCAGAACGAAAATATCAATATGGGCGTCGCCGTAGATACAAAACGTGGTTTATTAGTCCCTGTTATCAGAGATGCAGACAAACTGCCTCTGGAAGAGATTCACCGATGTATGGGAGATATCAAAAATAAATCAGGGAAAGGAAACTTTAACATGAATGATTTAAGCGGGGGAACTTTTGTCGTGAGCAATCTGGGAATGTTTAATATCCACGCATTTTCTGCAATCGTCAGCTCTCCCAACTCTGCCATCATCTCTGCTGGAAAGATGGAAGAAGTCCCCCTGGTAAAAGACGGGGAGATCGTCATAGGCAAAACCATGACCATAGCTCTTAACATGGACCACCGTGTTATTGACGGAGCCACAGGAGCCAAATTTCTGACAGCCCTCGCAGAGCGGCTGGAAACTTTAAATGAATAAGGAAAGGAAGATGTACTTATGAAAGCTGCTGTACTATACGGAGCAAATGATCTGCGCTATGAAACTGTTGATACTCCGATGTGTCCGGAAAAAGGAATTCTCCTGAAAGTCATTGCCTGCGGTATCTGCGGCTCCGACCTGCGCACCTACGGGGGAGGCTCTTCCAGGGCACAGTACCCGTCTGTTTCCGGTCATGAGATTGCCGGAGAGATTGTGGAGAGTCAGAATCTGAACTTCCCTGTGGGAGCGAAACTGTCTGTGGCCCCGGTCATCGCATGCGGCCATTGCTGGTACTGTAAAAACGGTATTCAGAACCAATGTGACAATATGAAGATGATCGGTACTGCGGAAGGGATTCCGGGAGGTTTTGCCGAGTATGTTTCATTCACAGAAGACATGCTGGAAAATGGTTGTTTTAATATCATTCCTGAAGGGATAGACCCGGTCGATACCGTAATTGCAGAGACGGCTTCTTCCGTGCTGAATGCACAGATCAATACAAACATTGTCATGGAAGATCTCGTAGTCATCATCGGGGCCGGTACCATCGGATGTCTTCACAGCGAGATTGCATCGATCCGGGGAACCAAAGAAACGGTCATCGCCGAGATGAACACAGAGAAGGCTGAACTGGCCAGAAAACAAGGGTTTCAAAATGTTTATAACATGGGTAGCGGCGACCCGGAACTAAAAGAATTCATCATGGAAAAAACCAACGGCCGCGGCGCCGATACCGTCATATGCGCGTGTCCGGCAGGACAGGCACAGGCGGATGCTGTCGGATTGGTGAGAAAAAGAGGAAAGATCATTTTCTTTGGAGGGATTTCTGCAGACAGTGCTGCAGTCATTGACACTAATGCTATCCACTACAAAGAAATTACGGTTCACGGAGCGTCAGCCTATTCGCCTGAGGTTAACCGTAAGGCACTGGATCTTGTCTTAAGCGGTCAGCTTGACGCATCAAAATTCATCACACACCGCTATGAATTAAAAGATCTGGCACAGGGATATGAGGATATGAGTCATGGAAAAATGATCAAGGGAGTCGTAGTCTTTTAACGAAATATATGCCGCAGACAAGGCATAGGAAATTAAATCAGAGGTGATCATTATGGAGAATAAAACAATTTTGGTATTATGCGGTGCAGGCTTTGCAACTTCCACGGTAGGAGCAAAACTGTGTGAAGATGTGTGTAAAGAATTGGGGATGAAAGGAAACGTACAGAAAAGGCCCGCAACCCAGGGTAAGACAGCCATCAAACAGCTGGAACCGGATGCTATCTTATTGATGGCAAAGATCACACTGGATTTTGGAGACATTCCTGTCGTAAACGGAATTCCGCTGATTACAGGGAGAGGCAAAGATGAAGTAAGGCAGAATCTCAAAGAAGTACTGATGAAATAGCAGACCGGGAAACGGCATAATAAGGTATCGGGAGGTGAGCAAGATCGACATTCAAACAGTTATGCCTCAGATCATGGGGTATCAGATAACAGGAACAGAGCGGGATGATGTCCTTACAGAGATGGCAGATTTCCTTGCATCCATGGGGATGGTCAAACCGACTTACGCAAAGGCCGTTATTGACCGGGAAAACATTTATCCTACAGGAATCTGTACAGAGCCTTACCCTGTGGCGATTCCCCACTGCGAGAGAGACGGTGTCTTAAAAACCGCCATCCTGGTGGGTCAGACAAGGAACAATGGAATCACATTCCAGCGTATCGATGACACAGATCTGAATGTAGATGCAAAAGTGATTTTTATGCTGGCGGTAGATACAAATCAAGGACAGTTGGAGGTGATATCAAAACTAATGGACGTGATTCAGGACGAGAAAGTAGTGGAAGAAATTGTACATGCGAAGACGTGCGAAATGATAAAAGAAATTGTAACAAATGCCTTTATGAATGGGTAAATCACAGAGATGAAAGGAGATTTATATGGAAGCTTTTTTTAATGGATTGTCCTCCGCTTTATCAAGTCTTGGGGCCAACGGTATCCTGCCCATCGGCCTGTTTATTCTGGCTCTGGTCTTCCGGCTGAAAATTGGGGAAGCCCTCCGGGCAGCGCTGACCGGTGCCGTAGGAATGGTTGGAATGAATCTTACCACAGATATGCTGGTTGCCCAAATGACACCGGCAACCCAGTCTATGGTGGAACGTCTTGGCTGGCACTTAGATATTGTAGACACCGGCTGGTCGCTGATGTCATATGCGTGGGGGTCTCCTGTTTCAGGAATTCTCATTATCCTTGGAATCGCGCTGAACTTGTTTTTGCTGGTAACGAACTTTACCAAAACTCTAATGATCGACTTTTGGAACTACTGGAGCTTCTTAGCCTGCGGGGCTTTGATTTACGGAGCCACAGAAAGTGTCTTATGGTCCGTTGCAGCCACAGGTATTTACATGATCGTTGCATGGAAATGGTCTGACCACGTTGCCCCGATTTTTCAGGAAGCAAGCGGTATGGAGGCCTGCACCTGGCCGACAGGCGCAATTATAGCTCCGGCTATGATCGGCTTTCCTGTGATTAAATTATGCCAGAAGATCCCTGTCATTAAAGATATCAAAGCAGACCCGGAACATCTTCAGAACAAGTTGGGTGTTTTCGGTGAAACCATGGTCGTCGGTTTTTTCATCGGCATCATCATCGGAATTCTGGCAGCCTTTGATGTGATTAAATGCTTCCTGCTCGGTGTCAATATGGGAGCAGTCATGATCTTGCTCCCACGAATGATATCTATCATGATGGAAGGAATTCTGCCGATTGCCAACGCTGCCCAGGAATTTTGCGAAAAACATCTGCACGGCAAAAAAATCTGGATCGGCATTGACGCATCCACCCTTATGGGGAATCCATGTAATATGACGAGCATTATGATCATGACACCGATTGTAACTGCCATGTCGATTATTCCGGGAAACCGTATGCTTGCTGTTGCCAGTCTTGTGGCAGTTCCCTGGTTTATCATTCCGCTGGCCTACTACGCAAAGGATAATATTCTGCATACCTGTATTGCAGCATTTGCAGTATTTTGCGTTTACTTCCTGTGCGCCACGGCTCTCGCAGGGGCACACACCAACATTGCCCACATATGCGGTTCCCTGGCAAACGGAAACACGCTTACCAGCTGTCTGTCTGAGGGAGGAAATCCGATCACATGGATCATCTATAAACTCCTGCAGATTTTCGGGCAGACAGTAATCTAAAGGAGCTTATCATGGTGAAAAGAAAAGTCACAGTCACAAATGCATCGGGGCTTCATGCCAGGCCGGCATCTATGTTTGTGAAAGAAGCAAAAAAATATAAGAGCAGCCTGACCATAAAAACAAAAGGCAAAGAAAAAGATGGGAAATCTATTATGGGAATCTTGTCCTGCGCTATCTGCCAAAATACGGAGATTGAGCTGATATTCGAAGGTGAAGATGAAGATTTGGCAGCAGATGCGTTGGCAGAGTTAGTCGAGTCCGGATTCGGAGAATAGAAAGAAGGTGTTTCTATGTATTATTTATTGTTCCTGGTTGTTGGCGGAGCTGTATGGACGCTGGTACTTCGGAACCGGCGTGAAAAACGGAAACGGATACATCATAAAAACTAGTCAGACAATGGAGGAAATTTATTATGAAGTTTGAAACGATGAAGCTGCCGGAAAGTGTGAATGAAGATTTCCTGACTGCTGTATATTATATGAATTCTGCAAGAGAGCCGGATCTCTATGACTGGGTGAAGCTTGTGGCTGCCGATCAAAGTGCGGGAACGTGGACTCATGTGGAAGGAGAGACACCGGAAGTCATAGAGAAATATGGCGGAAAAGTCATCGGCATTTATCCAATGGCAGAGGAACACGCATGTATTGCACGCATTGCATTTCCTACGGCAAACTTTCCTGCCTACCTTCCGATGATCCTGAGTACTGTGGCCGGAAATGTACTGGGACAGGATGGGATCAAGCTTATGGATATTGAATTTCCGGAAAAAATCCTAAGGGAAATCCCAGGTCCCCTGATGGGAGTCGAAGGGATTCGTGAACGGATCGGTGTGCCAGACAGGCCTCTTGTAGGTGCTATTTTAAAACCCTGCATCGGAGTGCCGCCAGAAATCAGCGCAAACGGAGCACGCCAGGCCGCCCTTGGCGGGGCAGATGTCATCAAGGATGATGAGCTCTTATCTTATCCGGAATATTCTCCTATGGAGAAACGTGTGGCCGCTGTCATGGAACAGATCCGGGACATTGGGAAGGAGAAGACTTGTCTGTATGCGGTCAATATCACAGGAGAAAATCTATTTGACCGGGCAAGACGGGCTATTGATGCCGGAGCCAATGCGCTGATGGTAAATTACCAGGCAATGGGCTGGGGAGCTGTGGAAGATTTTATCCGTGCAATGAAGCGTGAAAAGCTTATTTATCCGATTTTCGGACATTGTGCGGGTATGGGTGCCTATTACCGTTCGAAGACAAATGGAATCTCAACGGCACTTTCCATGGGAAAACTGGCCAGACTTTCCGGCATGGATATGCCTTTAGTGTACCCGGACAGCGGCCGTTTCGGCCTTAGTACCAATGAATTTGTGGAGACCCATGCACAGTGTATCGCCCCGATGAAACATATAAAAAGAGCATTCATGACCGTAGCAGGCGGTGTACAGCCTGGAGCTGTAGAGTATCTGATGGATCTGCTGGGAAATGACTGTATTCTGATGGCCGGAGGAGGTATTTACGGACATCCGATGGGAGCAGAAGCAGGGGCAAAGGCAATCCTCTCCGCCATCAATGCCAAAATGAAGGGTAAAACAATCCTTGAGGCGGCTTCGGAATGTGCGGAACTTCAGGCGGCTATTGATGTATGGGGAACAAAAGGACATTGAGAACCTGTGAGATCTATTTCATAGGAAATGCGGGTGTATTGATTTCCGCAGACGATACCTCAGTTCTCATAGACGGACTATATAGTTCCAGAGGCGGGGAATTTCCAGTCAGTCCTATCCCTGGAGATGTCCTGAACGAGCTTTACAGCAGACGGGGACCGCTGCCTGAACCGGATTATCTGGTCTTTTCTCATCCTCACTATGACCATCTGTCGGAAAAGCTGCTCGATTCTTATCTGGATACTCACCCTTCCGGCTCCGTCTATCTGCCGGAAGGGACATCATCTGCATATGTACGTTCATTATATAATATGAAGCAGAGGGGAAACACATACGAGATCATCACCGGGAAAGAGCGGCAGTACCGGCCGGGAAAAGATCTTGAGATTTCTTTCTATAAAACAAGACATCTGGGAAAGAACTTCAAACAGACTCTGCACTATTGTATCCTGATTACAATTTCTTCATGCCGGCTGCTTTTTACCGCAGATGTAGATTTCTTTTCAGAATCTCTTAGTCAATTCAGTCAAGTTCCCCTGAATGCTGCATTTGTAAATCCGTTTCTTTACCATAATGAGGAAGGACAAAAAATTCTTAGGAACACTCTGCAGGCAGAACATACTTATATTTATCATGTTCCCTTCGAGGAAAATGATAAATATCATATCCGGCATATGATAAACAAAGATCTTTACAGATACCGAAAGACCACACCTGCCGTTCTGCTCTGTACCCCGCGGCAGAATGAAAAACTGACGCTGAAGGAAGGAGAACAGACATATGATGTACTATATCGAAAGTCCCAGCAGTGATCCATATTTTAATCTGGCACTGGAGCAGTATGTATTTGACTGTCTGGACCGGAGCCACAGCTACTTTATGCTGTGGCAGAATGATAATGCGGTGATCGTGGGAAAGCATCAAAATACCATCGCGGAGATCAATGAAACTTTTGTCAGAGATCACGGCATAAAAGTGGTAAGACGCCTCTCTGGAGGAGGAGCTGTTTATCATGATATGGGGAATATCAATTTTACTTTCATTGTAGACAGAGACGATGGTCTTTTTGATTTTTCAAAGTTCTGCCTGCCATTGGTTCGTGCACTGGAAAGCGTGGGTGTGGCTGCCGAGATCAATGGACGCAATGATATAACTATCGATAGAAAAAAATTTTCCGGAAATTCACAATATTCCAAAGAAGGCCGTACCATGCATCATGGGACGGTCATGTATGACAGTGATTTAAATACCGTAGAAAATGTTCTGAAGGTTTCAAATGATAAAATAGAGTCAAAAGGGTGTAAATCTGTCATAAGCAGGGTGACAAATGTACGTCCTTATGTCCGTACAGATATGAATACAAAACAATTCTTTGGTACCCTCAGAGATTTTATGATGAAAGAAAATAAACTGATCCCTTATCATCTTACCGAGCAGGACTATCTGGCGGTGCATCAATTAAAAAATACCCGATACAGTACATGGGAGTGGAACTATGGTTTTTCCCCTAAGTATGCGGTTGAAAAAAAACGGCGGGTAGAGGGATGCGGCTGCATCGAAGTACATATGAACGTGGAAAAGGGGATCATCACTGGGATTGCATTTACAGGTGACTATTTCTCTGACGCGGACAGTTCTTCCCTTGCACGTCTCTTAACGGGCTGCAGACTCTGTATGCCTGATTTATCAGAAAAACTGAAATCTGTTTGCATTGGAGATTATTTTCATAACCTTACCAGCAATAAATTTATAAAACTGCTCCTTGAGTAAAAATAAAGAGGACGGGAAACATACATGCAGTGGTATGCTCCCTGTCCTTTTTACAGTGATCTTTTATCTCAAAAAACATTTCCTCTTTATAAAATAAGCCGCAGCCACGAGCATTCCCAGCACGGAACAGATCAAAAAAAATCCATTGCTGGATATTGATTCTGTGATGAGAAAGAAACTGTCTTTGCTGAAAAATATGAGATATATCTGACTGACAAAAGCTGCAATGCTCCCGATGCCAACGGCTCCGGCCAGAACGGTCCAGACTGGATCGCTTAGGTCAAAGGCTCCTTTTATAATCATTTCCAAAAAAATCAAAGTAAAAGCAGCGACAATAATAAAGGTATTATCCCATATTCCGTCAATCAGAATATAGCTCCTTGTTCTCAAATAAGTATCCGCAAGCAAAAGCACAGACATTAAGAGAATCCCGTGCAGCAGCGCATTTTGGCGCGCTTTCAGCTGTTTTATTGTAGATGTATCCTGACTCATAAACTCATTCCCCTTTCTCCTATGAAGTATAAGTATATGATAATTCGACAAAAGATTCAACCACGTGAAAATTTCCATATTTGCAATTCAAATTTTTTCCTGCTATTATATTCAATTAGATAATATAGAGAAAGGAACATGCCTGTGAAACGATGGATTGTCTTTCTGCTGTGTCTTACTGTCTGCATGTCCGTGTTAACCGGATGCAGCACTGGTAAAGATGCCGACAGCAGTTCAAAAAAACCGAATGTTGTTACCACCATTTTTCCTTACTATGATTTTGTACGGCAAATTGGGAAAGATAAAGTAAACCTCAAAATGATCGTCACTGCGGGCAAAGACAGTCATACATTTGAACCGACTCCGGCCGATCTGATCAGCATACAGAAGGCCGATATTTTTTTCTATAACGGCGGAGCAATGGAATATTGGGTCCAAAAAATACAGAAATCCCAGGAAAACAACGGACAAGTTTCTTATGCCTTTATGGACTCGGTTCATCCAGTAGAAGAAGAGGTAACAGAGGGGATGAGCCTTCCCAGGGAAGAAGAAGGGGAAACAGAATATGACGAACACATTTGGACATCCCCTGTGAACGCACAAATTATTGTTAAAAAAATATGTGCTGTCTTATCTAAGGAAGATCCAGAAAACGCCCATTTTTATGAGAAGAATACAAAGGATTATTTAAAAAAGCTCAAAAAACTGGACCGGGACTTCAGAGAGACAGTAAAACATGGGAAACGTAAGCTTATGGTTTTCGGAGATAAATTCCCGATGCGCTATTTCACCGAAGAATACGGCCTCTCTTACAGGGCGGCATTCCCGGGATGCAGCGAGGAATCGGAGCCTAGTTCCAGGACGCTTTCTTATCTGATTGATCTGGTAAAGAAAGAAAAAATACCAGTCATCTATCATATGGACTTTGGAAGCAGTAAGATCGCGGATGTGATCTGTGAAGCATCCGGTGCTGAGAATATACCGTTTTATTCCTGCCATACTGTGACAAAACGTCAGTTTGACCAGGGCGTCACATACCTGGATCTGATGGAGAAAAATGTGAAAAATCTGGAGAAAGGACTGAGAGAATGACTTCCATTATTACGTGCAGTCATGTAGATCTTGGATATGACGGACATGTCATCGTAAAAGACTTAAATATGAAAATAGAACAGGGGGCTTATGTCTCTGTCATCGGACAAAATGGCTCCGGTAAGAGCACGTTTATCAAGACGCTGCTGGGTCTTGTGCGCCCTGTCTCCGGGAAAATTCAGCGCAGTCTTTCGGGAAAAGGCATCGGATATCTCCCACAGCAGACGGAAATGCAGAAAAATTTTCCGGCAACTGCCCTGGAAGTGGTTCTGTCAGGGTTTTTAAGCCGAAAACAGCGAAGGCCTTTTTATACGAAAAAAGAAAAATCCACCGCCATGGAGCAGTTAGAGAAGCTTGGTATTCCGGAGCTTTTCAAAACATGCTATCGGGAGCTTTCCGGCGGCCAGCAGCAGAGAGTCCTGTTGGCAAGAGCCTTATGCGCAACCGATCAGCTGCTGGTCCTGGACGAGCCGGTGACAGGTCTGGACCCGGGTGCCGCAAAAGAACTCTATCTCTTGCTGAAGGAACTCAACAAAAATGAGGGCATCGCAATTCTGATGGTCTCCCACGACTTGTCCAATGCCTTAAAAGATGCGGATGAAATCCTCCACATCCGGCATGAGGATTACTTCTTCGGCAGTGTTTCAGAATACTGCCGTTCTGAACATTTTCGTGAAATGAATGGAGGTGCTGTTCATGGAATTGTTTAAAGAAATGATTTCTTATCCTTTTATTATCCGTGCTTTCATCGTGGGAATTTTGATTTCCCTCTGTGCAGCCCTGCTCGGTGTAAGCCTTGTGCTGAAAAAATTCTCTATGATCGGAGACGGACTGTCTCATGTGTCCTTCGGAGCGCTTTCCATCGCAGTCGCTTTCGGGATTGCTCCTTTGAAACTCTCGATTCCGGTCGTTGTCATTGCCGCATTTTTTCTCCTGAAGCTGACTGAGAGCAGCCGGATCAGCAGCGATGCGGCCATCGCTGTCATGTCGGCATCGGCTTTGGCTGCCGGAGTCCTGGTGACTTCCTTCACTACCGGCATGAATATGGATGTATATAGTTATATGTTTGGAAGCATTCTGGCTATGAGCAGAGAAGATGTACGGCTGAGTGTTCTGCTGAGTGTAGCAGTCCTCATTTTGTTTCTTTTTTGTTATCATAAGATCTTTGCTGTCACCTTTGATGAAAGTTTTGCGCGGGCATCAGGAGTGGATGTCTCCTTTTATAATTCGCTGCTTGCAATCCTGACCGCCGTCACGATTGTTATCGGCATGAGAATGATGGGGGCTATGCTCATTTCCAGCCTGGTCATCTTTCCTGCGCTGACGGCCATGCAGATGTTTAAAAGCTTCCGGGGAGTTGTGATCTGTTCCGGTTTCCTCTCTGTCATATGTTTTTGTATCGGTCTGTCGGCATCATATTTCTTTTCTGCACCGGCCGGTGCGAGCATCGTCATTGCAAACCTCTTGGGATTTCTCTTATTCCGACTGCTGCGTATGGTTTACAGACAGAATGTTTGATTTCCAAAACATTCTGTGATAGAATAATTTCATTATTACAAGTTAGGAGAAACATATGAATAAAAAGAGAAATGTGATGCTGACGATCATGAGCATCATTCTGCTGTTAGCCGGAATCTTAAACCTTGTGACCAATGTCACCCTGATGACAAGCGGCAATCTGATGAAGATGGCTATGGAGCAGGTCAAGCTAAGCGGCGGGATTTTAACCGTGTACCTCATAGTCTGCATTATCTTCGGGATGCTTGAAATCGTTTGCGGAGTTTACGGTTTAAAAGCAGCCAAACATTTTGAATTTGGAGAAACCTGCTTTCAGCTTGCCATTGCGCTCGTAGCCGCCGCTGTATTCATTTTTATTTTTAATTTCTTTGTCAATGGATTTACAGCTACAAGCCTGGGAGGCTTCGTCTTCCCTTTGCTTTATCTTTATTCCATCAGATTCTGCAAATAATTTCATAATCAGTCACTAGAAACAGATAATCAGCAGATTGTCTGTTTTGTTCTTACATAGAAAAGAATGTTTTATGTCAGGATAAAACACTACGAAAGAAGGAGAATACGATGTACATTGCAGATTTACATATCCACTCCAGATATTCCAGGGCAACAAGCAAAGAGTGTGATCCGGAACATCTGGATCTCTGGGCCAGAAAAAAAGGGATTCATATTGTAGGAACCGGTGATTTTACTCATCAGGCGTGGAGGGACGAGTTACGGGAAAAATTAGAACCTGCGGAAGAAGGATTATACATCCTTAAAGAAGAGTTCCGAATAAAAGACGGGATCGCTCCGGACAGCCAGAGTCCGCGCTTTGTCGTTACCGGGGAGATCAGTTCTATCTATAAAAAGAACGGAAAGACAAGGAAAGTCCACAACCTGATCCTTCTTCCGGGACTCGAAACCGCAGATAAGATTTCTGCAAAACTTGAGACCATCGGCAATATCCATTCCGACGGCAGGCCGATCCTTGGTCTGGACAGCCGGGATCTCTTAGAGATTCTTCTGGACATTTCTCCAAATGCAGTACTGGTGCCTGCCCATATATGGACTCCTCATTTCTCACTGTTCGGAGCCTTTTCGGGGTTTGATACGATCGAGGAATGTTTTGAAGACTTAACGCCCCATATCCATGCGTTAGAGACAGGCCTGTCCTCCGATCCTCCTATGAACTGGAGGCTTTCAGCGCTGGACTCCTTCCAGCTGATCTCAAATTCAGATGCCCACTCTCCGGCAAAGCTTGGGCGGGAAGCCAATCTCATGGACATTGAACTTTCTTATCCGGAACTCACGAAAGCCATCCAGACCGGACAGGGCCTTTACGGAACGATCGAGTTTTTCCCGGAAGAAGGAAAATATCACTTTGACGGACACCGAAAATGCGGTCTTGTGCTGACTCCGTCAGAGACAAAGGAATATGGTGGGATCTGTCCGGTCTGCGGGAAAAAAATCACCATCGGAGTCCAGCACCGGGTAGAACAGCTGGCGGACAGGCCCGAAGATTATCTCCGCCCTGACGCAAAGCCCTTTGAAAGCCTCGTACCACTTCCGGAAGTCATTGCCGCATCTACGGGAATGTCGGCCGGCGGGAAAAAGGTGAATGCGCAGTTTGAAAAAATGCTCTCAGAGCTTGGACCGGAGTTTTCTATTTTAAGAGAAGTACCTTTTGAGGATATAAGACACAGTGCGGGAGCCTGTGTAGAGGAAGGAATCCGGCGTTTAAGACGGGGAGAAGTCCGGCGCGACCCCGGATATGACGGAGAATACGGAAAAATCCATCTCATCGAAAAGGACGAGATGGATATCATTAACGGCCAGATGACACTTTTTGATTCTCTTGGTATTGCCGCCGCAGCCGAGCCCGGGAAAAAGAAGAAAAAAATCAGACCTGTGAAAAAAGAAACCGTCATGGAAACAGACGGCCCTAAAGGAAAAGATACAGGGATCAACAAAGAACAGCAGGAGGCGGTCACCGCCGAGAACAGGGCTGTTGCGGTCATCGCGGGACCTGGAACAGGAAAAACGAAAACCCTGGTAGACAAGATAGCTTATCTTGTGAAGGAGAGGAACGTATCTCCGTCTCAGGTCACAGCCGTTACCTTTACAAACCAGGCGGCAGCGGAGATGAGAGAGCGGCTTGCCAAAAGGCTTGGAGGAAAACGGGCTGTCAAAGATATGACCATCGGCACCTTTCATTCTATCTGCCTTCAGCTTCTGAAACAGCAGGGTGAGGACATTATCCTCGCCGATGAAGCGGAACTTCTTGAAACTGCCAAAGAAGCCCTGAACCGTTTAGATTCAGATAAGAAGCCAAAGGACTTTTTAAAACAGATATCCAATTTTAAAAACAATGTGCCGATGGAAGAACGTCTGACGAATGATGAAGCAGACTGTTTTCAGGAAATCATGAGTGAGATGGGTCTTACAGATTTTGATGACCTGCTTCTTCGTGTGCTTTCACAAGCAGAATCCCCGGTTTTACAAACCTCTCAGTTTTCTTATCTTCTCGTAGATGAATTTCAGGATATCAACGACATACAATTCCGTCTGGTACTCTCCTGGAACCAAAACGGAAAAGAATTATTTGTCATCGGAGATCCGGACCAGTCGATTTATGGCTTCCGTGGTTCTGATTCCAGATGTTTTGCACGGCTGAAAGAAGAAATTCCGGATCTGTATGAAATTTATCTGAAGAAAAATTACCGTTCAACACCTGAAATTGTGGAATCTGCCCTTCAGGTAATCAGCCGGAATCCGGGAAACAAACGCTGTCTTTCTGCCGTCCGTGAACCCGGGAAACCAGTCCGACTGGTTACTGCCTCCAATGACTGGTCCGAGGCAATTTTTATTGCAAAGGAAATCAACAGGCTCACCGGCGGCATGGATATGATGGATGCCCAGAATTATGCCTTAAAAACGGAACATCCCAGAGGTTTTGGAGAAATTGCCGTATTATACAGAACCCACCATCAGGCCAGAGCCATAGAAAAATGTTTAAGACAGGAGAGTATTCCATGCGTCATCACAGGACAGGATAGTTTCCTTGAGGAAGAAAAGGTAAAAGGTACAACTTCATTTTTTCGGTTTCTTCTCGATGAAAAGGATACGAAGGCTCTTCAGATCGCACTGAACGCTTTTCCTGACTGCGGAACCTTAGAAAAAGAATTCAAACAGCTTTTGAAAAAAGAGTCTCCAGGAGAGGTTTTAAAGCTCTGGATGGAAAAGAACGGTCTTTTGGATGATGAATCCCTTCTCAGTCTGTACAAGATGACTCTGTTTCATAAAGATATGGCATCCTTTTTGTCCAATCTTTTGCTGGGAACAGAAGGGGATATAAAAAGAAGCGGTGAAAAGGAATATACGTCAGATGCTGTCACCCTGATGACTCTCCACGGGTCCAAAGGACTGGAATTTCCGGTTGTGTTCATCGCCGGAACAAAACAGGGCAGTATACCGCTGGAATCACCTGCTCACCATGCAGATAAGGAAGAGGAGAGACGTCTGTTCTATGTAGGCATGACCAGGGCAAAAGAAGAACTGATCCTTCTTACAAGAAAAGAATCTTCCGAATTTCTCGCGGACCTGCCGCAGAAATATACGGCAAAAGAGACTGCAGGAAAAAAAGAGCCGGAGATTACTCAGCTGTCACTGTTTGATCTGTGATATCATAATTAGTAATCTCTAAACAGGATGCTTGAAATTTTGTAATCTAACTTGCCCACATTTCCCATCTTCACCATAGTATATTCTTTTTGTAACTGTTAATATTCAGCATAGAAAAAAGGAGAAAATTATGAATATGTGGGAAAATACAGTATTGACGGACAAAGGTACAGCACTGCAGTCGAAGCTGCTTAAAGGGCAGCCCTTAAAAATTACAAATGTAAAAACTGGTGGAGAAAAGGTACCCATAGTAAATCTGAGACAGCAGACAACACTGGCTGGAGTTGAACGTAAAATCACACTGCAGCCAGCTAGAACTGAAGACACAACAACTATTATTCCGGTATTACTGGATAATATAAATTTAAAAGAAAGCTACGAATTATGGCAGGTTGGATTTTATGCAGAGGACCCGGATGAGGGAGAAATATTATTTTGTCTTTCACAGTCATCTGTTGGAAAAATCATTCCATCTGAAGATGAAAATCCCGGATTTACAATTACATGGGATTTCTATTTTAATATATCAAATTCTACCCCCATTGAAGTGGTTCTAAACTCCAATGGCCTTGTTAATATAGAACAACATCAAATTCATTCCAATAAGATTAATACTATAACCAACAAACTGGATGATTTGAGCAGCAACTTGTTTTTATTAACGCACCCTGTTGGTATAGTACTTGAGTTTGGAAAAAACGTAGACCCAAATGACTACGGTGGATCTTGGGAAAGATTCGGCAATGGGAGAACAACCGTTGGTGTAGACGAATCAGATAACAGTAACAATTTTAATATTGTAAATAAAAAGGGTGGAAATAAAGATCTGCAGGCACATACTCATGGTTTAAATAACCATACACATTCTATTAATCTTAATTCTGGTATACAAAGTGCCGGACATACACATGGCACAGGAAATTCCACCTATCGCTATTGGCCAATCGCCTCAGTTGAGCCGGGTGGTGACAGCGGTGATGTTGGCGGCGCAACCTATAAATATCCCAGAATCAGCAGCAATGGAAGCTGGAGCAGAATTACATCAACCGGCACACAGTCTGCTAATCATACACATAATATCAGTGGAACTTCCGGAGGTAACAGCGGTAATACTTCAAGTTCAGGAAGTGGAGATTCACAAAATTTACAGCCGTATATTACTGTATACCGCTGGATCAGAGTACTTTAATCATCCAATCCATAATATCGGTTTCCATAAGAAATTACAGGCAAACCCTTGTATTATGTAATTCTAAGTGTTATAATAACCAATAACATAAAGCATTAACTTAAAGAGTGGACGCAAGTCCACTCTTATTGTTTGCGCAGAAAAGGAGGCAGGGCAACTTGGCAGGAAAAGCAGAGATTGAACAGAAAACAGAAGAACTTGTGACACCGATCATCGATGAAAACCACTTTGAACTTGTTGATGTGGAGTATGTAAAAGAGGGTGCCAACTGGTATCTGCGGATTTACGCGGATAAAGATGGGGGCATCAGTATCGATGACTGTGTGCTGATCAGCCGGGCACTGGAGGCCAAATTGGACGCCGATGATTTTATCAAAGACGCATATATTCTGGAAGTCAGCTCCCCGGGTCTCGGAAGACCTTTAAAAAAGGAAAAAGACTATCAGAGAAGTATCGGACAGTCTGTGGACATTAAATTATATAAGGCCATTGACAAACAAAAAGAGTTTACCGGTATATTAAAAGAATATTCAAAGGAAAGAATCATACTCTCGATCGGCGGAACCGATCAGGAATTTGAAACAAAAAGTGTGGCATCCGCCCGTTTATCATTAGATTTTTAAAGGAGGACAACAGAAAAAATGAGTGAATTAATTGATGCATTAAACCAGTTAGAAAAAGAAAAACATATTGATAAAGACGTCATTATGGAAGCGATTGAAAATTCCCTGGTTGCTGCATGCAAAAGAGACTTTGGAAATGCAGACAATGTGGTGGTCAATATGGACCGTGAGACCGGAGATATTGTCGTATATGCAGAAAAAGAAGTCGTGGAAACCGCAGACGGGGAAGATTTTGACCCGGCGCTCCAGATCAGTCTTGCCAAAGCAAAAGCAATGGACCCTAAATATGAGCTGGGTGATATTGTCCGCGTGGAGATAACACCGAAAGATTTTGGAAGAATTGCTGCTATGCACGCCAGAAGTGTCATTGTACAGAAGATCAAAGAAGAAGAAAGAAGAGTTGTCTTTGATCATTTTTACTGCAAGGAAAAAGACATTGTCACAGGCGTGGTACAGCGCTATGTCGGCGAAAACGTCAGTGTCAGCCTGGATGACAAGACAGATGCACTTCTGATGAAGTCCGAACAGATCAGAGGCGAAGTATTCCAGCCCACGGAACGGATCAAACTTTACATTGTAGAAGTAAAAGACACCAACCGCGGACCCCGGATCTTAGTGTCCCGTACACATCCGGATCTTGTAAAGCGTCTTTTTGAAAAAGAGGTAGCCGAGATCCAGGACGGCATCGTAGAGATTAAGAACATCGTCCGCGAAGCCGGTTCCAGAACAAAGCTTGCCGTCTGGTCCAATGATCCTAACGTAGATCCTGTCGGTGCCTGTGTCGGCATGAACGGTGCCAGAGTCAACGCGATCGTCAATGACTTAAAAGGTGAAAAGATCGATATCATCAACTGGAATGAAGATCCTTGTGTCTATATCGAAAATGCGCTGAGTCCGTCTAAGGTTGTATCTGTATCCGTAGACGTGGAGGAAAAAAGTGCTCAGGTTGTCGTTCCGGATTATCAGTTATCACTGGCTATCGGAAAAGAGGGGCAGAACGCAAGACTCGCTGCAAGGCTGACCGGCTATAAAATCGATATCAAAAGTGAATCTCAGGCTGAGGAAGAAGAGGAACTCCAAGGTTATGAAGATTACGAATCCGAAGAAATGGCAGATGAATCCATGGCTTACGATGATGAAAATGCCGTGGAAGATGAGCTCCTTTCCGAAGAATCTGAATATATTGACGAATAAAATTTAGGATGTGATCGTATATGAACAAGAAAACTCCGATGAGAAAATGCATTGGATGTCAGGAATCAAAAGCGAAAAAAGACCTTGTTAGAGTGGTAAAACCCAAGGATGGAGATATCTTCATCGATCCCACCGGCAAGTCCAACGGACGCGGCGCTTATATCTGCCGTTCTCTCTCCTGCCTGAAAAAAGCGAGAAAGTCAAAAGGTCTTGACCGTTCTTTTAAGACATCGATTTCCGAGGAAGTCTATGACGCGCTGGAAAAGGAGATGATGGATCTTGAATCATAAAATTCTGTCTCTTCTCGGATTAGCAGCCCGATCGAGAAATTTGGTAAGCGGAGAATTTGCGGTAGAAAAATCCGTAAAATCCGGCCATGCATACATGGTCCTTGCGGCCAATGATGCTTCCGAAAATACGAAAAAGATGTACCGGAATATGTGCGAATACTATCATGTGCCGCTGTATTTTTTCAGCGACAGAAGCGAACTTGGCCACGCCATCGGAAAAGAATTCCGTGCGGCGGTAGCTGTGGAAGATCAGGGATTTGCAAAGGCCATTCGCGGGAAACTCGAAAATAGTAAAATTGAATAATGGAGGTGCAATCTATGGCAAAAACTAGAGTCCATGAGATAGCAAAGAAATATAATAAACAGAGCAAAGAAATCATTGAAATATTGAAAAAAAATAATATCGAAGTAAAAAATCATATGAGTACGGTGGAAGACTCCCAGATCGCGGTCATTGACAAGGCCCTTGGAGTAAAAAAGGAAGAAAAACCGGTGAAAAAAGAGAATAAACCGGAGAACCGCCAGGAAAAGCCAAGGAATCAGCAGGGCCGAGACCAGCAGCGCGGCAGCAGGGGTCAGCATCAGCAGGGACAGCAGAGGCCTCAGAATACTCAGAATCAGAACCGTACGGGCAAAAAGCCTGAGAGGCAGCCGAAGGAAAAAGATTCGGGCCAGAATCAGGGAACTCAGAAGAAAGTGCTGAAGAAAGAAAATCCGCAGAATTCTCAGAAATTTTCCAATAATAACGGACAGAATGGGAAGAATAATAAAAACAATAGGTTTAACAAGAACAACAAAAAGAACAGAAACAATAAGTTCAACAATAAAAATCAAAATACCCAGAAGAAGAAAAAGACGGGACCGGGAGCTTTCATCAAGCCGGATCCGGTAAAGAAGCCAGAATATGATCCAAGTGAACCGGTAAAAATTCCTGAGATCCTCACCTTAAAAGAGTTTGCGGAAGCGATCCACATCCCTGCAAATGACATCATCAAAAAACTTCTGATCTCCGGAGGCGGACTTGTGAACCTCAACACAGAATTGGATTTTGAACGTGCAGAAGAGATCGCTTTAGAGTATGACCGCATCGTTGAGTTAGAAGAGACCGTAGACGTCATCGAAGAGCTGTTAAAAGATGAAGACGAAGAAGATACAAAGGATCTTGTGACCAGACCGCCGGTTGTGTGCGTTATGGGACACGTTGATCACGGTAAAACCTCTCTTCTGGATGCGATTCGATCCGCCCGTGTCACTGCCGGTGAGGCCGGAGGGATCACCCAGCATATCGGTGCCTATACGGTACAGACAGAGAGCGGAACAATCACATTCCTGGATACACCGGGACACGAAGCCTTCACATCCATGCGTATGCGCGGTGCTCAGTCTACTGATATCGCAATCCTTGTAGTAGCCGCAGATGACGGTGTCATGCCGCAGACAATCGAGGCAATCAACCATGCCAAAGCTGCCGGTGTTGAGATCATCGTTGCCATCAACAAGATCGATAAGGAAAGTGCAAATATTGAGCGTGTAAAACAGGAACTTACAGAGTATGAACTGATTCCGGAAGACTGGGGCGGTACGACAATCTTTTGTCCTGTATCCGCACACAGCAAAGAGGGAATCGACGATCTTCTTGATATGATCTCGCTCACAGCCGAAGTTCTGGAGCTGAAAGCAAATCCGAAGCGTAAGGCAAGAGGTATTGTCATCGAGGCAGAACTCGACAAAGGACGCGGTCCGGTCGCTACCGTACTTGTTCAGAAAGGAACTCTCCATGTGGGAGATGCCATCGCAGTCGGAAGTGCTCACGGAAAAGTCCGTGCTATGATTGATGACAAAGGAAAACGTGTTAAAACTGCCGGACCGTCAACTCCGGTTGAGATTCTCGGGCTCAGCGAAGTTCCGTTTGCAGGAGAAGTCTGCATGGCCATGGACAATGAAAAAGAAGCCCGTTCAACGGCAGAGAAATTCATTGCATACGGCAGAGAAAAAATGCTCTCAGAGACAAAATCACAGCTTTCTCTGGATGATCTCTTTGACCAGATCCAGGCAGGAAGCGTAAAAGATTTAAATATCATCGTCAAAGCAGACGTTCAGGGATCGGTGGAGGCTGTAAAGCAGAGTCTTTCCAAGCTCTCTAACGATGAAGTAGCCGTCAAAGTCATCCACGGAGGAGTCGGCGCGATCACGGAATCTGACGTTATGCTTGCATCTGCATCCAACGCCATCATCATCGGATTTAACGTCCGTCCGGACCCAACCGCTAAAGATGCTGCCGAGAGAGACAAAGTCGATCTGAGACTGTACCGTGTCATTTATAACGCTATCGAAGATATCGAAGCGGCCATGAAGGGTATGCTGGAGCCGGAGTATGTGGAGAAAGTCATCGGCCACGCCGAAGTACGCCAGACATTCAAGGCATCCGGAGTCGGAACCATCGCAGGATCCTATATCCTCGACGGTATCATTCAGAGAGGCAGCACTGCCAGACTGATCCGTGACGGTATCGTCGTACACGAAGGCGGATTCGCGTCTATCAAGCGTTTTAATGACGACGTAAAAGAAGTCAAGACCGGCTTTGAGTGCGGCCTTGTGCTTGAAAATTATAATGATATTAAAGAAGGCGATCAGATTGAAGCCTATATAATGGAAGAGATCCCTAGATAAGCCTTCTTTACAGGAGGAAAACCATGAGAAAGAACAGCATTAAGAATACTAGAATCAACGGGGAGGTACAGCGGGAACTGAGCCGTATCATCAGTCGGGAAATTAAAGATCCCCGCATCGCTCCTATGACATCTGTTGTGGATGCGGTTGTGACCTCGGACTTAAAACAGTGTAAGGCTTATATCAGTGTCCTTGGAGACCAGAAAGCCAAAGAGGATACCCTTAACGGCCTCAGAAGTGCGGTTGGCTATATCCGCAGGGAGCTGGCACATTCCATTAATCTTAGGAATACCCCGGAAATCACTTTTATTTTGGATGATTCCATTGAATATGGTGTTGAAATGTCAAAAAAAATTGACGAGCTGAACAAATAGGAGAAGCACTATGAATGAATTCATATCATCCATCGAAGCCGCAGACACCATTGCAGTCACCGGCCATATCCATCCGGACGGTGACTGCATCGGGAGCTGCCTGGGGCTTCGGCAGTACATTTTGGATAATTATCCCGGGAAATCTGTCACAGTTTACCTTGAGTCCATTGCTCCGGAGTTTCTCTTTCTTTCCGGGGCTGATTCAGTGAAACAGGAGACCGAGTCTAAATCCTATGATTTGTTCTTTGTCCTGGACTGCAGTTCTCTGGACAGAATCGAACCGTATCTGTCCATGTATGAACGCGCGGCAAAGACGTTCTGTATCGACCACCACATCAGCAGCAAAGGAATCGGTCAGGAGTATATTTTAAAACCCCAGGCCAGTGCCACCTGTGAAGTGCTGTATGAATTATTTGAAACGGACCGTATTTCCTTATCCTGTGCCTATTGTCTGTATACCGGCATCGTCCATGACACCGGTGTGTTCAAACATTCCAATACGACGAAACAAACAATGGAATATGCAGGTGATCTGATCTCAAAAGGAATCAACACTTCCAAAGTGATCGATGAAACCTTTTACCAGAAAACTTTTGTTCAAAACCGTGTCATGGGACAGGCTTTAGTAAACAGCAGGCTATATGAAGACGGTCAGATCATCCTTTCTTATCTGAACAAAGATGAAATGCAGGCTCTCGGCGCAGATTCCGGAGACACCAACGGCATCATCGATCAGATGAGAGTGACGAAAGGTGTCGAAGCCGCAGTGTTTCTTTACGCTTTGGATAAAGATACTTATAAGGTCAGCATGCGTTCCAACGGCAGAGTCAATGTGGCTGCAATCTCAGAAGAATTCAGCGGCGGAGGGCATGTCCGTGCTGCCGGCTTCAGTATGAAAGCCGGACTTGAAGAAGTGACCGGCATTGTCCTTTCAAAAATCCGAGAACAATTATAGAGGTGCTTATGATACACGGTATCTTAAATATTTACAAAGAAGCCGGCTTTACCTCTCATGATGTAGTGGCAAAGCTCCGGGGAATCATAAAACAAAAGAAAATCGGACACACCGGCACCCTGGACCCCCAGGCCACCGGTGTGCTTCCTGTCTGTCTTGGAAAGGCTACCAAGCTGTGCGATATGCTCACGGATACGAAAAAGGAATACAGGGCAGTCTTCCGTCTCGGCCTCACAACTGATACGGAAGATATCTGGGGAGAGACTTTGAGAGAATCAGACATTTCTGTCTCCGAGGACGAGGTGCGAAAAACCATCTGTTCTTTTAAAGGAAGCTATGATCAGATTCCTCCCATGTATTCTGCCTTGAAAGTAAATGGCAAAAAACTGTACGAACTTGCAAGAGAGGGTAAAGTAATTGAGCGAAAAGCAAGACCCGTTACGATCTATGAAATCAAAAATTTAGAGATTTGTCTCCCTGAGTTTTCCATGACCGTTGTCTGCAGCAAAGGCACCTATATACGGAGCCTTGGACGCGACATCGGCGAAAAACTGGGGTGCGGTGCCTGTATGACCAGTTTGGAGCGCACTGCGGCCAGCGGATTTCACAAAAAAGACAGCCATACTCTGGATGAGGTTGAGAAGCTGGTCAAGGAAAATCGGCTTATGGAGGCTGTCATTCCTCCGGATCAGGTGTTTATGAGCCTTCCCTGTCAAACGGTAAAAAAACAATATGAAAAAATCCTCTATAATGGCAACCCCTTAAAATCAGAGTGTTTTACATCCTCCTGCGGCGATGAACAGCGGCTGAGGATTTATGATGAGGATGGCTGTTTTATCGGGGTGTATGATTGGAAAGATCAGAAAAAAATGTACTTTCCGGATAAATTATTTTACTGAAAGGAGCACTATGGAATACATACATCAAACGGAGAACTTTCAATTTCATAACTCTGCGGTAGCGCTTGGTAAATTTGACGGACTGCACAGGGGCCATCAGCTTATTTTTGACCAGCTGCTGGAATACAAAAAACAGCGATACCAGACTGTTGTATTTTCTTTTGACCGTCCTCCGGTCAATACCCTGAAATCCGAAAATTATCACATGATCTATTCTAAAGAAGAAAAGGAGCGCTTATTGGCAAAAAAGGGGATGGACGTCTTAATTGAGCATCCTTTTACCAAAGAATTCTCTAAGCTCTCTCCGAGGGATTTCGTGACAGAAGTCCTGATCAAAAAGGTCGGAATGAAAATTCTTGTGGTGGGAGACGACTGCGGCTTCGGATACAAGCGTCAGGGAAATGTAGAACTCTTGAAGGAGATGCAGAAAGAATACGATTTTAAACTGATCGTAATTCCAAAACTTGAATTGAACGGAGGAATTGTCTCAAGCAGCCGCATCCGCAGCCTGCTCAGAGAGGCAAGGATCGAGGAGGCCAACAGCCTGCTCTCATCCCCTTTTTTGGTTTATGGACCCGTCGTGCAGGGCAATCATATGGGAAAAGATATCTTAGGAGTTCCCACTGCCAATCAAATTCCAAATCCTGAAAAGCTGCTTCCCCCTAACGGAGTTTATGTATCCAGGATTACGATCAAAAATCAGGTATATTACGGAATCAGCAATATAGGCGTCAAACCCACGATCGAAGGAAAAAAACATATGGGGGTTGAAACGTATATTTTAGATTTTGATAAGAATATATATCATAAACCAATATCTGTTGAACTTCTTTGTTTTAAACGCCCGGAAATGAAGTTTGAATCCCTTGACTGCCTTTCCAGGCAAATGAAGGAAGACGCGCTATTTGCAAGAGATTGGGTAATAGAACAAGGGCTCATTTAAATACCTGTGTGCCCTGCGGGTATACTTTTTTGCCGAGATGCGTTATAATAAAGATAACTTAAACGAAGTTACTGAAAAGAAGGGAGCGGTTCATATGGCTACAAAAACGATTATTACGATTGAAAGACAGTATGGAAGCGGCGGGCACCTGATCGGGAAAAAGCTTGCCGAAGATCTTGGTATTCCTTTTTATGACGGAGAATTATTAAAAGTCGCAGCAAAGGAGAGCGGAATCTGTGAGGAAATCTTTGAAAGCTTTGATGAGAAACCGACCACAAGCTTTTTATACTCCCTGGTTATGGACCCCTATTCTCTGGGATATAACGCCAATTCCTTTGATCTTCCGCTGAACCACAAAGTATTTCTGGCTGCCTTTGACACCATTAAAGACATTGCCAGCAAAGGTCCCTGCATTTTCGTCGGCAGATGCGCTGATTATGCCCTGGAAGACTTTGATAACTGCCTGAGCATTTTTATCCACGCTCCTTTTGAAGACCGTATCAAACGGATTGAAGAAGTATATGAGATCCCCAAGGCGAAAAGCAAGGAAGCGCTTCTGAAAAAGGATAAGCAGCGGGCTAGCTATTATAACTATTACAGCTCTAATAAGTGGGGCGATGCAAAGGCCTATGACTTCTGTATCAACAGCAGCCTTCTGGGCATTGACCAGACCGTAGAACTGATCAAGCAGGTTATTGAAGAAAAAGAGAAGTAAAAACAGTACATGAGAATATAATTATCAAGCCCCTCACTCTTTGAGGGGCTTGATGTATTTGCGCGCCGAATGACACTGCCGGAGAAAGGAGAGACATCTTAGATTATGAAATTGATTGTTTGTCTGGACAATAAAAACGGACTTTGTTTCAATAAAAGAAGACAGAGCCAGGACCGAAGATTAAGAGATTTTATCAAAGCTATGACAAAAGATTCAAAGCTGTATATGAATTTCTACACCTATGAACTATATAAAGACTTTAAAAATGCAGTTGTCAGTGAAGATTTTTTATCCCGGGCAAAAGCAGATGACTATTGTCTCTTGGAAACCTGCTCTGTGAAAGAGGATGAAGAGAAGATCCGGGAACTTTTCATATTCCGCTGGAACAAAGTTTATCCGGCAGACACGTATTTTGATCTGGACTTATCGCTCTGGAATCTCGCAGAGCTTGAAGAGCTGGAGGGATCCTCTCACAGCATCACAAAAGAAAGATATATAAAAGGAGATTACGAAATATGAAATTAAGGAACAGAATTTCTGTCTTACTTTTCGCACTGTTCATGGCCTTTGGCCTGACAGCATGCCAGGACAGTTCGAAAGAAAAACAGCCGGGCAGCCACACAGCGGAAACCGAGGTTCAGACCGCCTCCAATTCCTCACAAAAGAACATATCCGTAAACAATATCCCTGATTATTCGGGAAAGATGTATGTGGAACTCAACGGCAGCCGGCCTGACTTTCAATCCAGGGAATTAAAGACTAAATCTTACGAGTCATACAGCAAACTGGATTCTCTCGGAAGATGCGGCACTGCCCAGGCAAACATAGGAAAAGATATCATGCCCACGAAAAAAAGAGGCGCCATCGGAATGGTCAAACCTACCGGATGGCATACCGTCAAATACAGCAATGTGGACGGAAAATACCTCTATAACCGCTGTCATTTGATCGGCTATCAGCTCACCGGCGAAAATGCAAACGAAAAGAACCTGATTACCGGAACCCGTGCGATGAATGTAGACGGAATGCTGCCATTTGAAGATATGGTAGCCGACTATGTCAAAGAGACCGGAAATCACGTTTTGTACCGGGTCACTCCTGTTTATGAGGAAGAAGACCTGGTCGCAAAAGGCGTTCAGATGGAAGCTATGTCTGTGGAAGACAGAGGAAAGGATATTGAATTTAATGTCTTCGTATATAACGTACAGCCTGGAGTCTCCATTGACTATAAAACAGGGAAAAGCAAAAAAGCACAGAATACAGAGACTCAGACAGCCGCTTCAAAGAAAAGACGACATGCCGAAAGCGGCCAGAGCCATCACAATGAATCCGTCTATATCTGCGGCAACTCAAGATCTAAGGTTTATCACTGCCCAGGACAGAGGGATTATGAAAAAATGAAAACCTCAAAATATCTTGTGAAGTTTAAAAGCGAGAAGGAAGCACAGGCTGCGGGATATCGCAGAGCAAAACGGTAATATCGGCAATCAAAGATTGGAGGATCATATGAAATATGAAGAAATTTTGAAGACGGCCAGAAACTGTATGGGACCATACTGCAAGGCCTGTTCAGTATGCAATGGCAGGGCCTGCAGAAATCAGATACCGGGGCCCGGAGCAAAAGGAAGCGGTGATACAGCCATCCGCAATTATCAAAAATGGCAGGAAATTCGTGTCAACATGGATACCCTGTGCGAAAACCTGCCCGCTGATACCAGCCTTGAACTGTTCGGAAAAACTTTTCGCTATCCGTTCTTTGCAGGTCCGGCAGGGGCTGTGAATCTCCATTACAGCGAAAAATACACTGATGTCACATACAATGAAGTATTGGTCTCTTCCTGTGCCGATGCGGGAATTGCAGCTTTTACCGGTGACGGAACCAATCCGGAAGTGATGTGCGCCGCAACAGAAGCAATCAGGAAAACCGGCGGACTGGGTGTCCCTACCGTCAAGCCGTGGAATCTTCAGACGATCCGGGAAAAGTTCGCACAGGTACACAGCTGCGGTGCTTTTGCTGTGGCTATGGATGTGGATGCGGCAGGCCTTCCTTTTCTTAAAAATATGACGCCGCCTGCCGGACGAAAGTCAGAGCAAGAATTAGCTGAAATCATGAAAGAGACCAATCTTCCTTTCATCGTCAAAGGTGTGATGACTGTGAGAGGTGCCTTAAAAGCGAAAGAGGCAGGTGCCAAAGCCATCGTAGTCTCCAATCACGGGGGACGTGTGCTGGATCAGTGTCCTTCTACCGCAGAAGTACTGAAAGAGATTTCGGATGCAGTAGACGGATCCATGAAAATTCTGGTAGACGGCGGAATCCGTTCCGGCGCTGACGTGTTTAAAGCCCTGGCCCTGGGAGCAGACGGTGTTCTCATATGCCGGCCGTTCGTGACTGCCGTATATGGAGGGGGTTCTGAAGGTGTCAGGACCTACATAGATAAAATAGGAAGTGAATTGGAAGACACTATGGTGATGTGCGGTGCAGATTCTTTGAAAAAGATCACAAGGGAAATGATTCGCTTCTAAAAACAGTTGACAGCCTGGTCAATATATCATGACATTTTCCACATGATTTCCGTTCGGCTCTTAGAATGCCTCACTCCAATCATATGGAAAATGGACGTAATGTCTGTTGGAGAAAGGTCTCTGTCAAAAAAAGGTGCCACTTTTCGAAAGTTATTTACCCCTATTGAAGGAGGGCATTTCAAAAGCGCGACGGAAATAGTGGTGAATGACTCATCTTTTCTGACCCAAGTATAGTGTGATTGACTGTACTTGGGCCTTTTGGTTTGCACTGAAGCGAAGATTACCCTTCGTTTGCAGAAAGAAGAAAGCTGATCGATGATGACAGCCTCAGTTCATTCTGCTGAAAGCCATGTCTGATCAGATACTTTTCAGCAAATATAAACTGCTTAGAGACAAATTGCTTTATAAGGGCAGCACACTGGTCAATATCGTCTGTCTCCAGTGCTTGTATCAGTTCTTCCGTAAACATCCTGTACATCCGCTTGTTATCCGGTTCCGTCTCATGGGATGGTTTCAAAGAATAGCCCCACAGAAACAGTCCATAAATGTTTCCATAGATCTCTCTGATTCCCTGAAGAGGACTGCCCACCGCAACTGTCAGCAGAAGTCGCCAGAGAGAAATTTCACAGCAGCCCAATGCCAAATATTTTCTCAGCTGTTCCTTCAGCTGTTTTTTTTCTTCCGGGCTTATTGCCGAGAAAGTGATATGCAGAGCTTCCTCACAGGAGTACATAATAATTTCAAATGCCTGAAAGAAGAAAGCCATGTTGCGCCGGATCGGAGCAATGGAAAGATCCGGCATCCCATCGCCTTCCCTGATCCTGCAAATACGGGTACCCTTCCCGTTTACCGGCTGAACAGCACCCAGATGATGAAGCACATATACGGTCCTGCGCATGGTGCTGACCGATACATTGTACTTGACTGACATCTTTTCGTAGGATGGGAGATATTCAGCTTCGCTGTATTCACCCATACACATCTCATGAAGAAGACGCACTGAGAGACTGTAGCAGATCTGAGGATGCTCTCTGTAGATCCTCCACTTAAATGGAATCTGTTCTGAATCAGGCGCAGGAGAAATATGTTTTTGTACATATCTCTTTACCTCCTCAAAAGTCTGTTTTTGGAAGGTGAAAAGTACCTTATATGTTTCAGTCCAGTTCCGCTCCGCCGCATATCCCGCCACGGCTTTCAAATAATCTCTGATTGTCTGATCACTGTATAGGCTGATGCCGGCATTTTTCTGAGCCAGCAGAAATCCTTCAAACATTGCTGTCTCCCAAAAAAGGTTCATGATCAGCGGATTATCTAACTTCTGGAGAACAAAACAATAGAAATGCAGTAAATTGTCGGTTGTTGGCTGTTCAGACAACTGAAAGATACCGGAAATCTCGTCGTCGTTCATCCGGCACAGACCCTCCATTATTAATGGAATATAAATGAGTAATCCCGTTTCATTGAGATCAGCAAATGCTTTATACCGTTTTGAATAATAGTCCGTAATAAAGTCTGAAAGATCTTCTCCGGTCTGGCGGAAAATCACGGTTGTAGGTCTGCCGTTATGCATTGAAATATAACCTTCTGAACGCAGACGCCTGAGAGCAGATTTAACAGTCTGTGAGGATACACTGAACTCATCGCACAGCGTATCAATGGACGGCAGTGTATCCCCGCACTCGTAATATTGAAACCGAATCCGGAGAAAAAAATATTCATAGATTAAATTAGAAAAGTGTTGTTTATTATGCAATGATCGGCCACCTCCACAGATGTCATTTTAGCATTTTATCATATTACTTTCCATAGATGAGTTGAGTTTTTTCATTTTTGCGGTATAATATAAAAGAAGTGGTTATGAACAAGGTTAGAGTTCTTTCACGTTTAGCAGAAACTACATGAGAGAACATAGTTTCGGAGGAATGCAGATATGGAAGAACATGAAAAAGAATGCACTGTGCCGGACAATTATGAAATGTCTGCCGGTTATGAATATGATACGTTAATGCGTCTGCTGGGCGTCAGTGTAAGTAAGCATCTGCTGGATGACCGCTTTACTCTGATCTGGGCAAATGATTTTTATTATGAACTGATCGGATGGCCTAAAGATGAGTATGAAGCGGCATTCCACAACCGTCCCGATCTGTATTACCAATACCATGACAGCCAAAAAGAATGGGAAGAACTTTCTGAAACCGTGTTAAATGCAGTCAGTTCCGGACAAAACGGATATCATATGGTTTCCCGGATCAGGCGGAAAGACGGAAATTATGTCTGGGTGCAATTTTCGGCTCAGTTTTCTGATGAGTATATTAATGGACATCAGGTAGCATATTCAGTTCTCACAAATATTGATGATTTAATCAGAGCACAAAAGGAACAATCCGTTACCTATGAAAATATTCCGGGATTTGTGGCAAAGTACCGGATTGATCAGGAATTTAATTTCCAGGCGCTGGAGGGAAACGACCGCTTCATGGAGTATTTCGGAAATGATGCGGTGGGCAGCGGCAGCAGCCTGAGTCAGAGGAATATACACAGCAATATGGATACACTGCTTGAGCAAAAAGACAGGATACTGGAGGGAAAACCGCTGCATTTTCTGATGAATGTAAAAAGCCTTAAAGAACAAACCTTATGGCTTCAAGTGAATGCTTCATGCATAGAATGGCAGGACGGATGTCCCGTTTATCTGGCAGTTTTTACTGATATTACGGACGTAACGGAACTTCGGGAGATTCAGAGAAAACTGACGGAACAGGCCGCGGCATTAAAAGATGCCCTGACCGTTGCCGAACAGGCCAACAAGGCAAAAACGGAATTTCTATCTAGAATGAGCCACGAAATCCGCACTCCCATGAATGCGATTATTGGTATGACAACCATCGCAGCAGCATACATAGATGATCGTCAGCGTGTCTCAGACTGCCTTGAAAAGATCGGCTACTCCTCCAAACATCTGATGACGCTGATCAATGATATATTGGATATGTCTAAAATTTCAGAAGGAAAAATGAAGATTGCTCATGAACCGTTTCAGCTTGAAACTGTGGTGGAGTCTGTATCTTCCATTGTATATCCCCAGGCTTCTGACAAAGGTCTTGTCTTTACAGTACCGCTGGCAGATCTGACGGATACATCCTTGGTAGGAGATTCCCTTCGGCTGAACCAGATTCTTTTAAATCTTTTATCCAATGCACTGAAGTTTACTCCTGAGGGCGGAAGTATCCGGATGGAAATCCGGCAGATCAAAAAAAATTCCGATACTGTCTGCCTGCGTTTTACTGTCAGTGATACCGGCATCGGAATGGCTGATGAATTTATATCAAACTTATTTCATCCTTTTGAGCAGGAAGACGCTTCAACGAGTCAGAAGTACGGAGGCACCGGACTTGGCATGTCCATCACCAAAAATCTCGTAACACTGATGGGCGGAACAATCTCTGTCAAAAGCAAGCCCGGAAAAGGAACAACATTCACAGTGGAACTTGAGTTTGATAAGCCGGCAGACCAGAGATCCGTAATTCCAAAAAAACAGCATATGATAGAATCGCTGAAGGTACTCATAGCAGATGATGACCGGGACAGCTGCATCCATACATCTCTATTGCTGAAAAATATGGGGATTATATCAGACTGGGTGCTGAGCGGAAACGACTGTGTGAGAAAGGTTCAGGATGCACACAACAGAGAGCAGGACTACGACGTCTGTCTGATCGATTGGAAATTGCCGGATATCAACGGTATAGAGGTGACAAAACGTGTGAGAAATATCGCAGGCCCTGATACAACAATCATCATTATAACTGCGTATGACTGGATGTCCATTGAAGAAAGTGCGCTTAATACAGGAGCAGACTCTTTTCTGGCAAAACCTGTTTTTGCGTCTTCCTTATATAATTCTCTTCTCTCTGTAACGGGCATCGGGAAAACGGTGCGCACGCCGGGTGAAATGACACAGCACCCTGAATTAGCCGGATGCCGGGTCCTGCTTGCAGAGGATAATGAACTCAACCGTGAGATTGCAGTAGAACTCCTTCGTATGGCAGGTATCACGGCAGACTGTGCAAAAAACGGGGAAGAAGCAGTAAAAAAATTCTTAGAAAACGGGGAAGCCTATGACCTTATCCTGATGGATGTACAGATGCCGGTCATGGATGGCTATCAGGCCACAGAGATCATACGGAATTCCGGCCAAAAGCACGGAAAAACCATCCCTATCATTGCTATGACTGCCAATGCATTCCGCGAGGACGTCATGAAGTCAGATGAGGCCGGTATGAACAGACACCTTGCTAAGCCCATCGATCCTGAACTTCTCTATCAGACTCTGGCAGAAGAAGCAGCAAAAAAGAGGCATTCCTGAAAATTTATTTCTCTCTGAGAGTCACTTTTTTTGCTGCCTGTCTCCGCTTTGTATCAGACATGGCAGAATAGTGTTTTCTCGTTGTATTTACATCGTTATGGCCCAGAACTTCCGCAACCAGATAAATATCATCTGTCTCCTCGTAAAGAGCAGTTCCATAAGTACTCCGCAGCTTATGCGGAGTAATTTTTTTCAGCGGAGTTACTTGTCTGGCATATTTCTTCACCAGATTCTGAACTGCCTGAACTCCGATTCGTTTTCTCTGCATGGAATAAAAGAGGGCATTCTCATGTCCTTCCCGCGGGATGATTTTGCTCCTGGAACCTTCTATGTACTGGAGCAGGGCATCGGATACCTCATCACCGAAATAGACCGTCATTTCTTTCCGGCCTTTCCGGATCAGGTGAAGACCATTATTTTTAAAATCCACGTCATTCATATCAAGGCCCACCAGTTCCGACACACGGATCCCTGTGCCTAAAAGAAGAGTAATGATGGCCAGATCCCTCTCTTTAGTTTTCTCATAATACATTCGTTTCTGTCCGGTTAAATTATCTCCGCCCTTCTCGATAAAATCCAGCAGTGAGGCGACTTCATCGGCTTCCAGCCGAATGATCTCTTTTTCATGAATCCTCGGCATATCGACGAGCAGAGTCGGATTAGTTTTTATGAGCTGACGCTTATAATAGTATGCATAAAATGTCCGCAGGGAAGACATCTTGCGGAAGATTCCCCTTTCTGTGTTCTGCATCCGTTTATCATCGGAGACATAAGTCTTTAAATATTCCATATATTCTTCCAGGTCTACAGACTCAATCCGGTCAAGATCCGCCGGTTTAAAATCTATAACAGTATAATTCTTATACACCGGATTCTCATCCATTAAAAAATGAAAAAAGACTCTTAAGTCATATGCATATGCGATCCGTGTGCGCACCTGAGTCGTCGTATCTATGGCGCGGAAAAATTCTTTTGCAAAAGGCGGCAGAGTCCGGATCAATTCTCTTAATTTCAATGTCTGCTGCATGCTCAGTTCATCATAGTAAGATTGAGGTTTCATTCTGTAAAATGGCTCCTTTCCGTATCAGCTTTCTGGAGTCCATTATATCATAAACTGTCTTCTGCCTAAAGCCTTACAAATTTATGGCAGTATGTTAAAATAAAAGCGGAAGGAGAGATACTGTATGACAATCCGTAAAAAAGAACTCTTTACAATACCAAACCTGATGGGATACTTTCGTATTCTGCTGATCCCGATTTTTATGTATATTTATTTAAATGCGCAGTCTGTGACAGATACCTGCCGTGCATTGTTCATACTTATTTTATCCGGCATCACCGACTTTTTTGACGGGATCGCAGCGAGGAAGCTTCATCAGGTGACCCAGCTGGGAAAAGCCCTGGATCCTGTTGCGGATAAACTCACGCTCGGTGCCGTGATCTTCTGCTTGATTCGAACAATTCCGGGAATCCAATACCTGTTTGCTGTATTTGCGGTAAAAGAACTGTATATGCTGGCAGGAAATCTTATCTCCATGCGATTTCATGGCAAAAAGCTTGACGGTGCCGCCTTTATCGGAAAAGCATCTACTATGATCACTTACTGGTGCCTGGCCTTTTTCCTTTTGTTCCCTCATATGCCCAGGCTCCTGCAGCTAATTCTGATGATGCTGTGCGGAGGCATGATGATCGCCGCAGGGCTTTATTATCTGCCAACATTTTACCATTTTATCAAGGGAGACTAGGAAGGATTTACCGTAAAATAAAAATGTTTCGCATTGCACTCATCACCGATATGAAAGAACTTTCAGACAGCATTGAAGAAGAAGTACTGCCAAATCCGGAAATGTGATAAAATAGTATATATCTATATGATCGGAGAAGCTTTCAATGCAGATAACCAGCCTTTATATTCATAACTTTAAATCCATCAAGACTATGCATTTGACTGATGTTGAAAATGCTCTGATTCTCGTGGGTAAAAATAATGCCGGCAAAAGTTCTGTTTTAGATGCAGTCAGAGCAGTGGGAGGACAGTATCAAATCACCGAAGACGATTTTCATCCATCCGGACAAAATATCGAGATAGGGATCACACTCTCCATTACCCGGGAAGATTTGAAAGTCCTCCATTCCGAGGGCATTGTGAGCCAATATAAGCGCTACGATGTCTGGGAAAAAAGATTTAAAGAACGGCTTCCTTCGTTTCAGGACGGGTGCCTTACGTTCTCTTTTATCGCCAACAGAAACGGCAGGATCTTATATCAGGACGGATTTCAGAAAAATAATCCCTATATTCCAAAGGTGTTTCCCAAAATTTATTATATTGACACGGAACGGGATATTTCCCAGATCCAGGAGGATCTGTTTATCAGCCAGGAAGACCGGCTGCTGACTCAGATGCGCTCCGACTGCTGCCTCTTTGACAGGAAAAAAAAGTGCACCCACTGTTTTCAGTGCATCGGCCTGATCAATCAAAAAATGCCGGAAGAATTGAATGCCTTTGAGGCTTCCAAATTATTCGAATATAAACTGTACCACCTGAACCTGGATCGTTTTGTGGAAAAGGTCAACACAAGCTTTCGCAAAAACGGCGGAGTGGGCGACGTATTTTACTATATGAATTATGATATGAATTCTCTGCTGAAGGTTCATTCTATGATTTACAGTCCCGAACATCAGGCCTCCAGAACCGTAGAGCAGCAGGGAAAAGGCATCCGCAGCATCTATATTTTGTCCCTTCTGGAGGCCTATGTGGAAGAGTCCGCGAGTATTCCATGTATCATCATGATGGAGGTTCCTGAAATCTATCTGCATCCGGAACTCCAGAAAACGGCAGGAGATCTGCTGTATAAACTTTCGGAAAAGAATCAGGTCATGTTTACCACCCATGCACCGCACCTGATCTTTAACTTTAACAGCCGGCAGATTCGGCAGATCCAGCTGGACAAAAATGCGTATTCCATTGTGCGGGATAAGACAGATATCGGCGGAATCTTAAATGACCTTGGCTATACAGCGGCAGACTTGATGGATGTGAATTTTGTTTTTATCGTGGAGGGAAAACAGGACAAAAGCCGTCTTCCTCTTTTGCTTGAACGGTATTATTCGGAAGTCTGTGATGAAGATGGCCGTTTAAAGCGGATCGCCATCATTACCACCAACAGCTGTACGAATATTAAGACTTATGCCAACTTAAAGTATATGAATCAGATATATCTGAAGAACCAGTTCCTGATGATACGGGACAGCGACGGAAAGGACCCGGATATCCTCGGAAAACAGCTCTGCAGGTACTATGATGAGCGGAGTTTCTCCGATGCGGACCCTCTGCCGAAGGTCACCAGAAAAAACGTCCTGATCCTAAAGTATTATTCCTTTGAAAACTATTTCCTGAACCCAAAGGTTATGGTAAAATTAAACCTTCTAAAGACAGAGGAAGAGTTCTATGAGATTTTGTTTGACAAATGGCAGGAATATCTTCATCGCCTGCAGAGCGGCAGGCATTTGACAGAAATACTCGGAAGAACTTTGACATCATCTGAGGATATCAGGCAGCATATGGAACAGATCAAAATTTATCTGAGGGGCCATAATCTTTTTGATATTTTTTACGGCCCCTATAAGAAAAATGAACGGGAGCTTCTGAAAAAATATATAGAATTGGCTCCGAGAGAAGACTTTCAGGATATCCTCGGTGCAATCGATGATTTTATCTACTTCAAGAGCAAAAGAACACAGGAATAGGAGGAAAAAACTATGGGCTGTTTTGGAAATATATTATGGTTTATCTGCGGAGGCTTTGTAAGCGGACTGGGCTGGTGCGCTGCCGGCTGCCTCTGGTGCATTACGATAGTGGGAATACCGGTAGGACTTCAGTGTTTTAAATTCGCTTCCCTAAGCTTCTGGCCCTTCGGAAAAGAAGTACGTTACGGCGGCGGCGCCGGTTCCATGCTTCTGAATATTATCTGGCTGATCGTCACGGGACTTCCCATGGCCGCAGGCTCTGCCCTTATGGGAGCCTTATTGTGTGTAACCATTGTAGGCATTCCTTTCGGGCTTCAGCATTTTAAGATCGCAAAACTGGCTCTGATGCCGTTTGGCTCTGAGATTTTTTAAAACACAGGAGAAATCATGAACGTTATACTTACTGCAATTAATGCAAAATACATCCACTCCAATCTGGCAGTGTACTGCCTGAGAGCTTTTGCAAAACCCTATCAGGACGAAATCACTGTCGCAGAATATACGATCAACCAGCAGACAGACGATATTTTAATGGATCTGTACAAACAAAAACCGGATCTTCTTTGTTTCTCCTGTTATATTTGGAATATCGAATATGTGGAACGAATCCTCCGCGAGATAAAAAAACTGTTCCCCTCCCTGCCCATCTGGCTGGGAGGGCCGGAAGTCTCTTATGATGCAGAACAAGTTCTCCTGACATTTCCCGAGGTTACAGGAATCATGAGGGGAGAAGGAGAAGAAACATTTTTGGAGCTGCTTGACCATTATCACGGCAAGACAGAAGATCTCTCTCAGATTCAAGGCATTACTTACCGACATCGGGATCAGATTACAGAAAATCCATGGCGGCCTGTCATGGATTTAAGCATGGTCCCCTTTGTCTACCACCATCTGGAAGATTTTCAGAATAAGATCATTTACTATGAATCCAGCCGGGGCTGTCCTTTTTCCTGCAGCTACTGCCTTTCATCCATTGACAAGTGCCTGCGTTTTAGGGATCTGTCTCTCGTAACAGAAGAACTGCAGTTTTTTCTTAACCACAGGGTTCCCCAGGTAAAATTCGTAGACAGGACGTTCAACTGTAACCACAGACATGCCGCGGCCATATGGAATTATATAAAGGATCACGACAACGGCATCACCAATTTCCACTTTGAGGTGGCCGCCGATCTTTTATCAGAGGAAGAATTAGATCTGATATCCGGCATGCGTCCCGGCCTGATCCAGCTGGAAATCGGAGTTCAGTCCACCAATCCGAAAACGATATCCGAGATCTGCAGGAAAATGGATTTTGCCAAAGTATCCGCCATTGCAGAGAGGATCAACCATGGACAAAATATCCATCAGCACCTGGACCTGATCGCGGGTCTTCCGTTTGAAGATCTCAAAAGTTTCAGGGATTCTTTTAACGACGTATACAGAGTAAGGCCGGAACAGCTGCAGCTTGGATTTTTAAAAGTGCTGAAAGGATCTTTTATGGAGCAGCAGAAGGATTCCTATGGACTTGTATATAAGAGCACTCCTCCCTATGAGGTTCTCTATACAAAATGGCTCTCTTACGAAGACGTTCTTACGCTGAAGTCTGTTGAGAGTATGGTGGAAACTTACTATAACAGCGGTCAGTTCACTTATACGATGAGACAGCTGGAACACGAATTTTCCACACCTTTTGATATGTACCAAAGTCTCGGGGAATTCTATTTACAAAACGGCTATCACAAGAGAAAGCATTCCCGTATTTCCAGATATGAAATTTTGGATGAATTTATTTCAGGACTGCCCGGCATCAAAGAAAAAAAATCTTTTTATAAGGAATACTTAACCTTTGATCTGTACTTGCGGGAAAATGTGAAAAACCGGCCCGGATTTGCCGGGGATTATTCTGTGGGGAAAGAGGAGCTGTATGATCTCTATGATGAAGTACTGTCCAAAAATCCATCTTTATCCGCGTATGCGAAAAAGAATATGCGCAAGATGGCCCACATTGAGAAATTCCGGTATGATGTTTATGGCAGCGGATGCAGGAAAGACACACTCCTTCTCTTTGATTATCAAAAAAGAAATCCTCTCAATCAACAGGCCTGTGTAATACAGCTTTGAATACAAAGGAGAAAACCATGCTTTCAAGAAAAGAAATGAAGCAGCTGGGCAGACAGTCATTAAAAAAGCATTATATCATGTTTCTTGCCGTCTGCCTGATTGCCGCATTTTTTGGGACCGAGTTCACCGGCTCTCTTAAGTTTGTCAAAACCTATTCTCCCACTTCAGAACAAGTTTCCCCATCCGGTACCGTAACAGTGCAAAAAGGGATCATCGATGTTACAGAAGACTTGTTTACAGGCGGTACAAAAAAGGCAAGAAAGAAATCAGAAAAAATAAAAAAAGAAGAAGTAAAGGCTGCCAAACACGGAAATCCGGCATTTGGCCGGAGCCGGGGTGTTTTTGCCGAGGCATTTAACGCTGTAACTTCCGGATCCATTGTTGTAACCTTAGTTTCCGGGTTAAATTCCTTCCTTGGCTCTACAGACGCTGCACTGGCAGTCCTTTTGATCCTCAGTATCCTCATCGTGTGTTTCTTCTGGGTATTTATCGTAAATACATATTCCGTCATATCCAGAAGAATCTTTCTGGAGGGGCGCATTTACAGTCAGATTCCAGCCCATCGTTTTCTTTATCTGCTAAGGGTCAGGAAGTGGGCACAGGCCGCAAAAACGATGCTTCTCATGGCTGTCTATCAGATTTTATGGGGATTAACGGTCATCGGCGGTCCGATCAAGAAATATTCTTATTATCTGGTACCCTTATATTGTTGCGGAAAACCCGGGCATCGGTTCCAGGGAGGCTATTTCCCTTTCAAGAAATATGATGAGAGGACACAAATGGCAGTGTTTTGTATTTGAACTGTCTTTTTTCGGATGGAACATCCTCGAACTTATGACCCTTGGCATCAGTGCAGTCTTATACTCCAGCCCATATAAAACTGCAGTATTTTGTGAGTATTACACACAGCTCAGAAAAGAAGCCAAAGACCGACAGATAAAACATGCAGACTTATTAAATGACCGTTATCTCTTTGAAACTGCAGGGGAAAGAGAAATCGAGCAGGCATATGGAGACGTGATCCCTGTTTTGAAACAAACCAGGAACTTCAAAGACAGCCGCACAGGAATCGGCAGATTTTTATCTGACTATTTCGGCGTAATTCTGGTCAATTCCAATGCGTATCAACAATATGAACAATATCAGTCAGAGCAGATCAGGCTCCAGGATCTTGCCGGCGCTGTTCAAAAAATTTCATATCCCGGAAGACTAAGCAATTTCCCTGAACATACAAAGCGCAGAAAGATTCAGACGCTGCATTATATGCGCAATTATACCATCTGGTCTCTGATCATGATTTATTTTATCCTGTCATTTATCGGATGGGTATGGGAGGTAAGCCTGCATTTAATCTCTGATGGTACCTTTGTAAACCGGGGCGTACTTCACGGTCCCTGGCTTCCAATCTATGGTGTAGGCAGTATTCTGATCCTTACGCTCTTACATAAAATGCGAAGCCGGCCTGTTGCTGAATTCTTTTCTGCAGTTGTGCTGTGCGGATGTGTGGAATATTTTACTTCTGTTTTTCTCGAAACCGTACATCATGGACAAAAATGGTGGGACTACAGCGGATATTTTCTGAATATCCAGGGAAGAGTCTGTGCGGAAGGACTGCTTGTTTTTGGACTTGGAGGCATAGCAATCGTCTATTTCCTTGCCCCAATCATTGATAATCAGATCCAAAAGCTGAAGCCTAAACTGCTGGTCATCCTTTGTATACTGCTGCTGGGGACTTTTTTGACAGATCAGATTTATTCCTCAAAGCATCCAAACGCAGGAAAAGGAATTACCGATTATTCCCGCACAGAAGATCATATCCAGGCAAATTGAGGATTGATTTCAAAATTCATCGGTGTTATAATATTTTAGAAATAAGAAAAAGCGCTGAAGAGAAGAGTAGTCTGTGAAAACTTTCAGAGAGGGACACATATGGTGTAAGTGTTCTAAGCCAAAGCAGATGAAGACCACCTCTGAGCGGCTGCAAACCAGCCCGGCCGGCACCGTTACCGCCATATAAGCGGCCTTCTGTATCATTCACAGAAAGGCAACCAGGGTGGAACCGCGATAACTCGTCCCATGGAATTTTTCCATGGGACTTTTTTATTTTAGTAAGAAAGGAAAAAAAGATGAAAATTACTTTAAAAGATGGTTCTGTAAAAGAATACAGCCAGAGTATGTCTGTCATTGACATTGCCAAAGACATCAGCGAAGGACTTGCAAGAGCAGCATGTGCAGGCGAAGTGAACGGAGAAGTGGTAGATTTAAGGACAATCCTCGAAGATGACTGTGAACTGAACATTCTCACCTTCGATTCAGAAGGCGGAAGACATGCTTTCCGTCATACGGCATCCCATATTTTAGCTCAGGCAGTCAAACGCCTGTATCCGGAAACGAAGCTTGCCATCGGCCCTTCCATTGACAACGGATTTTATTATGATATGGAAAAGGATACTCCTTTTACACAGGATGACCTGGAAAAAATTGAAGCGGAGATGAAGAAGATCGTAAAAGAAGGACTTCAAATCACCTGCTTTACAAAGCCGAGAGAAGAAGCCATTGCTTTTATGAAAGAGAGGAATGAGCCATATAAGGTAGAACTGATTGAAGACCTCCCAGAAGATTCAGTGATCAGTTTTTATCAGCAGGGAGAGTTCATTGACCTGTGTGCCGGACCTCATCTTATGACAACAAAACCAGTGAAAGCTTTTAAACTGACAAGCCTTGCCGGTGCTTACTGGCGCGGTAACGAAAAGAACCAGATGCTCACCAGGATCTATGGAACTGCTTTTGCAAAGAAAGCAGAGCTGAAAGATTACCTGACCATGATGGAAGAGGCCAAAAAACGTGACCACAGAAAGCTTGGAAAAGAACTGGGACTCTTTATGATGAGAGATGAAGGACCAGGGTTCCCGTTCTTCCTGCCGAATGGGATGGTTCTTAAAAATACTTTACTTGATTACTGGAGAGAGATCCATAACAAAGCCGGTTATGTTGAGATTTCAAGCCCGATCATGCTGAGCAGGCATCTGTGGGAGACATCCGGCCACTGGGATCACTATCAGGAAAATATGTATACTACTGTGATCGACGAAGAAGATTTTGCGATCAAACCGATGAACTGTCCGGGCGGCGTTTTAGTATACCAGTCAGAGCCGCGCTCTTACCGTGACCTGCCCCTTCGTATGGGTGAACTCGGTTTAGTCCACCGTCATGAAAAATCCGGACAGCTCCACGGACTGATGCGTGTCCGCTGCTTTACACAGGATGATGCCCATATCTTTATGATGCCGGAGCAGATCAAAGACGAGATCAAAGGTGTTGCAGCACTGATCGATCAGGTTTACAGCCTGTTTGGATTTAAATATCACGTAGAACTGTCAACCCGTCCGGAAGACAGCATGGGAAGTGACGAAGACTGGGAGATGGCAACAGATTCTTTGAGAAGTGCACTGGATGACCTTGGCCTTGACTATGTAGTCAACGAAGGCGACGGAGCATTCTACGGGCCGAAAATCGACTTCCATCTGGAGGATTCCATCGGAAGGACATGGCAGTGCGGAACCATTCAGTTAGACTTCCAGCTTCCGCTGAGATTCGACTTGCACTACACAGGAGCAGACGGAGAGAAGCACCGTCCGATCATGATCCATCGGGTAGCATTTGGTTCTATCGAGCGGTTTATCGGAATCCTGATCGAACATTTCGCCGGGGCCTTCCCAACCTGGCTGGCACCGGTGCAGGTAAAAGTCATTCCGATTTCTGATAAGCATTTAGATTACGGAACAAAAGTCCTCGATGCGTTAAAAGCTGCCGGCATCCGTGCAGAGATCGATACAAGAGCCGAAAAAATGGGCTACAAGATCCGTGAGGCACAGCTGCATAAGATTCCATATATGCTGGTTGTGGGCGGAAAAGAAGAAGAGAACCAGGCAGTTTCCGTGAGAAGCAGATTCAAGGGAGATGAAGGACAGATGTCCTTAGACGACTTTATTTGTGCGATACGGAAAGAAATAGAGACAAAAGAAATCCGCCAGGTGGAAAAAGAAGAAGAAGAGAAGTAAAGATGATTTATAAAGAAAGAACCGGGAGTCACTTATTCCCGGTTCTTTCTTTATCCGTATTATCAAATTTGATTCATCAGTCTTCAATAAGAATTTTAACTGGAGTACATTTTCCGTTATTGCACTCACTCTCAGATACACTGCAGGCGGCAATGCCCAGACGCATATCCATTTCAGCTCTTAGAATTATCTTGTTCCCCGCCTTTGACAGGGGCTTTCTGACCGAAATAGAACCATCCGCACTAATTTTCGTATACATAAAAATATTTACCGGATGAATGATTGGTCTTTTCTTATCCAGACTGTGATTAATATGATCTAAACAATTTGAATGTCCTTCTCCATTGTGATAAAAGAAATCATACATCTCAGGGCGGCAGCATGGGTGAAGCAGATCATGCTCGCCAACCTCATCATAAATCACTTCAAACATCGGGTGATAAAGATTTGAATAAATATGATTTCCGACCGATAGACGTAAAGATTCATTACAATCTATTGTGACTCCGGTGGATAGAAATTCCTCTGAATTTTCTTTATGTTCTGCAAAAAAATCAACGACTTGTCCGCCTTCAAGATCAATAATCGTTACTTTTTGTCCTGCCGATACATTCATACTTTTTCCGCTGCAGGCATCTATTATATACTCCATTTCTAATTTCCCCTCTCTTCATCAAAAGAAAAAATATCCAACGGAAATCACAATCAGTGATTTTATATCCGTCAGATAATCCCTTGGCCAAAGCCTGCCGGCTCTCGTTAAAAAATATTAAAAAGTCGGGGTAACAGGATTCGAACCTGCGACCTCACGGCCCCCAGCCGTGCGCTCTAACCAAACTGAGCCATACCCCGCTAGAAGTATTTTATCGGATTCTATCGAAGAGTGCAAGTATTAATTGAATTTACTCAGATTTTTTTGTATGATGGAATAACAGTATGGTGAGAGCGAAAGGGCGAGTAGAAATATGGAAATAAATTTGGTCAAAAAAAATGATATAGAGTCTTGTATGAAATTTGTCGAAATTGTCAAAACAGATTTTGCAGGCTACAAGGAGGAAGAATTCAGGAAAGCTCTAAAATACTGCATCGAAAACAAAGAAGCCCTTGCGGCAATGAATGATAAAGGAGAAATCACCTGCTTATTATTATTTTCAAGGACGGAAAAGGAATTACAATTCCTAGCCACACATCCTGACTACAGAAAGCAAGGTGCAGCAAAAAAACTTATTAAAAAAATGATCCTGGCTTTTAAACCTGGAGATCAAATTCAGGTGGTGACATTTACATCTGAAGATAAGAAAGGAATTGCGGCACGAAATTGTTATCATGCCTGCGGATTCAAAGATGATGAATTGCTCACAGTATTTGATTATCCATGCCAGAAAATGATCCTAACAGTAGAATAAAGAGCTTTTCCCCTCTATCTATAATTTAAATTAGTATTTTGCGTATAGATATAGAGATCATCATTTTACTCTCCTGATATATTTTTTACTGCAGCTGCTTCGTTCTTGTTGTGGTACAAACTCAAATTATTGTTAAAATCAAAAAGACAAGATATCTATCAAGAAATTACTCTAATAGGCATCTTGTCTTTTTGGTTGATTGTTTTTGTATTTTATCTTTTTCGTTCCTGTCTTTCAGGCCATCCTTCAAGATTTCCATGGATCATAGCCCGAAACATATGATCTTTCGATCCCGGATGGTCTTCATCCAATTTTTTTAAGGTCTCTTTTGCATACTGTCTCTTTGTATAGCCGTCCATCGGACAAGGACTCTTTTCCACCGGAAGGTTCATTTTATTCTTAAATCCGATCACATCTGCTTCATCCATGTACATCAAAGGCCGAATGACTTTAAGATCCATCCGGTCCAGGTATGTCACCGGTGAAAAACAGTGAAGCCGCCCTTCAAACAGCATGGACATCAAAAACGTCTCCACCAGATCATCTTTGTGGTGGGCATAGGCAACTTTATTGCATCCCAGTTCTTTTATCTTTTCATTCAATGCACCCTTTCTCATCTTAGCACAAAGAGAACATGGGTTTGTTTCTTTCCTGCGCTCAAAAACCACATCTGCGATCTCTGTCTTCACAACAGTATACGGCACCTTCAGTTCTTCGCACAGTTTTTCTACCTGAGTTATGTCAAAATTTCCGAATCCAAGATCTACGGTAATACCATGGATTTCAAATTTATTTGGGTAAAAAATGCGTAAATGTGCAAGGGCATAGAGCATGGTCAGACTGTCCTTGCCGCCGGAAATGCCGACTGCGATCTTGTCCCCTTCCTGTATCATCTGATAGTCGTCCACGGCCCGGCGGACATAGCTTAGTACTTGCTGTAACTTCATAATCTTCTTCCTCAGTTTCTTGATAAATTTTCGATGTTTAGTATAACATATTAAATTCCGAAGTGCTACTATTGCCGTGGCAAATAAAAAGTGTTTTTATCATTTTAATTTTCCTCCTAAAATGCCTCGTTTTGCCCTACTTTACGCACTTTTTTGCTTTTCTTTAAGTCCTACAGTTTTCTGAAATCTGTAGCAAAATTGGAAAATTACAGCAATTAAATAATATTTTCTTGTATAATCACCATATTGGGTTTCATATAAGTAATAATTTCTATTGCCAAATCTCCAAATGCACTTTTCACTGCTCTTGATATTAAAAGTTTCCTTAACTCTGCCCAATTAGCCTACCATAAAATATCCTATATCCGATTTTAATAAGCTGATTCTTTTTTCTTGAGATCACATAAAAATTTGAAATAACATTCCCACACATAACATAAAAACTGTTCATCTTCTTGCGGTAAATCTTTCCCGTTCTCATCCTTTCTCAAAACTTCACATCTATACTTCTTATCAAGTTGATGGAGCAAAAAACTATTTTCTATCATTATGAATGAGAAATGGTAGATTTGTAGTTACCCCAAAATTAAGCGCTTACCTCATTTCTTTAATATATAGTCGGGTTAAAATAGAAAAATCAAAGAAATCTAATTCTACCTAGTATTTATCTAATCACTAAATACTGTAAACGATATTGACTCTAAAGAAATCTCTTTTTTCCCATATAAATCCTTTTTCATTGCTTCGATTAGTGCCCCATATAATTTATTCTGTTCATCCTTCGTAACTTTACCAGTTGTAAAAATATTCAAAAAATCATGCAACGTTTTCTGAACCTCTTTATTTCCAATGAGATATATCGTCTGTATTCTTGATGATAAAAGTTTATTAATTTCATGTTTTTCTTTGATGTTAGCTATTTTAGCTTCTGCCATGCTTCCCAAAAATTCAATGTATTGATTCTCCTTAATTTTCCTGAGTTCTACTTTCCGTTCGCTTCTCTTGTTTAACATAATAGTTAATGCAGAACCAAATAAACCAATTATAGCCACAACAGCAGCACTCATGAATCCTATAATAGCTATAATAGTATCTGCTTGCTTATCAGACAGTATTCCAATGACATTAGAAATAAATTCTATCATTTACGTATCCTCCATCATTCATATATTTACTCTATATTGAAAGCTTCACATAATGAGCAAAACGAGGCAAAGTGAGACAAGTTGACGACGTCAATCGTAGTAGAAATCAAGGTTTTTTACTACTGTGGTTATTCTACCATATCTCATAGTGCTTGTGGAGTAATGAATCAAAAAAACGCCCAGCAGAACGCCTTAGAAAACGGCAGATGTGCAATTTATCAGATTGCATACCATTTCCGCATCGATCAGAGTTCTGCTTATAACAAAACTGCATAGAGACCTGCAGCCTTCGTGGAAGCTTCTCCTGCGAGGGCTTTCTTTATACTTGGAGAGAGGTGAAATTGGTGCCAAAAAGCAGTTAATGTAGTAACAAGGTTGAACAGACTACTGTCTGGGAAAAAGGGCAATAAAAAACCGGGAGCCAGAACCATAATCCAAACAGTCCCAATTCCCGGAAAGCTCTTGTTTTCTGTTGACAATCCACAGCCGTTACGAACCCCACACCCAAATGGTTGCCGTGGCAGATAAATAGTACTTTTATCATATTGTTACATTTCCTTATATCTATAAATATTTTTCACTATCCACTCTTCAAAATAATTTATCCTTGGATAATATCATACATATAATCTGGTAAATCCTCATAAACAATCTCAGCTTCCTGTTTCTTTTGAAATAACTCTGTTAGATCACATTTAAGTATTCTAAATCCAGTTTTTATCTTTTGCTCTTCTGTCAATAAGTTAATACGCTTTTTATATGTTTGCATATACAAGTTTATGCCAATTTCTATTCGTTTTAACCCAGCCGAAATTAATTGATTGTATATCTTCATATTAATATTAGGAATTGAATCCTTTAGTTTAATATTATACTGGGGTTTTAAATGATATATTAACATTGCTTCTGCAACATCAATTATTGCTGTGTCATCTATTTTATCCCCAACAGAATCATACTCTTGCCATTTCGAACTTCCTAAACATACTAAACTGGCAAAATTATATAACTTCGATTTTGCATGCAAAATAAAAACAATTAATTCTTTATCTCTATATTCTAAATTATAATCACTAAATATACTTGTGACTTTTTCATGTTTTCTCAGTCTATCAAAAATAGTTCTATACTCTGATCGAGGATTCGATTGTCCTATATATAATACCCTGTAATCATCATATGTTATCTTTTTTCTCTCACATATAGAGATTAAATCATATATATTGAGTCTAAAAACATTAGATATAGCTGATGGCATTCCCATCATATTTTTTAAACAAGTAAATGCATTCTCT
>OKIR01000006.1_pt1 | contig 104854 bp, 109 predicted proteins | sample 1612941 | NCBI WGS metagenome assembly OKIR01 (sample SAMN04436824, study PRJEB24849) | human gut metagenome | biome: human gut; feature: NICU; material: stool | host: Homo sapiens | place: USA: Saint Louis, MO | collected 2011-07-14
TCATCAAATTTAGGTTGTCCTTTTTTTGAATTATATCTCTCTGCTACTTTTGCTAAATCAACCATTGTGACAGGAGGTTTGGTTGTTTCTCCAATTTGAATTTTTTTTGTAATAGATTGTCCACTTTCATGATTAACCGTTAAGTTAAGCTCTCCAGAAAAGCTAGTATTATAAATATTTATTACAATCCCAGCTTCTTCTAAATAAACACCTAAATCAGAATCCCAGTAATTATTATCATCTAGAATAGTACCGTCAGGTTTTGTTAGAGTAAATGTAAATTGATTCCAATCCTCTCCAACTGGTTTATATATTTTATCATTTTCGTCTATAAACTCGATTGGATAGATATAATCTTTATCTTCTTCTGGCTTTATAATATTATCATTCTCGCTACCATTCCATCTAAACTCCTTAAAGATAGACTTATCTCTAATAGCTATCCAAGTAGTGCGCGAATCTTCTATACTTTTTTCTAATCTATAATCAGATTGAATAAAACTTGGATATATTTTAAAATCACCATTTGCATTTTCTTTTGCCTTAATATATATGTGATTATCCTTTAAGGGTACCTTATCAAACTCATAATTACTATAACTATTTAACCTTGTAATTCCTATAACATCACCAATTACATCAAGAACCTGATTATTATGTAAGAATATAGCTCCACCTAAAATACCTTCATTAGGATCACTTGTAATATCTCCAATAAAATTCTCCTTTACTATGGCATTACCAGTAACTTTCCTTAAATCTAACAACCCATCCCTTTTCAAAGTAATATTATCTATATTAAATTCTTTACTATTACCAAGACTCACTTTCGCATTACTTTCTATAGTTAAATTTCTTATCCCAGTAAAATCTGCATCTGCTAAGAAAACATTCTCTTTTATATTTACATCAGCATTACCATTATGTTTATTCATATCTATAATAGAGCTATTTGCTCCTTTATAAATATTCACCTCAACATCTCCACGAAATGGCTCTATTATTCCTCCAGTATGAATAGTTTTATCAAGAACTTTTCCCCTAATATTAAGTTCTACAGGATAGTTTCTTTCCTTCCAATAGTCTCCTGCATATATCCCAGCAAACTCTGTACCACTATTAGGATTTATTACATTAAGCAAAGACTTTTGACCTGTAGAACCCTCATCCAAAAATGTTCCTCCACTAATATATGGGCGATACCTTTCTTGAAAACTAACAGTTCGAATGCGTGTATCTACATTATCCATAGTTAGTGTATTTCCTGCTAAATAAATTGATCTACCACTTCTAAAGTTTATATCATCATCTACTGGCCCTCCAGGCAAACCTGAATCAGGTACACCTGGCATTAATTCATTAGAACCCCAAAATTCCATTTTAATATTTCTAAAAGTAACATCCGAAGCTAACTGTATTGGAGCTCTTGTAAGAAATACAGAATTTTCATTTACTCCTTCAAAAGTCACTTCTTTATTTATAACAAGTGGACGTGGTAACTTTGTATGATGTTCTTCATAACGCCAATATTTAAATGTTCCAACAATCTTAATAGTACCACCATCTTCTACATTACTAAGAGCTGTCTTAATATTTCGATAGGGATTATTAATTGTTCCATCTCCTATATCAGTATCGTCTTGTCCCTCGGTAAGAAAAACTACATTTTTTGATTTTAACTTTTTATAATTTAAATTACTTACTGCATCTGTACTAATTGCCGTATTAATACTCAACACTAATGCACACAAAAAAGCTATAAAAGCACTTTTTCTTTTCTTCATCCTCTGTATTCTCTCTTTCTTTAAAATGTATATTTCACAAAAAAATTATATTTCAATTAGAATTATTTGAAAAGTATTTTAAAGCAAAAAAGAAGCTACATTTAATAGCTTCCTTTTACTTTAATAGTATTCTACAAATATTTTCTGCTGATGGCATTTCAATCTCACCTTCAAATCTTACTAAGTTTACACACATTGCCTGAAAAAACTTCCAAAACATTGCAGATAGATGCCTTGGATTTCCTTCTATAAAAACATTCTCTCTTTGCCCCTCTTCAATTATCTTAGCTAATACCAGATTAGGTGTTGAAGAATATGAATTAACTCTAGAATTCTGTCCTTCAACCATTTGAATCATAAGCATGAACGCAAACTCTTCCTTTAACCCATAGTTCTTATTTATACCATCCATAGTCCCTTCAACTAATATTTTAAATTTTACTTTTGTTGGTACTCTAGCATTTAATACTCCTATAGTATTTCATTACTAGTTGTTGTTGCCCTCTTTATAAGCTCATCAATAATCAAACTAATATCACTATAATATTTTTTTATTTCTTTTAATAAATTCTTTCTATCGGCTAAATTTAAAAAAATATATATGCATTAACCCAAATTTAAAAAATTCATCATTTGCTTTTTCTACTATCAAGTAACTTTTTTGTTCAATTCACGACCAATCTTATAACTATAGGAATCAAATTTTTCTGTTACTTCCGCTATCTCTTCCGTTTTTACGAAAAAGTCTGTAGTTAGGTCTCTTCCCTCCTAAAATATCACGATTAGCATATCATTATAGTACTAATTACTTAACTCAAAGTTTAATCAATTTAGGTCAAAAAATTCTTTACTTTCATTAATTATATGATATAATTTATCAAAACACTCTGACAAAATCATGTCATTTTGACGAAGATTGAAAAAATTAGAAATCATATAAAGATATTCAAAATAGCAAGTAGATGTTAGAAAATCGCAATATGAATCTAATAAAAACTAGCTTTAGGTACACCTCATTTAACCACCAATTATCATGGAATTTCTATTATTTTTAATATTATTATACATATAAATCTTTTCAATCAGTAGAAATTTCTAAAAGTTAATTTATGAATCAAATATAAGAATGCCCTGAATTTTCAAAATTAATTACCAATTTACTTTCTAGAATAAATTTTTCAAAAGGATGTGATTTCTTATGAATTTAAGTTCTATAATGAATATTGCATTATCAGGAATCGCTGGAGCGGTTTTAGCTCTAATAGGAAATAATCTTTTATTTAATAAAAGATCAAAGAATTATGATTTAAAACTTGAAAAAGAACTTGCAGTATACAAGTATAAAACTGAAGCAATTTTAGAAGCAATAGAATTCTTAGAAAATTATATTGCCTCATCACAAATTGAAAAAACACCATTCAAAGAAATGACTGTAAACGAATTAACTATACAAGCCAGGTCATGTATGGATAAATTAGTTGTATATTGTGATAATGCAGAATTAGTTGAAACTTTTGATAGTATTATTTTAAAAGGGGAAACTGTTAAATCTAAAGAATATATAGAACGTTTTAAAAATTTCAGGACTTTATGTCGTAAGGAACTTGGACTTAAAAATGTTAAATTTCAAAAAGATGAATTCTATTGGTGTATATCTACAAGTAATATTAAGTAAAGGGGATTGTCAAGTAAAATGTATAACTTTTGATTTTTAGAATACCGGTAGCCGATTTCACCAGTATTTTTGTTGTATCTGAGTGGGTCTCCTCTTCCCTTTTATCCCTCTTTCTTTTTGGGTGTCAAAACAAAGCCTTCTCTTTTGCCTATTGTGGATCTCGTGTTTTATATCCCTTCATATTTTCTCACCCGCAGCTGGATCTTGGGATCCATATCCATTTGATTCCTCACCATCGCCCAGTTCCTTACATGCCCTCTTCCCATTTTCTATATAATTCCTTGATCCGCAGGTACAGCACTTTCCGCAGCACATCTTCATTCGGGAACGCTCCCTGCTTCGTCACCTTTTGAAAACTCGAATGGATACTTTCTACCGTATTTGTTGTACACATGATCTTTCTTACCGTACTCCCATAGTTGTATAGTTGTTCTACATGGGCAAAATTTCTCTCCCATGCATCTAACGCTCCCGGATAGGCACTCCATGTCTGGTTTTAGTTTCTCTAATTCTGCCCTTGCCTCTTTCACACTGGGCGCACCATAGACCTTTCTTTAACTGACCCGTAAATCACTTATAGTTTTTGCTTGGTACGTACTTCCCCGAATTCCGGATCAGATGGACCATACACCTCTGTACCACCTCGTTTTTGAAGATCGCTTTTGCCCCGCTCTCCAGGCCACTGACTCCATCCGTGCATAAAAACTCCCCGTGCTTTGATCTCATCAAAGATCTGCATCCAGCTGTGCTTGCTCTCAGTCTCATTCAGCCATAATCCGAGAATACCTTTCTTTCCGTCGATGTCATATCCAAGTATTGTATAGACCGCATATTTCTTTATCTCATATTCTTTTCGAAAGGTATAACATACAGTCTGCAAAGACAAACGGTTAACATTCTTTCAAAGGATGGTTCTGCCATTCCTGCTGTTGTTCCAGTACACAGTCCGTAATATAAGAAATCGTCTCATGGGAGATCTCGAATCTCTAGACGTCCTGGATTCATTGTGGAAATGTCGCGCTGGCTCATTCCTTTTGATTACATGGAAAGGACTTTGTCTTCAATACCGAAGACGTTCGCAGGTTCGTAGTCCGCTTGGGTATGACCTTAGGGTCGAAACTGGCATCACGGTCTCTTGAGGCTTCGATCGGGATATCTCCATAAGAGGTCTTCATAGTTTCTTTCGAATAACCGTTCCAGCAGTTTTATCCATCCTTTTCACTGCGTTCATTGCTCTCGTTTTGGTACACTTCGTTAATAGTGTTTTCACATTTTAATGTATCTAGATTCTAATTATGTCATAATCTGCGCCACAATTACTTCAGTACTTTCTATAACTATTATTCATCCTAGGTATCCAACTTTATCTATTCATCCAATCCTTAATTCCCGTTTCCGTTCTTTTGCAGGAAAATACGTCATATACTTGGAAATAAAAATCTGAGTATTATACTCCGGTAATGTATACTTAACTGGAACTTATTAATTTGTTAATCTATTTCATCAAAAAAATCATTATAATATTCATAAAAAACAACACATAAATCTTTATATAAACTCTCCAAATTATCAACAGTTTTGTTTAATCTCTTTCTATTTTCAATTTCTTGTTTTACTTCCTTTAATTTTTTATGTACCCTTTCCAAGTTATAAATTAGTTGGTGTCTTTGTAAATATAATTTCAATTCATAATACATATACTCTCCAACCGGTGTTAAATAGAATATAGATCCGTCAGGGTTTCTTTTCAGATGATTATTATACTCATCACTGCACGGATCTACAAATCCATTATTTCCAACGACATTTATACTGCTACTTTCACTTGGCCATTTGTTAGATTTGGATATATTGCAAAAAGGACAAGAATAAAGCAAATTATCATAAGTAAATTTGAGCTCTGGAAATTTTTCTTTTGGAGCAAAATGTTCTACATGATACATTTTGCTTCCTCCTGCATATTTATCTGCATCGTCGCAATAAGCACATTTTTTATCAAAATCTATAATCAATCTTTTCTTGTTAGACTTGTTAGTCGTCCATCGAATTCCAGAATATGATCTAGATGGTATATTTTGTTTTATTTTCATTTTTATTCCTCTTTTAGCAACATATCAATTTTACTAATAAGTTCATCGATTTTATTAGCCTCAAATATCTTTTTAATATTATTAGGTATTGACGAATATCCATCTATTGTTCTTTCAAGTTTTCCGTCTATGTCCAATATTTTATTATCAATTTCGGCACTCTTTCCCTTTTGTGGCAAAAGCTTTTTTATTTCCCTTTTCCACTGCTCAATTTGCTTTCTATACTTTGATACTTGTTCTATTAATTTGTAATGTAACTCGATTCGTTCTTTAGGTTCTGACAAATATCTTTCAAAATCAAATATTTGATACGTATCAAATATTTCCTGTTCATATAATTCATCCTCATATGATGTTAATATAAATAATGGAAATCCATAAAATCTTTGGTCTATATATTTTGCGAGTTGTACACCTGTATAAGAAACAGTTGCACGTGATGATAGATTATAATCAATTAGCAAGGCATCTACTCTTTGTTCCAAAACCACTGTTGCTATGTCTTCCATTTCTGTGGTTAAATCTATCTCCACTACTTCAAATTCTATATTAGAATATTTTTCTACCTTTTGCTGTGAAGCACCTTGTATACCACACAAAAGATATGTCATTATTTGCGTAACTTTACTGCTATCATCATCTACTATACCAATTTTTATTTTTTCCATAATTTTCTCCTACATTGGAATCTTTAATTCAATGCCAAATCCGTTCTTCGTTTCTGTTAGTTTATAATCTCCATTATATTCTCGTACAGTTGAGGCAATAATATACATTCCTAACCCAGTTCCGATTACATTTCCATACTGATCATATTTGCTAGTTGTCCCCATTTTAAATATCTCATACGGATCCTTGAAATTCCCATCCAAACCTATTCCATTATCCATATAATTTATAATAAAATATTCCTTAGTCTCTAACTTGATTTTTATGGTTCTATTATCCGTACTAGCTTTCGAGAACGCTTCAATAGAATTAATAATTAAATTATAGATTATACTTTCAAAATCGGATTCAAATATCCTTCTTTCTGCATGATTGTCATCCTTCATTATGTTTACATTAACTTTTTTCTGTAAAAGAATTGGCTGCAACACATCAACTATTTTTTTAACTGTATCATACAAATCTTTTTTCGTTCTTTTTCTTTTATCTTTTTTACTCTGATTTGTTACTACAGTAATCCATGATTTGAGAAACATATCATTATTTTTTAAATCTTTCAAATTTCTTTCAATCAATATATGATTATTGTTTTCTATTGCAATTCGCATTGTATCTACTCTATTTACCAATAAAGCATTTATACTTTTTAAATCATGAACAATAGATGTTGTAATAAGACCATTTGTTGCAAGTGCCCTAAGTAATTTCAACTCAGAAATAAGTTCTTCTCGTTCCTCTTCGAAATATTGAATAGTCTTAGCGAGACTTTCAATTTTCTCATTCTGAGATTTTCGACTTTTATCCTTTTTCCCTGTCAATACATTCCTTGCAATTTTGCTACCCTCTTGCTTTGTTTTTTCTTTATGATTAACTCTATCATCATATTTCTTAAAACTTTTTACAATGTATGATCTATCCTTTTCTAGTACAGCAATTATCCTTACTATTGCTTCTTTTAGCATTATAAAACTTTCATTTTCTATAATTCCTTCTCGGCTAGACTTGTCAAGTATAGATGAATTTGAAATACGGGAAATAAATACAGTGCCTTGACCTTGCGCATTACGTACAGTCCATGCTTCGGTTTCACTTGAAATAGCGACTGGGTTTGCATTACTTCGTGCTTCTAAGCCTAACCAATCATATGAATCGGAATCACTTTCTCCATAAGGTCTAACCCAGAAATGGTCACGATATATCTTAATACCACCATGTTCTTCTAACCAATACCCTCTATTTTTTCCTATTTCTTTATAAAAAAATATTTCTTTAGCTCGTTTCTGCATTGTCAATTTCATAAAGACATAATCAAAATTGAATTTCCCTATTTTTTTAACCTTTTCAATATATTCATTATCTGATGTATTAAAAAGCTCACTTATCGAATATGTAAAGATTAATTTTTCAGCTTGAAAATCTTCTTTTCTATATGGATATCGTGACATTCGTTCTTCTCTAAATACAGAATCTGGTATTTTATTAACATCAAACTCATTCCGAAACAATTCAATATTAAAAAAATTTCCATCAAACTTGGCATTAATTTTATAATCATATTCATCCGAAAGGCTATTTTCAACTAATTCATATTGTGATGTATTATCTTTCTGTACACATATAAAAAATTCATCCTGTTCTCTTGGCGGGACCAAGAACTCCATGGATTTTCTCATTTTTTCAATCTGAGGCAGTAACCATTCATCTCGTAATTCGCTTATTTTAATAACTGTTCCTGTAGAAAAATCCATTTTTATTGCAGATTCAACTTCTAGTTTTTGAATTTGTTTTAACACAGTTTCAGGTATCTTTGTTTGTAAATCAGAATCCACATATTCAAATTCTGCTTCAACATCCTCTAGTGCTTTTCCATCCTCCTCAAAACTATTCCAGTTTGTTTTCCATCTAATAACACTACTTTCATCACTATTTCTTGTAAATAGTTCGCATACGCCCCCTAATCTATCTAATGCAAATCGTCCTATTCCCTTTTCACCTGATTTAATTCTCTTTTTAGTGGAAATATATTCTTTCTTTTTGTTATCTGTTCCAATCATCATCCAGTTATCTTCAATTACTTTTTTAGTCATTCCAATTCCATTATCAATTAAATATATACTGTCGTTTTGTATATCAAATAATAAATAACATACTGAGGCATCTGCATCATATGAGTTTTTAATTAACTCTATAAGAGCACTTTCTACTTTAGACACACTTTCTCTTCCTAATAAGATTGTAGCTCTAGATGAAATTTTATATTTTAGCTTTTCCATGCATTTCTCCTCCTGGTATGTTATTAAAACCTATATTCTTCTATGTCCTTAGATGTAATTCTAAGGGAGCTTCCGCTAATATGTATTCCAACCTTCTTTACATATTGCATAAACTCATCACTTTCCAAAATTGTTTTTGCATCATCTAATTTATATAACTGATTTCTTTTCCTTGTAATAATATACATCCCTGCATATGGAATGCACTTCTTATCCAATGGATACACTGAAACTGTATCTGTTATAACCGTAGAAACCAATAATTTTCTATGATTTAAAGTAGCTAATGCTTGAGATCTTCCATATTCAAACCATTTTGCATTTTTGTCACTTTCTCTTTTATCTAATTGCTCCCTAAATCCATCAAGGTATTGAAATGCACCTGGAAAGTTACTTATAAAATCATTCTGACTATACTTTACTAACTTTCCCTTGTCATAACTATACGGAAAAATAATTTTTTCTATTTTTTTATATCTTTTAGACCTCGGAGTAGCAGTCTCTCGCACTACTGCCTTTTCAATGTTTACTCCATTTACTTGATAATAACCATCTAATTCTATATAGTTTTCTTTTTTTAGAACATATGCTTCGTTCAATAAGGTGGCAACCACATGTGATACTTGAAAATAATCTCCAAAACGTCTTGTACCTGGAATTGCATCATTTGAAAAAAACCATTTCTTATCTAAATTAATTTTATCAATAATTATTTCAATTCCTGCTGCAATATCTTTATAAAGTAAATTTGCATTTTTATTATTCTTTGAAAGCACCATAATTGCTGATTTTACTAGCGCATTATTAAACATCTTCGCCTGCGTAAAATCATGGATTTCTTTAATATATGGCTTTATATATTCCCTTAAATTTTCTCCAAATACTGTTTTGAAAATACTACTAGGAATTAAATATGCCATTTCCCCATCTTCTACAAGACAATCAATACTTTTTTCAATAAATGCATAACAATAATCAAATTTTCCTTTTCTGCATGACTTAAACTTGTTTTTCAGAAATGTTTGTTGATCTTTCTTCATTTCCTTATAGGTAATATATGGTGGATTTCCAACTACAAACTGGAACTTACCGACATCATCAATTTGAAAATAGTCATTATTATAAAAATTCCATTTTATAGACTGTAAGTCATTGAGCTTTAAAACATTATTCAAATTACAGATGCATTTCTCATATTGTTCCTTATCTATCTCGATTGCACAAATATCATTTGCTAGACCAGCTCTAATCTGCTCTTTTGATAATTCTTGTCTATTGCAATCATCTATATACCTCTGTACCACAGCTACCAGTATATTTCCATCACCACAGGAATTTTCTAATATCCTTTTTCCATATAGATTCTCTGTATAACCAACACTATCCAGCAACTCTTCTACATAATCTGCTGGCGTAAATACCTGGCATTTTTTGTTCATAGTTTACCTCTTTATCTACATATTAAAAATCAAGCCTTGATTTTTAATATAATATGTTTTTGTAAATAATACTATTTGTACGTCCCTCTTGTATCACATACCCTGTTTCAACTAAAAATTTTATATATCTTCTTGTTGTGGCAGCAGTCTTTTCACATTTCAATTCTGCTTCTTTTCGAGTAATGCTTCCTTGATCCTGTAGCTCATCTATTATTTTTCTAACTTTGTCATATCCTTTTATTTTTAGAACTTCGCTCACTCTTTTGATTGAAGTCTACTTTTGTTTCAAGTCCATCTCTAATCTTAATTGTTGTTTCAAGATAATTCCGTTCATCATCAGTATCAAACTCAGGCATTGGAGAACCATTCTTTTTAAGTTCATTAAAAATGGTAGGAATTCCTGTTGACTATTTTTCCAACAAATGCAGTTCTTTAAAGAATTCTCCTATTATCCAGTTACGATACTTTCTGACACGTTCTTTATCTTGCACAAGTTTATCCATATCAATCCATTTAGCTGGACTAGGATAGTTTGAAATTACAATTTCATCTGTATAGATTCTTATTTCTACAGATGAATCATCTCTATATGATTTATGGAAAACCGTATTTACAACAGCTTCTCCTAATGCATTATATGGATAGTTATAAAATCGTGCCGATTCTGCCTGATTTTCATTTTTCTAAACTTTCACTTCTATGATGTTATTTTGTATATAACCAAGTGAATCTTTTACTTTTTTCCAGATTGGACCTGTAAATGTCTTTTAAACAAATCTCTAGATGCCTCCGCTTCCTCTGTATTAAACTTCACCAGATTTATCAATGCGCCAGGAATTAGCTTATCCGGTCTATCCATGAATATAAGAACATCAATATTACGAATTGCTAAATCTGTGTCCGTTTCATTTGCGAGTTCTCATGAAATTAATAAATCTACAAGGGTTCTCTTGTTCAACTCTCCTACTTATGAACTATTACTATCTCTGAGGAACTCTTCTACATGTCCACGTCTAATATCAGCTAAGGTAGCAATTCTATTAATTCGATCAGCATAGGGAATTGCATTAAACTTTTCACATATTCCATAAAGTCTTTTTCCAATTATATCATATCTGTACATATAAAATAATAACCTATATTTATTATCTTCCTCAAAAAATTTAACAAAATTCTATTTCCTAATTACATACTATCCTTATACTTCTCCCTATTCAATCGCATCGCAATCCCCCCCCCCGAAAGCAGATGCCTATAATACAATGTAATCCTCTTACTTTTATGACCAACCCGTTCTCCAATTGCAACTACAAAATATCCAAGATGCAAACGCAGTGAAACATGTGAATACCTAAGATTATATACCCCAATATCTTTCACTTCATCCTTTTCTATACATCTTTTCATTTCTCTTCGCAGTGATCCTCGTATATGCACATATTCTTCCCTCTCTTACCTGTGTTGGCTCTAGATAAATATGCAATTCTTGTATCAAAAATTTGACATTGTCACAACACGAATACTTCTGTCTGTTTTGCTCTACTAAAAATATCTGACCTTTTATTTCAATGATAAGTCTTTGTAACTGAAATCTGACCATTTTCTATATCAATAGCTTCCAATGTAAGGGCCAGTCCCCCTTCTCTAAATCCACACTAATACAATACTTCAAATGCATAGTAAAACATGGAATCTTTCTCAACCATATCAATAAATTTAAAATACTTTTACTTTGTCAAAAAATTAATCCGCAATGACCTTTCTGCATCTATTGTTTCTGCATCTTTTACCGGATTTCTTGGTAAATCATAATATTTTACTGCATGATTAAAGACAGGGCTGAGCTGGGTCTGCACTGTCTTTAAATATTTTTTCGTATATTCTTCTCCATCTTTTGTCTTCATCTGAATCAGTTGATTTTGCCATTGCATAATATCCCGCAGCTTTATTTCATTCATTGGTTTATCTTCGAAATACCACAAGAATTTTGTCTCCGCTATATGTACTTTCGTGTGCCAGGTACTTTCTGTGACTCTTGGTTTTTAGTCTGCTTCATATGTTTTTCAAAACGCTTCAAATGTTTTATTTAGTTCACGCTTTTGATCTGTTTGAACTCTGCCTCCCCTTTTAGTGCGTCCTTCTTTGTCTAAATCCCTCTTTTGGTTTTACGACATTTATTATTTTCAGCATCCCGGTAATATAATAGTTCTTTTCATTTTCCTGTATTTATTTCATCCTTATAAGCTGACATCTAATTTCTCCCTTTTTTTCGATACTTTATCGTATCAATACACCAGATACAAGCCATGGAGTTTATTTAAATCGTTTTGAACACCAAAATCATAAAAAAATGAACAGCCCGGAATTCGGTCCAAATTATGGAATTCCCGGGCTGTTTTAATACGAAAAGGTACTAAAAATACTATTCAAACTCAATCGTAGCCGGCGGTTTCCCCGTACAGTCATACATCACCCGATTGACATGTTCCACTTCATTCACGATCCTGGTTGTCACTTTCCCAAGCACTTCCCAAGGAATCTGTGCCGCATCTGCAGTCATAAAGTCTGATGTATTCACGGCTCTCAGTGCAATGGCATAATCATAGGTTCTTCCATCCCCCATAACTCCCACGGACCGCATGTTTGTCAATGCTGCAAAGTACTGACCAAGTCCTTTATCCACACCTGCTTTTGCAATTTCTTCTCTGTAAATTGCATCGGCATCCTGCACGATCTTAACCTTTTCCGCTGTTACTTCTCCGATGATACGAATTCCAAGTCCCGGTCCCGGGAATGGCTGTCTCATGACAAGGTATTCCGGAATTCCAAGTTCTCTTCCGGCCTGTCTTACTTCATCTTTGAACAGGTCACGGAGAGGCTCGATGATCTCCTTGAAATCTACATAATCAGGAAGTCCTCCCACATTGTGATGGGATTTAATGGTGGCAGATTTACCGACACCACTCTCAACCACATCCGGGTAAATGGTTCCCTGTACCAGGAAGTCCACAGATCCGATTTTCTTTGCTTCTTCCTCAAAAACACGGATGAATTCTTCCCCGATGATCTTACGTTTCTGTTCCGGTTCTTCTACTCCCGCTAATTTTTCATAAAATCTATCCTGAACGTTCACTCGGATAAAGTTCAAGTCATACGGTCCTTCCGGTCCGAAGACTGCTTCTACTTCATCACCTTCATTTTTGCGGAGCAGTCCATGGTCTACAAACACACATGTCAGCTGCTTTCCGACTGCTTTCGCCAGCATAACGGCTGCCACAGAGGAGTCCACGCCTCCGGACAATGCACAGAGCACTTTTCCGTCTCCAACTTTTTCACGGATAGATTTGATCATGTCATCCACAAAAGAATCCATGTTCCAGTCGCCCTTGCAGCCGCATACTTTGTATAAGAAATTGTAGATCATTTCTTTGCCCTGTTCTGTATGCATAACTTCTGGATGGAACTGGGTTGCGTAAAGCTTCTTGTCCGCATTTTCCATAGCAGCCACCGGGCAAACAGGGGTTGTCGCGGTTATCTTAAAACCTTCCGGTGCCTGGGCGATATAGTCGGTATGGCTCATCCAGCAGACTGTTTTATCGCCCACACCGTCAAAGAGCTTGGATGAATTGTCCAGATCCACTTCTGTGTGCCCGTACTCGCTGACAGGGGCGGTCTCCACCTTGCCGCCGAGGACATGGGCCATCAGCTGGGAACCATAGCAGATACCCAAGATCGGGATTCCCAGTTCAAATATTTCTTTTTCGTATGTGGCGGAATCTTCTCCGTAAACGCTGTTTGGCCCTCCGGTGAAAATGATTCCTTTTGGATTGTATTCTTTTATTTCTTCAAGTGAGGCAGTATAAGGTTTGATTTCGCAGTAAACGCTGCATTCTCTGACTCTCCTTGCGATTAACTGATTGTACTGTCCCCCGAAATCAAGGACAAGAAATTTCTCATGGTTCACGGGCGTTCCTCCTATATTCCTATATATCTTTATAAAATAACCTATATTCTTATATATTATAAGGTAGGCATGGTGTTTTTACAACTCAATTCTTCCCTGATCTCATTGATTTTGACAGCTTTTGGTGCTAGAATGATAAAAAAGTCGAATGAAATGGAGAATTTTATGAAATTATTAGAGGAGCGCATTTTAAAGGACGGCGTATTGAAGGATGGGGGAATCCTCAAAGTTGACAGTTTCTTAAACCACCAGATGGACATCGGGCTGCTTCAGGAAATAGGGAAAGAATTCAGAAGACTGTTTCCGGAAAACATCACCAGAATCTTGACCATTGAAGCCTCAGGGATTGGGATCGCCACGATCGCAGCACAGTATTTTGACAATATCCCGGTTGTATTTGCAAAGAAATCCATGTCCAAGAATCTGGACGGAGACCTGCTGACCTCTAAGGTAATTTCTTATACAAAAGGACTGGAATTTGATATCTTTGTAGAAAAGAAGTTCCTGTCCCCGGATGACAATATCCTGATTATTGACGACTTCCTCGCCAATGGACAGGCATTAAACGGATTGATCGATCTTGTCAACGGCTCCGGTGCTAATCTGGTTGGCTGCGGTATCGTGATCGAGAAAGGTTTCCAGGACGGCGGTCAGATTATCCGTGAGAAAGGTGTACATTTAGAGTCTCTTGCAATCGTGGAAGACCCGAAAGACGGAAAATTGTGTTTTAGAGAACAATAAAGATACATATAAGATAAGAGTTGATGATTTTTATACATCAGCTCTTTTTAATACTCACCCTAAAATAATCAGCCTGTTTTTATATTCCGCTTCCTCCAAACTCTTGATATACCGCACCGGCGTCATATTCGTATATTTCCGAAAGTCTTTCATCATATGGGACTGGTCATAATATCCGGCATTCATGGCAATGGCCAGCAGGTCCTTTTCGTCCTCTTCCCATTTCAGGCTGTTTAAAACGGTCTGAAACCGGGCGATCTTACAATACGTTTTCGGTGAAATTCCCATATTCTCTTTAAACACCTTATTTACATAACGGACAGAATACCCTGTCAATTCACCCAGTTCTTCAATCTTTACATTTCCGGCCCGCCTGGTGATCTCATCAATCAGGTAATTTCCAAGATTTCTGTCTTCTAAGTGCTCCAGCTTTTCCTGATTACAGTTCACATAAAAATTTAAAAAAGCCTGTATCTGTGCCCGGAAGTCACGGCTTTGAATGATCTTGTCATATACTTGTTCTGCCTTCATAAATTCCATCAGCGCTGCTTCCCCTTCGACCAGTTCATTGGGATTCACCGTATCAGGCAGTATGACCTTTCCCGGCATAAACCGGATGCCGAAAAAGTAATCTCCCGGCTTTCCGATCATCGGGGAAGCCTTCAGCCTGGTGCCGATGATGCTGGCATATGGGTAATCTTTGCTGCAATAAAACAGAAAGTCCACACATCCGTCCGGTACAATGGACAGGATGTCGTGGACGTCCTCTTCGACTTCAAATGCATAAAAATGTGAAATTCCGTAAGCCATCATCACGGCCTTATAGTAGTGGGATGTTGTCATGACCAATGACGGCTGCTTGGGTACAATAAGTTTTTTCAGGTGTTTTGGCTCCATATCTCTTCCCTGCCCCTCTGCTTGATTCTACTATAATGCTTCACTGCTGTGTTGTACAGAATTCCTGTGTATTTTATTTTGTAATCAGATTTTGGCTTGAAAACGATCGTATCTAAACGCCGTCAAATCCAGTGCCGTACTGCCGTCCACCACCATCTGAGAGAGCTGTTCCCCTACAGCCGGGGCAATTCCGAAACCATGTCCGGAAAATCCGCAGGCCAGGATCAGTCCGGGTACTTCCTCAACTTTGCTGATGACAGGAACTTTGTCGGCACACAGGTCCATCCATCCGGCCCAGGTGCGGACAATTTTAGCATCAGACAGAGATGGGAAGTATTTCATGATGCCCCGGCAGATGCAGGATGCTGTGATGCTTGAGTTAACCGGAGTACCATTATCCTTATTGAAGCCTTCAAAGTTTGAGGAACCGCCGAAGACAAAGGAACCGTGTTTCGTCTGATGGCCGTAAAAATCCGCTTCCGCCGTTCCAAGCATTTGTCCGAACATTTCCGGTTCTGCCTCTGTCACCAGACATTCCAGCAGTGCAGGCTGCATAGGGATATCCACGCCCACTGTACCCGCGATCTCCCTGCTTTCAAGCCCTGCTGCCAATATAATATTCTCTCCTTCATACACGTTTTCTTTCGTAATGACCTGCCTTGCTTTCCCTCTGATCTTCCGGATTTCAGTCACTTCTTCCCCGGTAATGAACCTGGCTCCCAATTCCCTGGCTTTCTTATAAAATGCAAGTGTGGTGAGCATTGGATTTGCATGGCCATCGGTAGGACACCAGCTGGCTCCTATGACTTCATCAGATAAGTACGGACAGATTTCCCGTACTTCCTCACCTGAGATCATCCGCACATCCAATCCGCAGGACCGGGTATTTTCAGCCAGTCCGCTTAAAATTTTCATGTGTTCTTCTGTCTTGCCAAGCCGCAGGTTTCCATCCTGACAGTATTCCACATCTGTTCCCAGCTCTTCTGAGAGAGACGGCCAGAGATTTTTTATTCCATACATGGCAAGGGGAAGTTCCCGTTTGTCCCGGCCGGACTGACGGACACCGCCTCCGTTTCTGCTGGAACCCCCATTTCCCAGGTGATCACTCTTTTCCAGTACGATAACGGAGCAGCCTTTCTTTGCCAGATAATAGGCAGTGGCGTTTCCGATTACACCGCCCCCTATCACGATCACATCTGCACAACGATTTCCCATATTACCGTACCTCCTTTCCAAACACTCTCATCTCGGTAGGACGCATCGGCGCCCTGGATACAGCCGGTTCCAGTTCTGCCGGAGAAACTCCCAGTTCCCGTGCAGCGATTCCCTTGACCAGTTTAGAACAGGTCTGCCCCTGACAGAGTCCCATGCCGGTTCTTAAGTATCTCCGGATCTCTGTGAGGGTAAACATCCCGTCGTGGACGGCTCTCCGGATTTCTCCTTTTGTGATTTCCTCACACCGGCAGATGATCATATCATCATCGTCCGCCGGAATATATGCTTCTAATTTCTTAGATCTGTCATTTATCGTATTCACAGTTCTTTCCTCCATCTTTTATACTCAGGCTTTAAGAGGCGCGGAAAAACCTTGCCTTCATGGCCATGTCAGCAGGCACCCTGATGGTCAGAAGATTGGTGTGGTCAAATCCTTTGGATGTTTTTATCTCTACCACTTCTGCCCTGCATACTTCGTTTCCGCCCCGGTCAAGCGCTTTTCCCTCTGCTCCTTTTTCTGGCAGCGGAAGGAATTCATACGGAAGGGTCACGCTTGCATAATCTTTCTCAAATTGCTCGTTCACGAGGAAAATTGCCTGCCCTGAACAAGCGGCTACACACATGCCGCACCCGATACACTGAGCGTCCGGATCTACTGCCGGCAGGGAAGTGATATTTTCTCCGATCTTGATGCATTTCTTAGGACACGCGTCCTGACATGGATTACACGGAATATTCTGGGTACACTCCATCACCGGATGGATTCCTACGGTCTTTGTAACTCCCGGGTACTGTTTTACTTCTTCCTCGGCTAAATAACCATTTTCCAGCAGGTTCATGGAAATATCACAGCCCTCTTCTGTCTTCTTTAGAAGCTTTCCTTTATTTTCGGGACCGAACATTCCCTGTCTCAGACTTTCCAGGGCTTTTTCCAGTGCAGCGAGCTTCTCATTCCGCTCTTTCTTATCCATAAATCCAAGGGCACAGGCAGCAGCAATTCCCGCCATCCGGCCTTCGATCATCGCGGAACTGGCCTCCTCAATGCCTGACACATCTCCGGCAACAAAAATGCCTTTGACGGAAGTCTCCCCGTATTCATTACAAATCGGTACCTGTCCGCCTTTCTTTGGGTTATCTTCCATCTCACATCCGGCCATTTTTAAAAGCTGGGACATCGGAGACAGTCCGACGGCAAGACAGATGGTATCTACGTCGAAATGCTTCTCAGATCCGGGCACTGTCTGCCAGTTTTGATCCACCTTTGCGATGGTCACTCCGGTGACCCGGTCTTCGCCTTCTGCTTTCACAATCGTGTGAGATAAATAAAACGGTACGCCGCATCTTGCCACTTTGGCCGCATGGACCCCATAGCCTCCGATCCTTGGAGCTGCATCCACTAAAGCCACAACCTCACATCCGGCCTGCATCAGCTGATAACTGACCACCAGTCCTACATTTCCGCTTCCAAGCATCAGAATCTTTTTACCTGGCTGGATACCATGCAGATTCATCATCGTCTGGGCAGCTCCTGCCCCGATCACTCCCGGCAGTGTCCACCCGTCAAAGGTAACCATATTTTCTGAAGCGCCAGTCGCCACGATAATAGCATCCCCTTTGTAATGATGGATTTCATCTCCGATCCGCACAGTAATCTCTCTGTCCAGATAAAGCCCTATGACAGTGGCATTTAAAACGACCTGCACTCCCGCATCTTCTGCCTCTTTTAACAGATCTTCTCCGATTTTAAATCCGCGTATCTTTGCCTTGTGTTCTTTGGAACCAAAAAATTTATGTATCTGCTTAAACAGCTGTCCGCCCGGTTTCGCATTTTCATCAAAAACAATGACATTCATCCCTTTCTTTGCCGCCTCTATGGCCGCAGACAGGCCGGACGGACCTGCCCCTACTACGATCAAATCATACCGTTTCATATCGTTATCATCCCTTCATCTTAGTTTTTTCTGCACTGACTCCATACTGAGTCTGAACCCTCATCCCTTCTTTCAGAGGCGTCACACAAGTCCTCACGTTAGGCTTACCGTCCACCACCATGACACAGTCGGTACAGCGGCCGATGGCACAGAAAATACCCCTGGGCTTTCCGTATTTTTTCGTATGCCGGTGCACCATCACCCCGGCAGCCTTCAAAGCCGCCGCAATCGGCTCACCCTCAAAACCCGTCACAGGCTTTCCGTCATAAAAGAAAGAAACCTCCTTCCCTTTCTCCATCCTGCCCAAAATCGGATGCTCTGCAATTCTCATAGCTAAAACCCTCCTGTTATATCTTTTCTTAACCTGTCCGCCGCGACAAATGCTTTCTTTTCCACAACTATTATTCAGTATTCTTCAGCCAAAAGATGCCGCCCTGCGATAGTTTTTTATCACTATTGGAGGAGCGCATTTCAAAAGCGCGACGGAAATAGTGATAAAAACTACGCCATTCTCGGGGAATCCCACAAGTTCAGTTTCGTCCCAATTCCCTGATCCAATGCTTTTCTGTACAATTCTGTTCCCCATGCCACATCTTCCACTGGCATTCCTCCGATAGAGAACAGAATAATCTCGTCATCATCTTTTCGTCCCGGAACCTTTCCGTTGATGATATCTCCGATGTCTTCGATTTTCTTCCTCGGCATGATTCCGTCGTGGTACATATCCACAAACTTTGTTCCGATAATCGGTACGGTCTCAAAAGAAGGATGAGGATATTCTTCGGTCCATGCTTCATATAAACCAAAGTTGTCTACCACTGTCTTTGCTTTGTTCAGCAGAAAGTCATCTTCAAAGTTAGCGCACGCAGGAAGGCTGAAAAATGCACCCGGCTTAATCCATTCTTCTTTGACCATCGGGTAATTTTCTGATCCTTCCGGACAGGATGTAGCCATGCTGATCACATCAGAGCCCCGGACCAGTTCTTCCAGTGTATCTGCCACCTCAATCGTCTGAAACTGAGGAAATTTTCCCTTCACATATTCAATAAAACTTTCAATAGAGCCCCTGCTTCTTCCCTTAATCTTAATGGTATCAAGACACGGACAGGTACAGACAAACGCTTCCAGAGCCGTTTTGTTCATGACACCGGGCCCATAAATCCCAAGCACTTTGGAATCCCTTCTCGCCAAATGCTTGGCACCGACCCCCGGCACTGCCCCTGTTCGGTAAGCACTCAGCAGGTTCGCAGACATTAAGGATCTCGGCGCACCGGTCTCTTTATCATTGAGCATCAGCATTAAGATGGATCTCGGAAGCCCTTTGTCTTTATTCTCCACGTTGGAACCATACCATTTCATCCCCGCCATGTCATATTCTCCGCCCAGGTAAGCAGGCATCGCCATAAACCTGCGGTCAGGACCGTTCACCGGCATGTTCGGAAAGGGTGATATATCCGGAAAAGAAACCATACATCCATGGGAATTCCCGTTAGAACCTCCCATAGCATAATCCCCTCTGCTCAACAGCCGGAACATCTCTTCCATACTCTCCACGCAGCCCTTCATATCCGTAACTCCGAGCTTCACCATTTCCTCTTCATTTAAATATAAAAAATCAACCTTTGAATTGCTCATAATCAAAACCTCCTGTTTTAGAAAAAAAACTTTTAAATGCTCATTTTAGTCTTTCACTGCCAGACCCATTTTCTGCACGATTGGAGTGAGGCATTCTAAGAGCCGAACGGAAATCGTGCGGAAAATGTCACGCTAATGTATTCACTGTCTGCATTTCCGGACATTCGACCGTTCCCATTTTCTTTATTCCCTTTACCCAGATCACTGAGAATGCGATCAATGCCAGCAGCAAAGTTGCGAATATTTTATAAATCAGGATTCTGGCATCACCCTCGGCGATGTTAAAGATCATATAAATGTCACCGATAATGCAGATCACCTGAGGGATGCCGAGAAGAACCAGATTCTTATTTCTGCCCTCGGCATCCGGATATCTTCTTCTCAGCACAAGGACTGTGATGTTGACCATAATGTAAGAAGTCAGCCAGAAACAGGATGCCGCAAGGATGATATTTGTAAGCCCTGAGGACTGGGTAAAGCCAGTGATAATCAATGCCGTGATTCCTCCGCTCAGCAGGCCGATTCCTGCTGCCGGAACCCCATACTTGTTTTTCTGCTGAAAAGCCTTCGGAAACAAATCATTTTCGGCCATACCGCTTAAAATATTCGGGATGCCTCCGAGAACGGTATTGACTGTACTTATTCCTGCCAGCAGTGTCACGATGCCCATCCAGTAGACACCGGCCTGGCCCATGCACCGTTGTGCAAACAGCATATGGGGCATTGGATTCGATGCCAGTTCCTGCAGTGTGACATACTGTGTCATTCCCACACCGAGCAGTGCCTGCACCCCGAACAAGACGACACTGCCAATAATCATAGCCAAAAGTACGTCTCTTTTAGGGTTCTTTAGATCCTTTGATACCGGGATTACGAATTCAATACCGATAAACAACCAGAAAGCCAGCGCCGATAAAGAAACGATTCCTCCGATCCCGGTAACCTGCGGCTTCGTCTGCTGTGCAGCCGTCACTATCTCGCCGGTACCCAGATGGAAAAAACTTATGATACCCATGAGCAGAAAAGATGCCAGCAGAAGGAATACGACAATGTTCTGGATTCGGGCAAAAAAATCAACTCCTTTATAGTTTACATAGGACAGAACCCCCAATACGATCACACTGATCACCGGTGCCGGAATCTGGGGAAGAAAGATCTGATTCAGCACCGTTCCGCACATGGCGATTTCTACGGAACCGGATAAAATATCAACAATCACATAAGCGGATAACGTAGATACCATAGATGCCACCGGTCCTAAACCCACCAAAGTGTACTGTCCCAGGCCCCCTTCTGCTTTCGGCATCATGGAATGCAGCTCTGAAAAACTTAAAGCCAAAAACCCGTTCAGTATCAGTACGACAAACAGTGCGATAATAAAATTTTTGCCTGCAAGACCCATGCCCTGCCCGAGGGAAAGCAGACAGCTGGTGGCTACGATCAATCCCACACAGACGGATACCGCACTTCCGAGTCCCAATTTTTTTGTTCTCTCCATACATATCACTCCTTTTCATAAAAGAAAGGCGTCCGCCGGATATATCTCCGGTGAACGCCTTTGTTCCCATCTCTCTTATTTACTTTGTTTCCTGCTGATGGGTTACAGCTTACTCTCTTTCTCTTCATATGAATTGTAAAAATCGGAACTCTTTAATTCTTTTCTTCAAAACGGACCAGTCCGATATAATATCTGGCCGAGTCATCCAGCAAGACTTTCACAGGGATCTCTTCCCGTTCCCCGCAGTTGGACCAGATCAAAATCTCCCGTTCCTCATCATATCCTGTGATGGTCACCCAGTGCCAGTTATCTTCCCTGAATTCCTTTCTGGAATGCCTCCAGATCAGCAGCGCCACAGGGTGTCCGTGATACAGCCCTTCCCTGATAAATTCCAGGCATCCCTGCTTATCTCTGGGCAGAAACATACTTTTAGCCTTCAGCTCTTTCCCTCTGCCGGATGCAAAGCTTAAAAAGTCCTTCTTAAATTTTCCGATCAGCGGATAGCCCATGAAACCGGGCGTCATATACTGATACATGCCCTCCATGAGTTCTAGATATGATTCATAGGGTATGGACTCTGAGTTTTCTACTTCTTGCGAAAATAAGCCTTCACAGACGGCGATATTCGTGCCGGTGACGCTTCCGCATCCCGCACGCCGCTGGAACGTGCCCGGGAACCATTCCTGGTTGCCGCCGTAAGCCAAATATTTTCCGTCTCTATATATTTTAGGACACTTTAATTCCATTTCATATCACTCCTTTTCCCATTATAATATCTTTTTTTGTCAAGATATACAACCCTTGCAGCATAGACTATGTAAAAAGCCCCAGGTGTGTGTTATGAAACAATTATCAAAGAAGCAGCTTTTAAAACTCTGCATCATTTTTCCCATTTTAGTCAGTCTGCTCTCCAGACTCCTGACACCCCGGATGGATGAGGTCTTCCGTCAGCTGAATAAGCCTCCATTCGTTCCTGCCCCGTGGATCTTTTCCGTCGTATGGCTGATCCTCGATATTTTACTCGGTCTGAGCCTTTACACCCTGCTGACCTCGGACGTCACAGAACAGGAGAAAAAACAGGGAATCAAACTTTTTCTCGCCGTGTCCTTCTTTCTGTTCTTCTGGCCCATCATTTTCTTTGAATACGGGCTGGTTTTTTTCTCTTTTGTCTGGATCCTGGCTCTGAACCTGCTCAATGTACTGATGTTCTATGTATTCCGAAAGTACAGCAAAAAATCTGCTTTACTTCTGATCCCGTACATTATCTGGTGCCTGTTTGCGGCGCTGTTAAACCTTGGATTCCTGATCGTCAACTAAAACTTTGTCTCCCGCCGGATAAATACATACTTGGATTCCGAAGACAGGGAAGGTTCAAACTCATATCCGTCCCAGTCAAACTCTTTGATATCCTCCGGCCGGTCTATCCTGTTCTTTACAATATGGCGGATCATCTGACCTCTGGCCATCTTGGCCCATGCCACGATGGTCCGGAGCTTTCCGTTTCTCATGGTGAGAAACTCCACATCCACAAAACGGTCCGGCCCATCCAGATATTTTCTCACGGTTTTGGCATACTCTTCAGAAGCCAGATTCAGGATCAGATCCTGTTCCTTATAAAGTTCCTTATAAATCGCATCTCCCCAAAATTGATACAGACCCTGTCCTGCTGTTTTTACTTTGCAGCCCATCTCCAGACGGTACGGATGAATCGCATCCAAAGGTTTCAGCACCCCATACAGTCCACTTAAGATTCTCACATGCCTCTGGGCATATTTCATATCCCATCCGGTAAAATCTCCTGCGCCCACGTTCTGGAATACAAGGCCGTCATAAGTCATGAGAGCAGCACTGCCGTCCCCGTTCTCAAAATTTTGTATATCTAAAAAAGCCTGAAGGGCGATCTTTTCATTTACCTTCATCAAAGATTCGATCTCCCACGGCTTCAGTTTTTTCAATTCTTCATAAATCTGTCCTGTCTTTTCTGAAAACACAGGATGTGTCAGCCTTCGCTGTTTTTCTTTCCTGACTTTCATGTTTTTTGCAGGTGAAATAATCGCTATCATGGTACTTCCTTGTGTTATAATGGGTTTCATGAAAGGCGGTGCATCATGAAACAATTTCTGCTTACGGTTTCTTTATCTATATTCCTGATATCATTTTCGGTCATATTTACACTGAATTTCCGGCCTCTTTACTACGCCGATATAAAACTTCTTCATATCAGCCGGGAATCCGGACTCTCTGAACAACAGATCAGAGAAAACTATGACCGGCTCATTGACTATAATTCAGTATTTTATAAAAAAGACCTGAAGTTTCCATCTCTTCCCATGTCTGAGGAAGGAAAGATTCACTTTCAGGATGTGAAGCGTATTTTCTCCGGTCTTCAATACGCCTGTATCATCTCATTTATCATAATCCCTGCAGGCCTTTTATGGAAGCGGGAAAAAAAGGATTTCCGTTTCTTAAAAAGGGCATCCGTCTCTGCCGCCGTGCTTCCGCTCCTTCTGGGAGTTCTCGTCTGGGCGGCCGGATGGGACAAGTCCTTCGTGACATTTCACGAGCTGGCCTTCTCCAATGATTACTGGATCTTCGATGAGGCTTTCGACCCTGTCATCACCATCCTGCCGGATGCCTTCTTTCTTCACTGCGCCCTTTTGATGGCCGCAGTCCTTATTCTGTTATGTGCCGTCTGCTTCCTCACAGGAAGACATCTGTGCCGCAGACAGGAATCTTAATAGTATCTTCCCAGTGCGTCCGCCGCAATGATCGCCGCATATACGTCCTCCGGTGTCACTTCAAACGGCATGTTGCCGAGAGTGTCGTCCGGAGAGCATGCGAGGCGTGCTACTTCCATGATCTGTTCTTCTTTTACTTCCTTGATTCCCAAATCTGCAAGGGTAGTCGGGAGTTCTGCTTCCTGACAGAATCCGAGGACTTCCTGAATCTCATCCTGATCCGCCCCTTCCAGAACCAGCTGTACCAGCGTTCCGAAGGCTACTTTTTCTCCGTGGTATAATTCATGGGTTTCCGGAATTGCTGTCAAGCCGTTATGGATGGCATGTGCCCCTGCCAGACCGCCGCTCTCAAATCCGATTCCTGAAAGATAAGTATTTGCCTCTATGATATGTTCTACTGCCTTCGTGCAGATATTTTCACGGACAGCAAGTTTCGCGTCAATCCCCTCATCAATCAAAGTTTCATAGCAAAGTTCAGCCAGGGCCATGGCCGCGCGTGTGATCTTTCCTCCCACACAGTTGGATGCGTCAGACTGCTGACAGGCTCTCGCTTCAAAGTAAGTTGCCAGAGCATCTCCCATACCGGCTACTAAAAGGCGTTCCGGAGCTTTGCTGACAATATCGGTGTCCACCAGCACCATGTTCGGGCTTGCCGGCAGAAACAGGTACTTTTCAAATACACCGTCATCCGTATAGATCACAGACAGTGCACTGCACGGCGCATCGGTAGATGCAATGGTCGGCACAATGATGACTGGCTTTTTCATGTAATAAGCCACTGCCTTTGCGGTATCATGGATCTTTCCTCCGCCGATTCCCACGATGACTTCGCTTCCTGCCTTTTCACACATGTCCATGACACGATTGATCTCTGTCATACAGCACTCGCCGTTAAAAGCTTCATATGTAATCTTGGCATCTTTTTGTCCTTTTGCGATGAAAGGCTCCACTCTTTTTCTTCCTGACGGACTTGTCAGAACAAAAAGGTTGGTTCCGTAGTTTTCCGCATATGTACAAAGGTTTTCCATCTCACCTTTTCCCTGGATATAACGGCTTGGACTTGCAATGATACTTGCCATAGTAATTTCCTCCTTGAATCCTTTGATTCTTATGAATCATTTGAAAAGTTAACCAGCGTCAATACATTTACTATACCATGAAGTTCCTTTCAAAATCCACCGTTGAATGTTAAAACTTTGTCACACAGACTGCTGATATGCTTTTGATTTTTTGGTCTTCCTATGTTATAATGATTTTTAACATAATTGTTACAATTATATTACGTCTTTTTTACAAAGGAAGGTTTCATGCTGAACAATAAAAAGATAAAAACAAAATCCATCAAAAATGCCGTTAAAAAAGCAAAACATCAGCCTAAATATATCCGAGCAGTATTTGAACGGGTCACCCTGCGCCTTGCTTTTCTTGCCCTCCTTGGAAGCATACTCTTTTCTGGGTTCCGTTTTTATCAGGGCCGGCAGCAAAATGTGAATGCCGCAAATGAAGTCAAACAGCAGTCTGATCATAAAAAAGCTTCCGCACAGACAAAGAAGGAGTCAAAGCAGTGGTATGACTACCGTGCGGTTGCACATGCTCTTGGAGAGATCGATGGTAAGGAGTATACGAACTCCAAAGATGCGTTTTTAAATTCCTATCAAAATGGTTTCAGGGTTTTTGAAGCTGACCTGATGCAGACTACGGATCATGTCATGGTCGCAAGGCATTATTGGGGAAAAGACCTGAGTGATCCGAAGAGCAAGGGCGGCAAACCTGTTTCCTATGCAAAGTTTAAAAATATTAAGCTGTACGGCAAATACACTTCTGTCTCATTGAAAGAACTCTTTGAACTGATGGACAAATATCCCGATACATATATTATAACAGACACCAAAGACAGTGATGCCGCAGCCGCAAAAAATGATTTCTCTGTCATTGTAAAGACAGCAAAAGAAATGAAGAAAGAATACCTTCTGGACCGGTTAATCGTACAGATTTACAATCAGCCAATGTATCACGCCATAAAACAGGTTCATCCGTTCCGTCACTTCCTTTATACCACTTATCAGCAGACGGATGTGGCGTTCAGCAAAATGATCAGGTTCTGCACTTCCAACGGCATTGAAGCTGTCACTGTCCCTGTGAGCAGTGTCAATGATTACCGGATGAAGCTTCTAAGTGACGCAGGCCTGTATTCTTTCACACATACTGTCAACAGTGTATATGAAGCCAAAGAATATATGAAACTCGGTGTCTACGGGGTTTATACAGATTTTCTGACAAATGCCGAGGTAGAAAAATGTTCTTTTTCTCTGAAGACAAAAGATTTCTTTGATAAACTTCAAAACGGCAAATAATCCTGCAAAAAGGACTGGCGCACTTTTTCCGTGTGCCAGTCCTTTCATTTCGTTTACGTAAATTCTTACAGCAAAGATTTATAGATTGCAATAATATCTTCTAAACTTGCATCCTTTGGATTTCCAGGTGCACACGCATCTGCGGCCGCTGACTCTGAAAGGAACTGAATGTCCTCTTCTTTGACGATTTCTTTCAGATCCTGTGGAATTCCCACATCGATGGAGAGCTGTCTCACCGCGTCCACGGCAGCCTTCCTATATTCTTCCTGACTCATATCTTCTGTGCCTTCCACACCCATGGCCTTGGCGATGTACTTATATTTATCCCCTGTGGCATCAGCGTTGTATTCCATGACAGCCGGAAGAAGAATGGCATTTGCAACACCGTGCGGTGTATCATAGACTGCTCCCAGTGAATGAGCCATGGAGTGTACGATTCCCAGTCCTACATTTGAGAATCCCATTCCTGCCACATACTGTCCGAGAGCCATTCCCTCTCTGCCCTCTTCTGTATTTTCCACTGCACCCCGCAGATTCTGTGCGATCAGTTCAATCGCTTTCAGATGAAACATGTCTGTCATTTCCCATGCATCTTTTGTAGTATATCCTTCGATCGCATGGGTAAGGGCATCCATTCCGGTTGCGGCAGTCAGGCCCTTCGGCATAGAGGACATCATATCCGGATCGATGACGGCAATGACCGGGATATCATGGGTGTCTACACAGACGAATTTGCGTCTCTTTTCCACATCTGTGATGACATAGTTGATCGTAACCTCAGCTGCGGTTCCCGCGGTCGTCGGAACTGCGATGATTGGAACAGACGGATTCTTAGTTGGCGCCACGCCTTCCAGACTCCGCACATCTTCAAATTCCGGATTTGCAATGATGATTCCGACAGCCTTGGAAGTATCCATAGACGATCCGCCTCCAATGGCGATCAGATAATCTGCACCTGACTCCTTAAATGCAGCCACACCTGTCTGAACGTTTTCGATCGTAGGATTTGGTTTAATGTTGGAGTAAACCTCATATTCGCATCCCGCCTCATCCAACACGTCTGTTACTTTCTTTGTAACGCCGAACTTTACCAGGTCAGGGTCCGAACAGATGAATGCCTTTTTGAAGCCTCTTGCTCCGACTTCTGCTGCGATTTCCCGGACCGCACCTTTTCCGTGATAGGACGTTTCATTCAATACAATACGCTTTGCCATAACAACCTCCTTGAGATACCTTTAATTTATCGTGATTCTTTCATTATCAGTTTACCTCCGGGCGGAACAGGCGGACAAGTGACACATTTCCCATAATGTCAAAAAAGTGACACTTCCCTAAAAGTGTTACTTTTTAAAGTCATTCAAAAGTTCTGCAAGTTCCGGAGGCAGAGCCCTGACCAGAAGCTCTGCCATGTCTTCCGTGCTCCGCTTCATTCCGCCGGTTACCCACTGAACCGTCATGGCGATCGATCCCCGGCAGTACATTTCCAGAAGGAATTTGATATCCGGCGGGATCTCTTTCTGATATTTCTTTTTTATAATATCCTTGTAAAATTCATAGATAAAATCAAAATCATGCTGGAGCAGTGAGTTATGATCCTCTGATTTAAAGGCCGCCGTGAAGAAGCAGCGCTCTCCTTTGATAAATTCAAACTTCTTGATCAGTCCTTCCCTGAGTGTAAGGCTCACACCCATCTGCCGGAAAGATACGATGGCAAGTTTATCAAAATACCAGTTGATCAAATCATACTTGTCCTTAAAATTCCTGTAAAATGTCTGTCTTGTCACATCACACCGCTCTACGATCTGTTTTACCGTGATCCGGTCCACAGGCGTAAAAACCATCAGTTCCCTGACGGCACCTGCCAGTTTGTATTTTGTTTTTTCCGATGCATCCATGAAACTCACCTCATTTGTCCGCCAGTGCTTCCCTCAAAAAAACTCAGCTGTGTAATGACGCAGGACTCGGCTTTTCTTTCCGTTATCTTATCGAACTGATCCGTCTTTCCGCATAGCATCAGAGCCTCCGGCCGGTACTGTGCCGCAGTTTGATTTACAAATTCTCTGCTGTGGCCGGCATAACAGTACAGACAGCCTGCCGGACAGGTATCATAACTTCCGATATCAATACTCTCTGCGCATCCACACTCCGGCCTTTGATTTTTATCTTTATCCACAGAAATTTTCATTCCAATAAGTTTTTCCACAAGTCCTCTGTCAATACAGCTGCCCGGTCTGATGCCGAAGCCGGTAAGGTCATAGTGCTCCGCACAGGTCACCGCAGTCATACCATGATTTTCCGCGGAGGTCCCTGCTCTCTGAGCAAATTGAAAGACTTCTTCTTCGGTGGGCCGGCGAATTCCCTCCTGTGTCATCCGTCTGCTTATCTTCCGGTACATATCTAAAAAACTGATCACCGCCTGTTTTGTATATCCCTCCAGGGCTTCTGCCATGGATTCAAACGTATGAATATGCCATTCTATAGAATAATCTTTGCTGATCAGCACAGGATCATAGCGCCATATAACCCGCTCATTCCCGATCTTTTCGGACAGCTCCTGAAACAGGGGAATCAATTCTTTTTTCTTATCGGGCATTCCCGGTTCTATATCCTTTCCGTATCCATTGAGTGTAAATTGAAAATAAAATGGATACTCGTAAAGCTCTCCTAAATACTTCATAAAATTTTCAGGATTCTTTGTCCAGAACACGATACAGTCAATGTTTTCTCTGGAAAGCAGAATTTTGCTGACTTGTTTTGGATTCACCGGATTCCTCACGAGAACAAAGCCATCCCGAAGCCGGTTGATGAACCATTCTCCATAAAAAGCCGGAACATCGGTCCTTCTGCTGACACTCAATATCATAAGCAGTCTCCCTGTCAGATTCATTACCACTGGTTCTTTCACTGGCTTCATTGTACCACGGTTTCCCGGCAGATTCCATATTTTCTTCTTGACAATCAAAACTGTAACTGGTAAGATTACAATACAAACTGTAACTCAAGTAATTACATATTTGATAAGACTGAGAGGGATCAATATATGAACAGCGAATTTACGATAGCAGTCCACGCACTCGTTTTTTTAAACCATAAAAGAGAAAGCGTATCCAGCGACAAGCTGGCCGCCAATATCTGTACGAACCCGGCCAGAGTCCGAAAGATCATGGGAAAACTCAAGAAAAAGGGGCTGATTTCTACAAAAGAAGGGGTGGTGGGAGGATATCTGTTTGACCTGGACCCATCCAAAGTAACTCTTTATGATGTCAGCAGTGCCCTGGATGTTCCCTTTGTCTCTTCTTCCTGGCGGAGCGGCGGCAGCGATCTGCCCTGTCTGGTGGCTTCCGGCATGGCAGGCATTATGGATGATATTTACGGCACACTGGATCAGTTATGCAAAGATTATTTGAAACAAGTAACCATTCAAACCATCGATCAAAAGATCTTCGGTTCATCCACAGTAAAGGAGAATGAAAATGAAAAAATATGACGCAGTGATCATTGGTTTCGGAAAAGGCGGAAAAACTTTGGCAGGCACGCTTGCAGCAAACGGAAAGAACGTCGCTCTTATTGAAAAGGATGCTGACATGTACGGAGGAACCTGCATCAATGTTGGATGTATCCCATCCAAATCATTTGTGACGAGCGCAGCTTTTTCTGCAAAGCTTGATTCTTCTTTTGAAGAAAAGGCAAAGCTGTACCGGAAGGCTGTTGAAAAAAAGACAAGGCTGACAGCTGCATTAAGAGATAAAAACTATCACAAGGTCGCAGACCTTGAGAATGCAGATGTTTATAACGGAACTGCTTCCTTTCTGGACAGTAGGCATGTGGCCGTGGCTTTACAGGATGAAACACTGGAATTGGAAGCAGATCAGATTTTTATCAATACGGGAGCCCGCCCGTTTGTCCCTCCGATCGAGGGTCTCTCAGACAGCCGCCGGGCATATATCAGTGAGACTATACTTTCTTTGGAGGAACTGCCAAAGCGTCTTGTCATCATCGGCGGCGGCTATATCGGCATGGAGTTTGCTTCTATCTACACCAACTTCGGCTCTAAAGTTACTGTCATCCAGGACGGGGAAGTATTTCTTCCGAGAGAAGACCGGGATATTGCCGATGCTGTCGCAGAAAGCTTGAAAGAACGCGGAGTAAGACTTCTGCTCTCCACAAAAATAAATTCCGTCCGTGATGAAGAGACTGAAACGGTTGTGTCTGTGGAAACGCCTGAGGGCGGTGAAAAAATTTCAGCGGACGCCGTTCTTATCGCCACTGGACGCCGCCCCAACGTAAATGATCTGAACCTTGACGCTGCCGGTGTGGAATTGACACCCCGCGGTGCAGTCAAAACAGACGAATTTCTTGAGACAAATGTTCCGGGCATCTATGCAATGGGCGACGTAGTCGGAGGACTTCAGTTCACTTACATTTCCCTGGATGATTTCCGCATTGTAAAATCACAGATTCTGGGAGATAAAAAACGAACCATAAAGAACCGCGGCGCCGTACCGTACAGTGTCTTTTTAGATCCTCCGTTTTCCAGAGTGGGACTGAGCGAGACCGAGGCCGCTGAGCAGGGTTATGAATATAAAATTGCGAAACTTCCCGCTGCTGCCATCCCAAAGGCAAATGTCCTCGGACAAAAAACCGGGCTTTTAAAAGCCGTGATTGATACGAAGACAAACGAGATTTTAGGCGCTCATCTGTTCTGTGCCGAATCTCACGAAATGATCAACCTGATCAAACTCGCTATGGATGTACATCTTCCATATACTGTGCTGAGAGATACAATCTACACCCATCCGACCATGAGCGAGGCACTCAACGACTTATTTAACATCTAGGAGACTTTATGCAGTATTTAATTTCATTTTTAGAAGGTATCGTAACCTTTATATCACCCTGTCTGCTGCCGATGCTCCCTATCTATATTTCTTATTTTGCGGGAGAGACAACAGACCGCCCAAGACACAAAGCCTTGCCTAATGCCATAACGTTTGTTGCGGGATTTACCCTGGTTTTTATTCTTCTGGGTGCCTTCGCGGGAACTCTCGGAGGGCTGCTCACCTCACATAAAATGATTGTCAACATAATCACCGGACTGATCGTCATCATCTTTGGTCTGAATTTTACCGGAGCGCTTAACATAAGCTTTTTAAACAGTACAAAACGCAGCTCTATGGAAATGAAAAAACATTCCCTTGCATCATCTTTCTTATTCGGGATCGTTTTTTCCATCGGCTGGACCCCATGTGTAGGGGCGTTTCTTGGCTCCGCACTGATGATGGCGTCGCAGCAGGGCTCCATGGCAGAAGGCATCCTCATGCTGTTTCTCTACTCAATGGGTCTGGGCATTCCGTTCATTCTCAGCGCCGTGCTCATTGAGCGACTGATGGGAGCCTTCAGCTGGATCAAGTCACACTACGGCATCATCACAAAAGTTTCCGGAATTCTGCTTATTATCGTGGGATGCGTGATGATGTTCGGAATGATGGACCGCTTTTTATCATTCTTGACATTTTAGGAGGGATCTATGAAACAACAAACAAAACTGATAGGGATCATTGTCATACTCATTGCACTTTTAGCAGGCGCTTTTGTCCTCTACCAGAATCTGAGCAAAAAATATAAGGCAGATACCGCTTCCAAAGAAACATCTTCCGGGGATGCTACAGAAAAACAGGAAGCTGTCACTGCCCCGGACTTCAACGCAGAGAACGCCGATGGAAAATCCATAAACTTCTTTTCTCTCACCGGCAAAAAACCCATTGTGTTAAATTTCTGGGCCAGCTGGTGTCCGCCGTGCAAACAGGAGATGCCCGGTTTTGAGGCCATGTATAAGAAATATTCCGACAAAGTCAATTTTGCCATGGTCAACATGACCGACGGAGCAAGGGAAACAAAGAAAAAAGCCTCCTCCTTTATCAGAAAGCAGGGTTATACTTTCCCTGTTTACTATGATACTGAACAGGAAGCTGCCTATAACTATCAGGCAGAGTCTCTCCCCACAACCTACTTTATCAACCGGGACGGAGAAATTGTTTCCGGAGCCAGGGGCGCTATGGAAGAGAGTGCCCTGGAGGCACAGATCAAAAAACTGTTAGAAGAACAAAGTGAGCAAGCCCACTTCAACGCCCCAACCCCTCACTCTTTGAGGGGCTTGACAACTTTGCGTGCCAGATGCAATTTGCCGCGGGCAAATAATTTCCTTACGCATTTGTGCACAACCCGCGGAGCGTTTTTATTTCATAGGGAAGGTCGTAGAACTTTCCTATGAAGTAAAAAACAAAAGGAACTGACTTGTCCATTGTCAGTTCCTTTTGTTTTATCATATAGTTCTATTTTATTTGCAGTTCAAAAATTCTCCGAGCATCTTGATCTCATCCGCGAAAATACAGTGTTTGATCTCACCGTTCCGGGCTTTTTCTTCAAATTCTCCGAAGTCCATCCAGAGAACAGAATCCACTTCTTCCTTCTGCAGCCGGAACTGTTCTTCCGCAAGATCTGTCTCATATACGTAAACTGCACTCAGCTCATGGTTATGAAACGGCTTTCCATGAAAGATATCCTTTACGACGGAATCTCTCATTCCTATAAACTTAAATTCTTCCGGCTCTGCCGTTACTCCCAGTTCTTCGGAAAGTTCCCGCACCGCAGTGTTCAGATAATCATCCCCTGCCGCCATGTGGCCTGCTGATGACACATCATAATACCCAGGAAATGCGTCCTTTTCTTTGCTGCGCTTTTGCAGCAGGACATCAAATCCGTTTTGTTTCCTGCGCACCAGCCAGATATGGGAAGTCCCGTGGAGATCACCGCCCGTGTGCACAATTGATCTTTCCTTTACGATCCCTGTAGGTTTCCCGTCCGAAGTCAATATATCAAAAAGTTCCATATCTTCGCCGTTTAGACAAGCCTGTCTAAGGCAGTCCCCCTGATAGACAAGCTTCAGCGAAAAGAAAGGTCCATTCTCAGCCAGCAGCTTAAAAAAAATCTTGTCCCCCTCCCAAAGGTTCAGGTCCAAAATATCCTTCTTATCCACCCATTCTAAGACCCCTTCATTGCAGGCGGTCAACTCCCCCTTAAATCCGTCTGCCGTAAAAAGGCTGATGTATTCCATCGGCCAGTCGTCACAGAGAAACGTAAGAATACCTCTAAACTTCCAGGACGTAAGCTTAAGCCCCGTCTCTTCTTTTACCTCTCTTAACAGGCAGTCCTCCGGGCTTTCTCCGTATTCAAAATGTCCTCCCACGCCGATCCACTTGTCCTTATTAACATCGTGTTTTTTCACGGTCCGGTGAAGCATTAAATATTTCTCATCTTTTTCTATATAACACAGCGTTGAAAATTTTGTCTTGCTCATCGATCATCCATCCTGTTTTTATTCTCTGTCAATAACGGAATTCTGCTCCGTTTCCTAATTCCCAGTATCCTGTTTTTTCCGCTCCCAGCTCAAAATGAAGCTTTGCGATCCCCATATCAATCTCTTCAAATCCATTTTTGACCTTTACATGGGCTGTAAACTTTCCATCCTTCCACCGAAATTCCACCGGCTGTGCATTCAGGGCAGACGGGGCCTTCTCAACTGCTTCCATCCCCTGCATGATCCAGTCCGGAATCTTTTCTTCTGTCTTGAGCATCTGATCTGCTTTTTTCCCTTTTTTCTTTACAAAAGAAGAGATCATCTTTTCTTTCGTCCTCTTATCCGCCTCTACATATCCAACCGTAATGACCGCCTCAAGGCTCTCTCCCTGTTCTAAATCGCACACACAGCTGTCCTTCTTATATGTACTGCCCACCCAGCATGTGCCGAGTCCGGTAGCAGCAGCCAAAAGGACCAGCTTTTCACCGTAATAGCCCAGCTTTTCTTTTAAATCGGGATCGTCTTTTCTGCCCGCCATTGCAATGAATCCATGCACATTTTTAAACATGCCGTAGCTCATTTTAATCTTGGAAATGTTGCCCTCATCTGTGATGAGCTGCAGATGGAGCCCCTGTTCCTTATTGATTTCCCGGATCATCTGAAACAACGGCTTTGCATCTTTTTCCCTTATATATTCCGGAAGGTACGTCCTTCTGGAACATCTTATGTTGATTGCTTCTCTCGTATTCATTTCTGCCTCCTTATGCCTGCTTGAATCAAATCGTAGCTCTCCCCGATCATGCGTTTGATATCCTCATCCGGCACTGAACCGTCAAGAATGATGGAATTCCAATATTTTTTGTTCATATGAAAGGCCGGCACAACAGAATCATAAGTCTCTCTCCATACCAAGATCCACTCCGGATCACACTTTATATTGACCCAGATATGTCCGTTCCGTTCAAAAATAAAAGCAAATGTCTTTTTATTCATCTCATGTCTCATGAGTGTCCAGTTGCTGTCATGAAACGGATAGTCTTCATAAACCTGCTTCAGTGACATGCAGAATTCAATCACTTCTTTTCTTGTTCTCATACCCCGGGCCTCCTTTCCATAGCCTTTTTATTATAACACTGATTCTTGATTTTTGCCCGGAAAAAGAAGAAACAGACAGAAAAATGCTGTCTGCTTCTTAATATTTGCTAATATTTTTTTATCGTAAATGCGGTCGTCTGAGGCGGAATGCTTGCGGTCATAAAATCAGCATGTTCTACCCGTACCCGGTCGCCCTGTTTTAAGTCCCTAAGCCGTATTCTGCTTCCCTGGCGGTCCAGAATCGGAGTATTCTCTGTGACTACAAAACGGATCTGGCTTTCCGGTTTTCCGGGTATTCCTGTGTACAGGAAACCGTTGTGCAGATCAACCCCTGCCACTCTCCCGTCGGTAACCGCTGTCCCGCAGGGATTGCTTTTCACAATGATCCTGTATGCTCTGGCCTGGGGTGGAATACTTTTTGTCATAGCCTTTGAGATCCAGGCATCGACCGTCATGCCTTCCTTCAGATCCCTGGAAGTAATTCTTTTCCCGTCGCTGCAGTGGATCAATGTATGCTCATCCACAATCATTACAACGACGGACTGAATTCTGCTGTCTTTCTGAAGTCTGCACACTGTTTTGACGTAATCTGCGTCACCCGAATGCATGATATTTTCAATGGTCCCGCCCTGGATATTGATTGTTTCTCCCTGATCCGAATCCCATATATTTTCACAAAAGCTCATGCTTATACAGTTCCTTTTTCTTTTATATTATGCAGAAATATAATTTTGTGAAGTTATTTACTGTATTTTCCTGAAAAATATTCTTCCAAATACGCTTTTGCACTTTTTTATCCTGAATCTCTTTTTTGACATATGTAAAATATTCCAATGCATCCTGCCAGTCCTTTGTACTGAAGCTTTCCGCATCAATTTTATTCAAAATCCGGCTTATTTCTCTGTCTTTCTGCCTGTCTCTGAGTTCCGAAAGATATGCACATCTGCTTTTCTCTGCTAAAAAATCCAACAGTCCCTGATCTGCCATCTTCTATATCCTCCCATTCTCTGTATCTCCCTGTACTTTTGTCCGTAAAGAACGCCTGGTGATTAAAGCAGACTTTTTTTGAGTATTTTCAGCTTTTCCATCACCACCATCTGCCAGTCAATATTCTGGTCTTTGGCAGACACTCTAACATATCCAAACACACGATGTTTTCCTGATTCCATAAATTCATTCCCCCCTATATACTGTAGGTTAAAAATCTACTCCTATAAAGTATCACAAGAAAGAATCAATCTTATACTCGGAGGGTGTGCCCTGTGGGGATCTTTAAGCTTGTATCTCATACACTGTCTCAAAAATCTGCTGTTTCATCCGTTCAAAATCTTCTTTCGATGACTTCTTTGGATATGTCATATTTTTCAGCAGCAGAGAGGATTGTCCCTGCTGGAGATCCGGCTGTATATAATCAAAATCATTGAGGCAGAACCCGGCTCTTTCGTAAAATCCTATCCTTCTCCTTGCCAAGTCTGTTCCCGGCTCTTCTACTTCCAAAAACACTGTTTTTTCCGTATTATTCAAAAAATCATTCAGGAGCATTCCCCCGATTCCATTTCCCCTTAAGGATGCATCAACCGCAAAATGCTCTATAAAAACGAATGTGTCAAACTCCCACACGGCGAGAAGGCCATGGATTTCGCTTTCTTGTTTCACTGTATAAAGCTGATACGCCGAACGGCCGAGAAGGTTTCTCTGACCTTCTTCATTTCTTATTTCACTTGGCGGAAAAGCCTCTGTCATCAGTTCATAAATTTTTGAAAATTTTTCTGCTTCTGCCTTTTCCCATTGATAGATATGCCTCAAAATAAAACCTCCATAAAAAATTCATTCATTTTTTAATTAAATTTTATTACAAAATCAATCAAATTTATACAGCTGCTTTCATTTCGCATACTATAAAAATTGTTTGGGATACTAAAGAGGTAATAAATTTTAAAGGAGGCATTACAATGGCAAATATATCTATGTTAGATTTACAGAACCTTCGTCACTTAATCGGCGGTTTTGACACCACACACTGCAAAATGCAGGCTTATGCAGACCAGGCGACAGATCCCGCTCTGAAAAAATTCTTTCAGCAATCCGCTCAGTCAGCAATGGACAGTAAACAAAAATTAATGCAGTTTCTTAAGTAAGGAGGAAGCAAAATGTTAGATGATAAGACAATGGTAGCCGATACGCTTGCCGGCGTAAACGGAGAGCTGACAAGGTACGGCGGAATGATCGCCCAGTCGGAAAACCAGGAATTAAAGCAGACATTAAAACAGATGAGGAACCAGTGTGAAATGTCTCAGGAAGAGATTTATAAGCTTGCCAGAGAACGTGAGTATTATGTTCCTGCAGCACCTGCCACTCAGGAAGAAATAGATCATGTAAAATCTCTGTTCCCACAGGATAAAATGTTTTAAGTAAATTTATTTAAGAAAAGCGGCATCCAAAATATTAGGTTTGTGATCAGCCCCTTGTCAAGTAGACAGATGAAATATCTAAAATAAAGTGCCGGAAATGGTCATGTACATGCATGGCCATTTCCTATGCACACCATTTTTCTTTATATTTTTCAATGCGCGGACTTTTACATAATATCTTTTTTAGCCTTCAGTTTCTTCAATGGATAATAGAGATTCAGCCTGCTGGATAGGATACCATCATTTGAAAAAACAATAGTTTTATCCTTTCCTTTGATTGCATCAAAGAAAGCCTTCTTTGCGGTATAGCTGCTGTTGGAGAAATTGATCATGGCATCTTTTATGTCTATTCTATTATTTCCATTGTTTATGACACATTTTTGATTTAAATCACCGGCCTGATCAGCAATCCTTACACCAGATATCTCATATGCTCCTGAAGGGGCCTTAGATGAAATTGGAATATTAAAAGTATATTTACCTGAAAATTTGGGCGAGTTTGACCATTCCCCTTGCCTGTTATTTCTGCATATACTAAATATAAGATTGAACTGAAAAAAGCAGGTGATATTTTGACTCCAGTCTCCAATCAAACTGAGCTTCTGAATGCTGTGGCTTCCAAAGAAACTCACATTCAGGCAGTCTCAGATTTCACAGTCTCCAAACAGATCACTGTCCGCTGTTCCCTGACACTCACTGGCTGTTCCGATGAATGTCCGGTCTCCCTTTATAAGGATGCTTCCTTTCCCTCTGCTATGTTTCATGTTTCAGAAGGAGGCAGCCTCACCCTTCAAAACATTGTGTTAGACGGTCAAAAGGAACTCCATTCCGGCAGAGATCCTATGAACCGTTCCTTAATATTGATTTCGGGCGGTACGCTCATTCTGAAACACGGTACAGTTCTCCGAAACAACCATTCCTATACAGAAGGGGGAGGCGTTTATTTTTCAGGCATCGGTTCCCTTCCAAACAATTTCCTGATGACCGAAGATTCGCAGATTTCGGGCTGCTCCTCCAGACTCTGCGGAGGAGCTGTTATGGCCGCTGTCAAACATCCCGATGATAAACTTTCAATCCTGGGACGCGCTTTGATCACCCACAATACTGCGGCCCACGGCGCCGGGATCTATCTTCGCTCTTTTGAAAAGCGGGCGGGAAGCATCCTCACCGTTTCTGACTCGGCAGCCATAACTGATAACATTGCCCTGGGATGCGGTGGCGGCATCAATTTCTCAGGCTTCCGTGAAGATGCTGAAATACCTTCTTCCCTCACAGTGTCAGGTAATGTGAGGATCTCCGGAAATGCCTCTGCTTACGGGGGAGGTATTTACTTCTTCGGCTGCAGTGAGGAAGATCAGCTGGATATCGAAAAGGACTCTGTCCTCTCTGAAAACAGTGCAAAAGAAAACGGGGGAGGTCTCTGCCTGGTTTCCCAAACAGGTGCCTCAGTTACAGTAAATGAATGTTCTATTTCCAAAAACAAAGCCGATGGACAGGGCGGAGGCATTTCACTCACTAATCGTTCTTCAAAAAAATCTGTCCGCCTGGCACTGATGAATTCTGATATAAAGGGAAACCGGGCGGCTTCCTGCGGCGGAGGCATTGTTTTTAGTGCAGGCAGCGGAGAATTTTCCTTTCATCTTACAGACAGCAGGATTTTTGAAAATATTTCTTCTTCTGACGGCGGCGGTATTGCCATGAGTTCATCCGGCAGCGGCATTGTCAATGTGTCACAGACTTCATTTTCCAGAAACACCGCAAAAAAATCCGGCGGCGGGCTGGCCTTTCTGTCTGAGTCTTCATCTAAAGCAAAAAATCTCTCCCTGACATCGGCAGAGTTTATCAAAAATCAGGCAGGATCAGGCGGAGGAATCTTTCTTGATTCCAAAGAAGGCGCTACGGATGCAAACCTATATGACTGTATCATCGAGGACAATACGGCTCGTTTTGGGTACGGCGGCGGTATCCTGTCCCATGGCTTTGGCAATATTGTAAGTTTAAGAGGCACCACACGGCTTTCACAAAACCTTGCCAAGAAAGCAGGAGTCGGTATCTCTCTTGAATGCGGCAGTTCTCTTATTCTTGAGGAAGGACCAAATTTATATGACGGCTTTTTCCTCAAAGATGCGGATACTCATCTCTACCTGCAGAACACCCTCCATCCCAATGCATGTATCCGTCTTGAGAATTCCGAATATATTTCTCCAAACAAGGAAGGAAATCCAATCGTCATCTGTGCCCCTTTATCCGAATATTTCGGTCTTCAGCCTTCGGACGCCGAAAAATTTCGGATGCCGTCCCACGGGTTTAACGGCTGGGAATTCCGTCTAAATCCTGACCGAACTTTTGTCCTGCTGGCTCCCGTCCGTTTCAGGATACGCTATGAGAACCTGTTGGAATCCTCAAACACCAACCCAGTTTTTTATACGACAGATTCACCTGATCTCATCCTGAATCCTCCGGAAGAACTTCCGGGCCTTGCCTTCCTCGGATGGTATGACGATCCATTCGGCGGAAAACAGATAAATATGATCCCCCATGGAAGCACGGAGCATTACACGCTCTATGCCAGATGGAAACCAGAACCCGTGGGGTTAAAGTCCCTTCCCCTTTTCAGGAAACGATTCCCTCTTTCTCTTCTGAGCAAAAGAAAGCATTAAAATAAGGGAGTAAATCACAGTACGATTTACTCCCTTCTCCATACAGTTTATGATCGACCAGAAATTATATATCCGTTTTTTCCTCTCTGCTTTGTCTTGTAGAGAACCGCATCCGCATTATTATACAGCGAGACAAAGTCTGTTCCGCCCCAGAATATCATTTTCACGGATATGCCCTCGTATAACTGTTATAAACTCTTTAATAGCCATATCCCTAAACACATGGCCGAACCGGCCGTTGGCCTGCTTAAAGTTATCAATATCCAACAGGAAAAAGGCATACATGGCAACCTGATTTTTTGACAAGACCTTCCCGATGCACCTTTCTGCAGCATTGGTTTTGAATAACTTTTGTTTCTTCATGCCGGCTCCTCCTCCCAGTCCTCTGTCCCGACACTATAATCCTTCTTTGGGGCATATATCCTTCAGACAGCATACCTCACAGTGTGGCTTTGTCCTTGCAGTACAGATATCCCTTCCGAGAAATACCAGCCTGTGGCAGAAGTCGCTTCCTTCTTCGGGAGGTATGATCTCCCAGAGTGCCATCTCTACTTTTTTTGGATCTTTGATCTGATCCACCAGTCCCATGCGGTTCACCAGCCGGATGCAGTGAGTATCCGTGACGATTGCAGGTTCTCCGAAAACATCGCCCATCACAAGGTTGGCGCTCTTACGTCCTACCCCCGGAAGTTTCATCAGAGCCTTAAAGTTATCCGGAATTCCGCCGCCGTATTCGTCTCTCAATATTTTCATACAGGCACTGATATCTCTCGCCTTACTTCGTCCAAGCCCACACGGCCTGACGATCGCCTCTATGTCCGCCGGATCTGCTTCTGCCAGAGCATTCACATCCGGATATTTTTCATATAAATCCTGAACAACCACATTGACTCTGGCATCTGTACACTGTGCCGCCAGACGCACGCTCACCAGCAGTTTCCATGCCTGGTCATAATCCAAAGTACACCCTACATCAGGATACTCCTTTTTCAGCCTCTCTATGATCTCCAACGCTAATTTGTCTTTTGTCATATTGTACTCCTCTATTTCTATTATAACAAATAGGCATTTGCGAAACGCCGGAATCCGCATAAATACGGCATTCTTTTTGCTACAAAACAACTCCTCAATGATTTATGGTAAAATTGAGATGTCAAATAACAATTAGCAATATCACCAAAAAAGGAGTTGCACCTATATGATAACATACAAACAGCTTTCTTTGGCAGATATTTTTACCGATTGTCAAAATAAATTGTCCCGGTGTCTTTCGTTTCTCATTCTCACGCTGCCACCAGCAGACCTCGTAAACATCTTCTTTATCCGATGCTCAAGGCCCTGTTATTACAGCTCATTTTCTCTATTCCAAGACATCTCTCTTGATCGTATTTCTCAAATACTCTTGCTCCTTCATCTTCTGCAAATATTCTTCCGTGATCTCGGCATATCCATTCACAAGACCTGGCATCGGCGTAACCGGATGATACGTAAAGAGCATAACCTCCTCGTCGGCCTGCCGCACGATCTCATCAATAACCGTCGAATTCGCGAACGTCGCCGTGTAGACCTTCCAGATCCGGTCAGTGTTGTGAAACTGCAGCCCCTTTGTTTTTTGTTACAATTCCTTTAATTCTTTTTTCTTTTGATCGAGATAATTCTTCCATGCTTTGTCGTCAAGAAATTGATTTTCATCCGGATGTTTCAGCATGTATTCGTGTTTATTCAGCAAATCAACGTTAGACGTATGATTTCCCATAAACAGATCAACTTTCTGGTTCCTTACCTTCTCCAGCGAGTGCAGATAATCTTTTCTCGCTTGAAATCCAGAATCTCCAATTTCGTTCAGATAATCCGACTGAAGGGTGTTAAAGCCAAAGCCGCCATAATATCCTGCGCGTTTTCTCTCTTTTCCGTCCGTAATATCGAAGAAACACACGATACAACCTTTCGTGTGTCCCGGAACCAGATAAAATTCAACGGTCGTATTGCCAAATGTCCGTATATCCCCTTCTTTGACTGCAACGTCCACATGAAATAATGTATCCATGCAATTGCCGCTTTCCTGAATCATAGTCAATTCCGGATGTTCCCGAAACATTTTTACATCCGGTTCACCCATGTAGATTTTGGTTCCGAACATGTTTTTAAAAAAATTTACAGCGCCAAAGTGATCAACATGGCCATGCGATAAAATAATCCATTTTACGTCTGCCGGATTAAAACCCATTTCCCAAATTGACTGTATCAGCACTGCCTGCGCTCCACAATTCCCAGCATCAAACATAAGAAGACCTTCTCCCGTGTCCACAATATGCACGCAGACCCAGCTACCACCAACATAGTATAAATTTCCATAAATTTGAAATGGTTTTACATAGCGCAATTCCTGATTAATAAAAAATTTTCCCGTCTTTTTACCTGCAATTCTGTTCCGATGCTCCTCATAATCCTTATAATCTGATTTTATTGACATTTTACTTTTCCTTACTGATATAAATTCCATCGGCTGCTGGCCGGCACAAGCCGCAGACCCGTGGGGTGGTCTGCAGCCGTATAATCTGCAAGTATATTAGTATGATGTACTGTTCGCGAAAACAATGCACAACAGGAAGTACAGTTTCATTATAACATCTGCTATAATTCCACTATACTTCCTACTATGCGGTTTATTTTTTAACTTTAGAAGAGGAATGTTACTGAACTTACAGTAACTACTGCGATCAATATGATCAGCAATGGCCCGCCAATCTTGACAAAGTCGGAGAATTTATATCCGGCCGGTAAAATCTGCATGTTGACAGCTGTTCCGTAAGATGTTGCAATTGCCAGATTCGAACACGCCGCAATTACGATAACCCACGGAACCGGACTGATTCCAAGACCAAGCGCCATTGCGATAGCAATTGGGCTGATCATAGCCGCCGTTGCATTGTTCGACATAAAATTCGTCAGTACGCTTGTTAAAACTGCAATTACAATTGTAAGAACTACTACGGAAGCGTTTTTCCCTCCGAAAAGATTCAGTACTGCGTTTGCGATCAAAGCTCCGCCGCCTGATTTATCAAGTCCCGCTCCAAGTCCGCCGATACCGCCGATTGTAATCAGTACATCCCAAGGAAGCTCTTCATAAGCTTTCTTGACCGGAATACATTTTGTTCCAAGAACGATAACTGCACCTAACATACCGATAACGCCGATTGTAAAATGGCTTTTAAATGGTTCAAATCCACTCGCCACGAATAAGAAAATGCACAGAAGCATTGTAAATACTGAAATAGCTCCTTTCTTGCCATCCGCCGGATCATTTGTGCTTTTTTCTTCAACTGCCGGGGCATCTGCATACATGTTTCCCACATTGAAGTCCGGACTTTCCGGTTTCAGAACTTTCTTCAGCAAAGTATATCCGATCGTCCCCCAGAAGACAACCTGCACGATAGATGCCGGAAGCATGATTTTTGTCATATCAAACATTCCAAGTCCATCTTTATATCCGTCATATCCCTGAAGCACCGCGTTCGCCGCAAGCTGTGATGTAGACCCGACCAGCGTACATGCCCCCCCCAATGACTGCTGCAGTTCCCGCCGGGAAAATAACCATCTTAGATCGGATCCGTCCGTTTGATCCAGCCGCTACAACAGCGATCAGAGGCATCCAGATAGCTACTGTTCCGTTATTGCTCATAAACGCTGACATCAAACAGCATACAGCGCTTGCTGTTACGATAAATCTGCGTTCCGTCTTTGCTAAAAATGAATTTCCAATTCTGTCGCCGATTTTCTGAGCCATGCCGGTCTCAAAGAGCGCCGCGCTTACGATACACATCCCGACGACCATTGCCCAGCCAGGAGCGCTGAATCCGGCATATACTTCCGAAAGTTCCATCTGCGGAATCAGAATTCCCATTGCTACGGAACTTCCCATAGCCACAACGCTCATTGGCAATTTATTCCACATGAACAGTACAATTGTAATTGCTGCAATTATAATTGCTATAATACTTGAACTCATAGTTTTTTCTCCGTTTCCCCACATAGTTTTTCTTGTAACTTAACTTTATACACTCATATATAAGAGTTCAGCCCTTTATTATGGCTTCTTATACTTCTGCATACTCCGCGTCTTTCCACTTCGGATGATCATATACCGACCTGTCTGCTACGAACGGCCATTTCTTTCCCTCTGCTACTGCCAGACAGCCTTTCACACACATTTGAGCCATTTTAATGACCGCTTCTCTTGTCTGTGCCGCCGAATGAGGGCTTACAATCAGATTTGGGCAATTCAAAAGCGGATCATCTGTCTTTGGAGGTTCATTGCAGAATACGTCCGTTCCTGCCCCTGCAATTTCACCTGCTTTCAACGCCTCTGTCAGATCTGCTTCGTTGATGATTCCGCCGCGGCTGCAGTTAATGATCAGTGCCGTTTTCTTCATTTCTGAGAGCTGCTTTCTGGAAATCATATTTCTGGTTTCCTCGGTGAGAGGCACATGAATGGATACTACGTCACTGATTTTCAAAAGCTCTTCATAGTTCTCATAGTACTCTGCGCCGTAACCTTCTACCTGTTCTTTTGACAAAAACGGATCATAGGCTGCTATTTTCATTCCACATCCTTCACAGATCTTTGCAGTTTCACGTCCGATTGCCCCAAGTCCAAGAATCCCAACGTTCTTACCTTCCAGCTCAAATGCTTTTTTAGCTCCACGGATTTCCCAGTTGCCTTTGCACATTTCCGTCTGAGCTTCCACCAGATTTTTGGAAAGTGCGAACATCATCGCCACCGCATGCTCTGCAACGCTTCTGTTATTGGCTCCCGGTGTGATAACTACAGGGATCCCATGCGCTGTAGCTGTCTTCACATCTACGGAATCATATCCTACGCCTGTACGCCCGATAACCTTCAGATTCGGGCTGTTCTCGATGGCATGTCCGTCACATTTTGCAATCCTTACGATCAGAGCGTCTGCATTCTTCATTTCATCCAGATAATTGTTTGGATCCTGATTATCTGCAACATAAACATCCGCGATTCCGTCCAGCATCTGAAGCCCTTCCGGGCACACGGCCTGTGTCATTACAAATTTCATCTTCTATTCCTCGCTTCTTTCTAATCTTTTATTTAGTTCATACCCTTATCAGCGTTCTCTTTTAAAACCCTCTTAAGCGCTTCTACGCCTTCATCGCACAGATAGTTGAATGGCCTTCTGCAGTCTCCTACCGGATATCCAAGCATCGCAACGGCCTTCTTAACTACTGTGTTCGGATTCCCATATTTGAACACTGCGCGGAAACTTGCGATAGAATCCTGCGCCGCCTGCGCATCTTCCAGTTTCCCTTCTTTGAAAAGATTGTAAATAGAAGAAAGTACATGAGGATATACATTGGAGCATCCGGCGATCCCGCCAGTTCCCCCTTCTTTTAATGCCGGAAGGATCAGGGAATCATTTCCTGATAATACGAAGAAATCTTTGTCAAGATCCTGAGTCTGATGAATATATGCTTTCAGGTTCTCCCAGTCCCCGCTGGAATCCTTTGCCCCGACAATAATATCTACGTCTCTGGCGAGCCTGGCGACCGTCTGCGGAAGAAGTTTGTTGCCTGTGCGTGCCGGAATATTATAAAGTACAATCGGCGTGTCCACATGTTTTGCAACTTCTACATAATGGTCATACAGTTCTTTCTGAGATGCGACCGCAAAACTTGGCGTAATAATGGAAAGCACGTCTGCCCCAAGCTCCTCCGCTTTCCTGCTCATACGGATGGTATCTGCTGTGGAAATGCATCCGGAGCCTGCATATACAGGTACACGTCCTTTTACCTGATCGATCGTTGCTTCAAGCACTTCAACCTTCTCATTCTCGCTTAAGATATAACCTTCCCCGTTGGTTCCAAACGGGAAAATACCATGCACACCGCCGTCAATCAGACGTTCAATCTGTGCGCGGAGTTCCTCTGTATTCATACTTTCATCCGCTTTCATCGGTGTTAAAATTGGTGTGATAATTCCCTTCAGTTCAACTTTTTTCATGATGCGTTCTCCTTTCAATTTTGAATTTTTATGAAGCACTTTCTCTGCGATTCGGCACAGGATATCGACTGTTCCGAATCCACCTGATTTTGATATTACCTGTATGGAATGGCCTCCGCATTTAATTTTTGATACAACAACGCCTTGTTCAATTTCGCATATTGGTTCGATCTGCGTACATCCGATTTGCTTCATATATCCCATCAGCGTATCCCCGCCCGTCATCAGGATCGTAAGATCCAGCCCCTGGTTTACCAGTTCGTTGACAATGCAGCCATGCGCATCTGAGATTCTGAATCTGACAGATTCCTGTTCTATCTTGTGGTCTTTCAGAAATTGTTCTTTGCTGTCATCCGAATCAAATGTATCAACAATCACTTTCTTCCTGCGCTGGCAGAGTCCCGCTATTTCGCGTGTAAATGATCTTCCCTGCGCCGTCCCATAATATTCCGGCATCAGTTTCTGATGCATTGTCAGATGGATTCTTGTAAATCCGCCGTTCTTTTCCGCATACGAAACCTGCTGTTCTGTAATCTTGTTCAGACTTCCGCATGCTACATACATCCCGTCAGTCTTGTGAAATGCCATCTCTCCTTGCCGGTTGAAAGATATTTTTTCTACCAGACGATCTGCCAGTCCTGCGCACCCCGCCAACAGCCCGAGAGCGTTCTTCTCAATCAGCTCGTCCAGTCGGTTATCAATGTCTTCTGTACTGACCGTATCACATACGATAATCTCCGGTTGGTCTTTTGCCAGTTCAGGAATCTTCTCGCTTCTCTTTAACACCTCTACGGCAACATCGCTCTCTTTTTTGATGATATCCGGTATGTACGACATATTTACCGGTTCAAATGGATCCTTTCCAAATACACTGTTTTCCAGCAATTCACCGTCTATATAATGAGTCCCGTTCTTTGTAACTCTGTGAATTTCCGGATAACCGGGAAGGAAGAACACTTTGCCGTTTCCCGCTGCATCGGCGACAGCTTTTACCTCGGCCCCTATGTTTCCCCTGAGCGCAGAATCTGTTTTTTTGAAAATAATCTGTACTTCGCGGGCAATCGCCCACTCTGTAATCTTTTTTACTTTCAGATACGCGTCTTCTTTCTGCATTGGCCTTGATTCACTGTCGATCACAAGAACCTCTGTGTCTGGTCTGATTTCACTATTCTCCAACTTTGTTTTTGTGAAAACCTGTGTGCTGATGCCACGTTTTTTAAACTGGATTCCTGTATCCAAAGCACCAGTAAAATCATCGGCTATAATCAACAGTTTTACCACGTCGTTTTCCTCCCGCTATTATTTGTTTTCTGCAAGGCGGATCGCATAATCAATAGAATTTACAAGGCTTAATTCGTTACATTTTCCTGTTCCTGCAAGATCAAATCCGGTTCCATGATCTACAGATACGCGTATGATTGGAATGCCAAGCGTTACATTGACGCCGGATACGGCGTCCCATTTCTTTTGCTCCTTATTATATTTGAATCCTTCTACCTTAAGCGGTATATGTCCCTGATCGTGATACATTGCAACGACAATATCATACCAGCCCCCGATTGCTTTAGAGAAAATGGAATCCGGAGGCGTCGGCTTCTTCTCCGGAATATGAATCCCTTCTTCCAGCGCCGCATCAATAGCCGGCTGAATCTCTTCAATCTCTTCCGTACCAAACATTCCGTTCTCCCCGCAGTGCGGATTCAGGCCTGCCACGCCAATCTTCGGCTCTTTAATTCTGATCGCTTTACATGCATCGTTGGCAATTCTGATGCACTCCAGCACGCGTTCTTTTTTTACCCTCTCGCATGCCTGACGAAGAGAAACATGCGTGGACACATGTACAACTCTCAGATCGCCATGGGCGAGCATCATGGTGTATTTGCCGGTATGTGTATAATCTGCGTAAATCTCTGTATGTCCGGAGTAATGATGCCCTGCCATGTTAATGGCTTCTTTGCAGATCGCATTAGTTACAGTTGCATCAATCTCGTTTTTCATTGCAAGCTCGATCACCTTCACAACATACTGGAATGCGGCTTCCCCACACATTTTTGAAACTTTACCGTATATATGCTTTTTCATATCGACCAGTTTCATATCATAGACGTCGATCGTTCCGTGTTGGAATACCGCATCTTTTACATTTTCTACAGCATGGATCCGGATTTCATTGCCTTTCCCAAGAAACTCCACTGCGTTTTTCATGCAATTCGCATCTCCAATAATGATTGGCTTACATCTTTCGTACACAGCCGGGTCTGAAAGTGCTTTTACGGAGATTTCAGATCCATTTCCCGAGGGATCTCCCATTGTAATTCCGATAATTGGTTTCTTTTCCATTTCTACTGCCCTTTCTTTGATAATTGTTTTATTTCAGAACTCTCAGGTAAATACCCCTGATATCATCCAGTGATAATTCTTTCATGTTATTTACCAAAAGTCTTTTTTGATCGCTTCCTGCCTTTACAAGGAAATCAAGGTCTTCCATTTTTACTCCGAATTCATTCAGGTCTGTTGGAATGTTTGTCACTCTTACAATGTCTACAATCTGTTCGATCATATAGTCCGCCTTTTCATCCACATTTTTTTCGAAAAGCTCCGGGAACACTCCGTCGCACAATTCCGCAAGTCTTTCCCTGCAGGCGTCTTTGTTGAATTCCATTACATGTGCAAAAAGGATTGCATTGGATACGCCATGCGCAATATGGTATTTTCCGCCCAATGGATATGACAGCGCATGTACAGCCGTTGTACCGCTTCCTGTGATAGCGACTCCGCCATAGAACGCGCCAAGCATCATATTACCCTTTGCTTTCATATGATCTGCATCATTGTAAGCTTCTCTGATATTATGAAAGATCAGTTTTGCACCGGCCATTGCATACGTATCGGAAAACGAAGTCGCTTTTTTTGAGGTAAAGCACTCTACTACATGGGCAAGCGCATCCACGCCCGTTGCTGCAATGATAGATTTTGGAAGCTTTCTGATCATCTGCGGATCCAGAAATACGTAATCCGGAATCATGTTATCGTTCACAATTCCTTTCTTTGACTGCTCTTCCGGAATGGCTACGATAGCGTTGCATGTTGCCTCCGATCCGGTTCCGCAAGTAGTAGGAATCATCAGGGTCTTAATCTGTTTCTCAGCAATTGCAGGATCTCTCAGAAGATCTTTTATCGTATAAGAAGCGTCTTTTAATATACTGCAGAGCTTTGCCGCATCCATAACGCTTCCGCCGCCAATCGCAATAATAAAATCACCATTGTAGCACGCGACCTCATCCATGACTCTTTCTACATCCTGATATGCCGGTTCCGGAGTCAAATTGTCAAATACTTGATATTCGGCCGTTGTTTTATGAAGTATTTTCGTCAGTATATCCAAAAGTCCTGTAAGTCTGATGCCTTTATCTGTAAATACAATAATCTTCTTTGCATGTTCTTTTTCGATGATTGCAGCTACATTTTCAATGCATCCCTCCCCTCCGCAGATATATGACGGAATTTTAATCTGATAACTCATTTTCTTTCCTCCTTTGATTCGTTTTGAAATATTTTGTGTTTCTTTGCTTTTCTTGTTTAACATATTACTTCTTAAAACCTCGTTATTCAATTGCACAATTTCATTTTATCGTTTTATTTTGAAACATCCAGCTTAATTTTTGTTGCATTTTGATACATTCAAGTATATAATGAATCTATATGAAAGCGAATATCTCAACGATAAAAATCCATTTTTTACAAAGGGGAAATCCATATGCAGAAAACCAAGATACTTGCAGTAGCTCCTTATGAAGGAATGGCGGATGCCATATCTGCAATCGCACAGACAAGAGACGATATCCGCATGACGGTACAGACAGGCGATTTGGATAACGGCAAAAAAATCGCCCTCGAACTGGCACATAATAATTATGACGTTATTATTTCAAGAGGCGGAACTACCGAATTGATACGTTCTAACGTCGAGCTCCCGGTAATCGATATCCCGATTTCCGTATATGATGTGCTCCGCACAATTAAACTTGTGGAAAGCTATTCTGGCAAGTTTATAATCGCCGGATTTTCTTCGATCACAAACTGCGCCAAAGTGCTCTGCGACCTACTGCAGTATGATATTGATATTGTAACGTTTACCAACGAATCGGATGCTCTGCCGGCAATCAGGAAGGCGCAGCAGAACGGCTGTACATTGGCTCTTTGTGATATGACAGGTTTAAATGCAGCCAGGAAGCTGGGGATGAATTCTATCCTTCTTTCTTCCGGAAGCAAAAGTATCACTTCTGCAATTGATGAAGCCGTCAAACTCGTGGCGTCTTCTGCTCATGTTCACAAACAGAAAGATCTGTTTCAGGCTCTTCTGACCAATGAAGACCGGGAATTTCTGATTTTTAATCCAGCCGGAGCCTTATGGTTTTCCAGTCTTCCAAATAACGACAGCAATACAGTCCTTATGAATCTTGTACAGACTTATCTTCGGGCTTTTTTGAAAGTTTCGGGTCAGACAGTCACCAGACAGATCCGCGATAAAATCTTCATCCTTACAAACCGGCATTTATTCTATGAAGACCAGAAATATACAGCAATAACCATCCAACAGAAACATGCCGTTTTTTCCGAAGAAGACTCAGTAATTACTATTTACAATCATTTGGATTCGAACTCAGAAGATTTCGCCGATGAATACAACGGCTCTCACCAAGTGGGACGTACGGCCGATATTATCGAAGCGTATGCAAAGAGCACACAGCCGGTACTGATTATAGGAGAATCCGGAACAGGGAAAGATAAAGTTGCAAAGCTTTTATATTCCAACAGCTCCGGGAATTCTTCCCCTTTATATATCATCAATTGTGAACTTATGGGGGAACGAAAATGGAATGCCCTGATCAATAATTCAGATTCGCCATTCGCAAATGTGAATACAAACATCTATATCAAAAATCCGGGAGCGCTTTCGAAAAATCAATTGGACAAGCTTTTTTCTTATATTGATAATTCAGAGCTCGCCAGAAGGAACCGGCTGATTTTTTCGCTGATCCTGAATTCCTCAGAAAAGGATCAGACGGAAATATGTCGAAATTATCTCGAGAACAAATTATCCTGCATGACTTTGAAGCTTTTGCCGCTTCGAGATCGCATTCAGGATCTTTCGAGCATTGCCACGCTTTATATTCATCGTATGAATGTCGCTACCGGCAAGCAGATTATCGGCTTTGAGGCGGAAGCTATGGATTTGATGACTGCTTTTTCATGGCCTAACAACCTCGATCAATTGCACCATATAATCAAAGAATTGGTGGTTATAACCCGCACTCCATATATTACGTATGAAAACGTAAAAGAAATTTTGGACAACGAACCCTCCGCCGATCCTTCTGCTGATATTTCCGGTCTGGATCTTACCGGCACACTGAATGAGATCAATGACCAGATCATCCATATGGTGCTTACGGAGGAAGCCGGAAATAAAGAACGAGCCGCTAAGAGGCTTGGAATCAGCCGGAGTACGCTTTGGCGAATGTTAAAGAAGTGATTTACAGATACGGGCATAAATAAGACAGGAAGAATGCATCCCTTATACCTCTTTTTCACAATGATTCAGGCTGATCCAAAGGATCGGTAAAAAGGACAGCAGATTGCTGATCATATGAGCTGAAAAAGGTGCTTTTAAGCTGTGATGCTTCTCATACACGAAGTAAAAGACGTTCCCCCACAATGCTGCATAGATCCCCTGGATCACATGTCTGTGACACAGCCCGAAAATAACACTGGAAATCAGAGACGACTTTTCTTTCCCCATCGGTTTTAATCCTTCGTACAGAAATCTGCGGAATCAAAGTTCCTCGGTCGCCGGGCCAATGACCCCTGCCGCAGCTGCGTTTACTAAAAGCGGGCTTTTCTCAGCACTTTGATCCATTATGAATTTGCTGTTATGGAAATTTTCTGTAAGATAAATAGAAATGTATTGTGTGAGAAAAAAGAAAGAAATCGTAAATAAAAGAATAAATTCCTTAATACCTTTACTCTCTGCAAAAACAGTATGCTGGATGGCTATCCCCTTGTCCCGCAGGGCATTTACTCTGTCGGGATCGGACGCGATCGGTACTAACGCATCCAAACCTTCTTTATTTCTCTTCTCCATGACTTCAAACCAATAGTCTCTCATCTGAGGGATCTGTTTTCTTTTTGCAGGGTTGTCTACATATAGATCGTGACATCTGGAGCAAAGGGGCGCAGCATTCTCAATCGTATCTTCATCTCCCTCATTCTGAGGAATGATATGATGTACTTCAACAAATGGTTCCTGACAGATGACGCACCTAAAACCTGATCTTCTCCTTGCTTCTTCCTTAACTTTTTCTGAAAATCCCATTATATTCACACCTCTGACTTTATTTTATAGATATAACGCAGTTCTCTTAAATCTTTTCCTCCGATATGATCCGTGAGACAGTCTCCACTGTTCTGGAAACCAAACTTCTCATAGAAGGTTCTGGCTCTCATATTTTCTTCTAAAACCCAGAGAAAGACATATGTATATCCCAGCTCAGCCAGCCCGTCAACTGCCGCCTGCAAAAGCTGTCTGCCATATCCATTTCCATAGTAATCCGGAAGCAAATAGAGCGAGACGATTTCCCCAAACCCCTTAAGACTGATGAATCTGGAAGCACAGTAGGAGGCCGTGCCGATCATCTTTTCACCATTCATCATGACTAATGAAATCAATTCAGAATTTTGAATTCCTTCACGCCATTTTTCTTTATCAATGTTATCCAGAAACTCCTGAGGAATGATGCCTCTATATGTACTTTTCCAACTGGCCGCATAGATACCACAGACTGCATCGATGTCATCTTCCTCGTTTAATAACCTGATCTCCATTTAATATCCCCCTATTTCAAATGCTTTGTATTCATGGTCAAAATGATATCCTAATTTCTCTGCAAGTGCAGCGGATGCTTGATTTTGGGCATCCCAGCTCGGATACAGACCTTTATTCAGACATTCCAGTATCAGCTTTGCTCCACAAGCATAAGCCAGTCCATTTCGCCGGAACTCTTCCTTCGTGTCAATCTCTATTTCAATTCCTTCTCTGTATCTTGCATAAGAAGAAGCTCCTGCTGCGAGCGATTCTCCTTTTAATACGGCAATTCCTATGCCGAGCTTTTTATATGTCTCATAGTCCTCAAACTGTGAGACCAGATCCTGACACCATGCACTTGATCTGCATAGCGCAAAAAGGTCTGCATCAATCATTCGCAGGGTATATCCCGGCTTTAATGAATTGACGGCAGACCTTAAAGTATCTTTATCAAAAATATTCTGTTCTTTTTTTATGGCATAACGTGTTACTGGTTTTGCTCTGTCTCCATACTTTTTGACGATCAGTTCTGCCCATTCCTCAGACTGCGGCACCATAATAATAAAGTCCTGGAAACAGTTTTCCGGTTTATAAGAGACTAAATCTTCCTCTGCATTTCCGGCAAAAAAACAGAAATCACCAAGAACAGCCATAGCGGACTGTGGATCTGAAGTATTGTCCACATAGATGTCTCCCATGACCTTTTGAAGACAGGACCAGATTAAAGTTTCCTTCCATTCTCCGAACAGTTTTCTCGCTTTTGTTGTGTCTTCCAATTTGATAGGCATGCCATAATCCTTTCTCTTCTTAAATATTGCTTGTTGTCTGCTCATTCATCCCAGTCTTTTATATTATATTTGACGAGTAATTCTTTTGCTTTCTCCAATCCTTCTTCGTAAATATGTACAGATTTAGAGCGATGGCTTCCCTGATCAATCAGCCCTTCTTCCTCAAGATCATCCAAGGCATGAAAGGGATACCCTTTCCAGGCTTTGTTTTCTTCTAATGAAAATCTATCCTGGTGGCTGAATCTTGTTAGATACATTAAAAGCAGTGATAGTTCGTTGATAGCTTCTTTTGGAGATGTTTTTTCTTCTCTCATCAACCTGATTCCTCCTTACACTAGCGGCTAAATAACTGTTTTTGTCAAATCATACATCATAATAAACTCTTCCTCTGTCTCATCGATAATTTTAAAGCCGAGATTCTGATACATTTTAAATGCATAATTTTCTTTCTGTACTGACAGAGAAGCCTTTTTGTATCCTTTTGATTTTAAAAGAGACAGCATCTCCTGCATCATTTTTGTACCGATTCCTTTTCCTCTATACTTTTTGTAAAGGGAAATTGCAAATTCGGGAGTCACGTCATCTATATTCCCATATCCGGATATGATCCGTGTCCAGACTGCTCCTATGATTCTTCCGTTTGCTTCGGCGCAGAGACAATGATCGTGTTCTTTTCCAAAGTTCTCTATGTATATATTTAAGTCTGGTTCATCGATGATTTCCTTTGGCAGAAGAGTTTCCGTGCCTTTTTGAAAAATTGCCTCATATAAAAACTTTTTTAGATAAGGGTATTCATTTGAATACATTTGTCTGATCTTATATTCCATGGCACTCTCCTTTAATTAAATTCTTTATAGAGTGAAATATGGTCTTTTAATTCAATAAAACCATTTTTTATATAAAAATTAAAAGCGGGAACAGTTCTCTCTGTCTGTAAAAAAATATGCGTTACCTGTTTGCTTTTGGCATATTGTTCAACGGCTTGTAAAAAGTCCGTACCAATGCATGATGCTTCCCATTGAAAGGCCAATGAGTTCATCATTTTTAAACAGACCCAATGTTAAAGAATTCCTGTTTCCTATTAAATCCATAATATATTCATGCAGTTGTGCCAAGTCACTCCAATCATCATTCCAGGGCTCCTTTGTAAAATCTCTGCAAATAATGATTTGATTTCTTCTATGCTTTTAATATTTAATTCTTTTAGTTCTTTCATAATAGATTTTCTTCTCCTCTAAAACACTGGATTTCCCAGGCATGTCTACCGTCCAATGACGAATCAATTTTCTGGTGGAAACCTCTACTGCCCTTTCCTCTTCAATAGTGCCACGGTCTCAACTGTTGTTTCGTTGTCCCAACTAAGTTCCTGAATTTCTTCACCGTCAAAAAATACCGGAAACTTAAATTTTATATGCTTCAAAAATCTTCCGTTCGGCTGTTCATCCTCGTAAATATCAACTCTTTCAACAAAACTGTTCATAAATTCTTTTTTCTCCATATCGGTGAATTTATCATACAGTTTGTCAAAGTACAAAAGATATTGATACACTCCATCCTCAGAAATTTTCTGCTGACGGATATACTCTTTTCTGGATACTATATCATCGATCAGACTTTCCAGTCGTTCAATCTCATCATACAAACCATTTAACCGATCCTGCATATCCTGATACTTCCTGTCATACATTTTATCAGAAATATCCAGATTGTCCATCTGTTGTCCTAACCTATTTTTAGCTCCCAATACTTGCCGCAGCTGTTTTTTCAAGTTCTCATGCTCTGTTTCCAATTCTCCGGTATCTATCTTAGAATTGATTTTTGCACGTATAGCGGCTTCAAATTTCGGATTATTCACCAGCTTTTTAATAACTTCTGCTACCGCATCATTTACTTTTTCTTCGTTCCACTGCTTCCGGTAATCACATTTATGACCATTCACATAATACCTATGCTTGCAGGCATAATAAAAATAATCCTTATAAAATGTTCCGTCTTTTTTCTTCTTACGGTTTACATTTCCATACATTCCCTTTCCACAAATTGGACATTTAAGAATTCCGGACAAAATATGTTCATGCTCCAAACTATGGATTTTCTCATGCTTTACTCCATTTATATTTCGTTTCTGTTTTGCCAAGTTCCAATCATCTTCGGAAATAATGGCTTCGTGAATACCATCACTTAATATATAAGAATCCTGCTTTACAATACGGAATTCATTTCTCTTGCCTGGCACTCTTTCAGTTTTCCTTCTTCCAAATGCCAATTTACCACAATAAATAGGATTATCAAGGACACCCTTTATAAAAGAAGTAGCAAACGCATCCAACGTATTATTCTGTCTCTTTTTCTTCTTGTAGCCATGCTCATTCAGATAGGCTGCAATGCCATTTACTCCCATATTGGTATGAATATATTTATCAAAAATAATACGAATGATTTCTGCCTCATCTTCTGCAATTTCCAGTTCTCCATTTAACAGCTTATATCCGTACGGAGCAAATCCGCCGTTCCATTTGCCATCTCTCGCCTTTTGTCTGCGCCCCTCCATTGTCTGTACCAGAATATTTTCACGTTCAATTTCTGCTACCGCAGACAGAACAGAAATCATCAGCTTACCGCTGTCTTTAGAACTGTCTATACCATCTTCAACACAGATCAAATTTACTCCAAAATCCTGCATTCTCTGCAAAGAATTAAGTACATCTGCAGCATTTCTTCCAAAACGGGATAACTTATATACCAAGACAAACTCTACACGATCTTTACCTTCTTCAATATCCCGAAGCATTTGCATAAATTCCTGCCGTCCTTCAATACTTTTTCCTGACTTTCCCTCATCCGAATACTCTCCGACAATCACCATTTCCTGAAAATCTGCATATTTTCTCAATCTTTCTTTTTGTGCTTCCAAGCTGTATCCTTCTACCTGCATAGACGTAGATACCCTTGTGTATATATAACATCTTCGCTTTTTCATTTATATTCTCCATACCAAATTACAGTTTACTTTTTATTTGTCCCAACTATATTTTACCGTAGCTGCACATACTCGTCAATATAGGTAAAATGCACAAATATCACGCAAGAAAAAAGAGAGCCAACATCTATGCTCTCCCTAATCATTTCCCAATGTATTCTGTTGCTGCTCTTGCTGGCAGTTATCTTCTGCTTTGTCCTCCTTCGGTAATCCATTCAGTTCCTGAAGGAGCTCACTGCCATATTTTTCTATCATTCTGGCAAGAAAATCAACACATCGTTCAAATTCAACTGTGTGTGCCATAGCTCCTCCTTCCAAACCGATATTTCTTGTCACCACGCATTTTTCGGCGGTACTCTTTAGCTGATCTGGAATTTGTGCTATAATTTCTATTAGACCAACTCCGTTCAGCCTGATGTCAGTTTAATGGAATTTCATAAGAAACTCATTGAGCATAGATTGAGCGGAAATTGAGTATTTTACAGAACAGGAGGGGATTCTATTTGGAAAGATGTGATTTTGGTTCGATTATGACGATCATTCGCCGTTATATCAGCGAAGATAAAGGAATGAATCAAATAGATTTTACCTATCTGTTATTTGACACGTTTATGTGCAGCGATGAAGCCATAGACTTTGATTTTGACAATGGACAGGTCTGCCGTTGGATGACAGGACAGGCAAAAGTAAGTCCCCGGATCGTAACCTACTTTTTAGATAAAGAACATCAATTAGAATTGGCAGGAAACATTCAGCGACATATTATTCCTCTGATGTATGATTCTGCTATGGCAGCAAAAGAATTATATGAGTTAGTATTACAGGATACATCTATTTCAGAGCCAAAAAAACAGGAACTAATCTGTTCTTATTCTCCCGCTGATATAGACACCATACATATTTTCATAACAAGGGTTCTGTGTTTCGGAATGGAACGGAATTTTGTGAAACGTGACACACGAACCAAGAAATTATTAGCCGCCGGAAATCTTTCTCCTGTCTTAACAGATTTTGTAATGGGAAATGACGTTCCCCGTCCATGCAGGCATTTTTGTGGACGTTCTGAAGAAATCGAAGTGCTGCATTCTCTGTTGGAAAAAGAGCGTAAAGTATTTTTATCTGGAATTGCCGGAATCGGGAAAAGTGAACTGGCAAAGGCTTATGCCCTGCAGTATAAGAAAGAATATACCAATATCCTGTATCTCACCTACAGCGGTGATTTAAAACAGGATATTACAGACATGGATTTTGCGGATGATCTTCCGCAGGATTCTGATGAAGAACGCTTCCGAAAACACAACCGTTTTCTGCGTTCTCTCAAAGAAGATACTTTGATGATTGTAGATAATTTCAACGCCACTTCCATACAGGACAGTTTTCTTTCGGTCATACTCAAATACCGCTGTCAGATATTATTTACTACCAGAAGCCGTCTGGACGGACATTCCTGTATGCTGTTGGAAGAAATTTCCGATAAAACAACGCTTCTGCAACTTGCAGGAAAATTTTTCTCCGACACAGAAGAAAAATCTGATGTCATAGAACAGATCATAGAAGCTGTCCATGCCCATACGCTCGCTGTAGAACTGGCATCACGCTTACTGGAAACCGGAATATTGGAACCAGAAATGCTCTTAAAAAAATTGTTGGAAGAAAATGTCGCTCTTGATGCAACTGATAAAATCAATATTATAAAAGACGGGCAAAGCAGCAAAGAAACCTACTATGGACACATACATACTTTATTCTCTCTATATCAGCTTTCTGAAACTCAACAAGATGTAATGAGATGTCTGTGCCTGATTCCTTTAACCGGTATTCCGGCACGAAGATTTGCTGCATGGCTGAATTTACCGGATTTGAATGCCGTAAATGATTTAATTGAAATGGGATTTATTCAGCCAAAAACCGGAAGAACCATTGTACTGCATCCCATGATACAGGAAATCGCTGTTGCAGATATGCAGCCGTCTGTAAAAACCTGTTTCCCTTTACTGGAAAGTCTGCAAAACATCTGCCTTTTACACGGCAATGATATTTCCTACTACAGACTTGTTTTCCAAACCGTTGAAAACATTATTACAAAAACAACTAAAGATGATATTTCTGGTTATTTATTATTCTTAGAAGATGTTTTCCCATATATGGAAAAATACCACGAAGAAAATGGTATGCAAAGAATCCTGCGTGAACTATCTTCTTTGCTGGAAGACACTTCTATCGGAACCGTGTCTGACCGGGCATTATTACTGGACTATAAAGCTACCCTTGAAAGAAATATTGGAAAAGCCGTAAAGCTGGAAAAAGAAGCGATGTCTTTGCTTTCTCCTGTTACACCTGAAAACGCCCACCTCGTCGCAAATCTATATGGAAATCTGGGTGGACTATATCACCAGCAGGGAAATACCGAACTGGCAAAACAGGCTATGGAGCAGGGAATCAGCTTATTAGAACAATACCAGCTTCTCTATATGAATGACAGTATTGTTCAAATCTGCAACTATGCAGCTCTCCTTACAGATACCGGTGAAGCGTCTCGTGGATTATCCTCCTTACGCAAATGTGCCCGGCTGGTAAAAGAATACAATTCCGATCAGTGTCTGGACTATGCCATTATTCAGGAAGCTATGGGAACTGCCTATCTGGTACAGGCTGATATAGAACAGGCTACCTCCCATCTCAAAAAAGCTATGGCAATCTATGAAATAGTATGGGAATCTGAACCGGAAGCTATCGATAATAAATACCAACAAATACAAGAATTGTATATCAATGCTGGAATACAAATTGGACAACAATTATTGAGCTCTACTAAAAATGTCTGAATAGTCTACAAATCAAACTATTCAGACATTAAAACTTATAACAATATGAATATTTTATATTAATTAGTCGGCAATAAATTTCCCATACTCTTCAAACTGATAGCTAAAGTAGAAGTATTATGTAGTAACGCAGAGGTCGTTGGTTGAATAATTCCTGCCACTCCTAGTGCAATCAGCATTGCATTAATACCGACAATCCCCCTGTAATTCCCCTGAATACGGTGCATCATCGCATTAGACAAACGTTTCAGTACTACGATTTCCCGCAGATCCTCAGCAGCAATCGTAATGTCTGCGATCTCTCGCGCAAGTTCTGCTCCATCACTGATTGCAATTCCCGCATCTGCTGCTGAAAGCGCTGGCGAATCATTGATTCCGTCACCGATCATCACTACTTTTCTTCCTGCCGCTTTCTCTCTTTCAATGAATCCTGCCTTATCTTCCGGAAGTACTTCGGAATAATATTCATCCACTCCCACTCGTTTCGCAATAGATGCTGCAGTACGTTCACTGTCTCCCGTCATCATGACGATCTTGGAAACACCTTCTTCTTTCAAAAATCTTACCATCTCCCCGGCTTCTTCCCTGAGAGGATCTTCAATACAGATTACAGCAACTAATTCTCCGTCAATGGCAAGGAACAAATGAGAGTATTCTTCAGGAAGCGTATCAAATCGTTCCTGATATTCCGGACGTATCCGGCACTTTTCATCCTCAAACACAAAATGACTGCTCCCTATTATGGTCTTCTTTCCTTCTATATAGGAGGAAATACCATGGGCTACAATATACTCCACTTTTGAATGCATTTCTTCATGATACAGACTTCTTCTCTTTGCAGCATCCACGACAGCTTTTGCCATGGAATGTGGAAAGTGTTCTTCCAGACAGGCAGCAATCCGCAGAGCTTCCGGTTCAGGATAATCGCCAAACACAATGACTTCTTTTACAGTTGGTTTCGCCTTTGTCAGCGTACCGGTCTTATCAAATACGATGGTATCTGCCTCTGCCACAGCCTCCAGATACTTCCCACCCTTTACGGTAATTCCATTCTGTCCGGCTTCCCGTATTGCAGAAAGGACAGAAATCGGCATAGCCAGCTTCAATGCGCAGGAAAAATCCACCATAAGAACAGAAAGAGCTTTTGTCATATTGCGTGTGACAGCCCAGACAAGCCCTGTCCCCAGAAGCGTATATGGTACCAGACGGTCCGCCAGATGCTCTGCCTTGCTTTCCAGATTGGATTTCAACTTTTCTGAGTCTTCAATCATAGTCACAATCTTTTCAAACCGGGTAGCACCTGATACGGCCCTGACTATGATTTCCAACTCTCCTTCCTCCAAAACGGTTCCTGCATATACGGACTGACCCTCAGTTCTTCGTACCGGAAGAGATTCTCCGGTCAAAGATGCCTGGTTCACCATTCCTTCTCCGCAAGACACCTCTCCATCAAATGGGATTACATTGCCCATGTGTACGATCACTCTGTCACCCGGCAAAATATCGGATGCCGGAACAAGAATTTCCTGCTCCTCTCTTTTCAGCCATACTTTCTTTATGTTTAAAGACATGCTGCGTGCCAGATCTCCTACAGACTTTTTATGTGTCCATTCCTCCAGCAATTCTCCAATTCCCAGCAGAAACATGACAGAACCGGCAGTATTAAAGTCTCCTCGCAGCACGGACACGCCAATCGCTGTAGCATCTAATACCGGCACCTCTATCTTCCGTCTGGCCAGACATCGAATCCCTTTTCCGATATATTGGACCACTTTAAAAGTAAGCCATATTTTTCTCACCGAATTTGGCAAGAGCAATTTCCCTCCATAATGGAGCAATGTTTTTGCTATCAGCTTTTCCCTGTATGCGGAATTTAAAGCACGCCCTGAACTTGATAATACATTATCCGGAACATCTGCTTTCTCAAAATGAAACTTTTTTAATTTATGGATCAGTTCTTCTCTGTCCCCTGTATAATAGATCACAGCATCTGCGGTGCGCTCATATACTTTGACCTTTATAACACTTTTCTGTTTTTCAAGAGCCCAGCAAAGAACATCCGCCTCCGTACATGTCATTCGGTTTCGGATAACGTGGATACGGAGACGGCCCTGTACTTCATGCTTGATAAGAAATCTCATCTTTTACCTATTCGTTTTCTTCCTGTTCAGACGCACCATCCTCCTGAACATCATCTTCCTGCACCTGCATTGCCTCTTCCTGTGCACGCTTTTCATTGATCTGTTGTGCTTCTGCAAGGATATCCTCTGCGTTCTCCTGCACTGTTGTAGCAGTCTTCATAACACAGTCTTTTGCCCGCAGTACAGCCGCAGTGCAGTTTGTATATACTTTTTTTGCGTCCTTACTGGAAAGGAGCTTTACACCCGCAGTCCCAAATACGACTCCTCCTACAAAACATCCGATTTTTTTCAAAGTAGAATCACTAAACATCCTATGTACCTCCTGATTATTTGTGTTTATAGCCTGTATAGAATACCATCAAAAAGCAAAAGACGGACGCCCACGCCCAAAACCTATGTTGTTTCACAACCACATCACTTCCTTTTCTATAAGACTCTGTTTATTTTTTCATAGTAACAACTTTCATTTAAGATAGTCAATTCTAACAGTCCTTATTGATAAATTTTGTCATTTGCAGGCTACTTATATACGATTTCTCTGCTAAGCACCCCGATATTCTCCAATTCCTTTACCAGACGGTAAACGGTTGCCATCCCAATGCTCTGGTCAAGTTTCACCACCCGGGCATAAATTTCCTTGCAGCTGGAACACCTGTCTTCCAGGATAATATCTAAAATCATTTTACGCTGCTTTGTAATTCTGCAGCCATTTTCTTTCAGTTTTATAATAATACTTTCTTTTTCACCGTTCATACCCGCTTTCTCCCATATGAAATACCACGGTCTAGCTTTGAATAGACTCAACTAAAAACCCTGCTTTTTCTACTGCGCAGATCAGGATATCTTCCCCTATTTCACGATCAAGGGATATCTCAGCACAACTTTTATTAAGATCTACTCTGGCGGAGACTCCATCAATCCGATTCAAGCTATCTGTCACACTTTGTACACAATGTTCACAATGCATTCCTGTAATAAACATGGTTTTCTTTGCGATGACCGGACCCGTCAATTTCTTTTTTTTCTTTTTATTTTTGCTGCTGCAATTTCCTCCCGCTGGACATCCAACACATTTCACTCCGCTTCTTTTTGCCTTAATAAGATATGCAGCTGCACTCCCTACTAAGATTACAATAACAAGAACTGCTATCATATTTTCCATAGAGCATTTCACATCCTTTTCTAATAAAAATGGTGGACAAAGTACTTCTTCTCTGTCCACCGTCTGCTATAACTTTTATCCTTTATGATTTTACAGAATGCAGGCTGTATTCTGAAGCAAACTCTTTATCTGACTTACGGATTCTCCAGAGAATAATCAAAGCAAATACAATAACCGCGATAAGTCCCGGAATAAATGCGGTGCCAAAAGATCCTGTTGTGATCAATGTACCAATCTGATATACACCAAAAGCTACGGTATACCCCGTTGCAAGTTGGAGACAGATTCCTCCAAGCAGCCATTTTCCACTCTTCATTTCTGAATTCATCGCTCCAAGAGCTGCAAAACAAGGTGGTGTGTAAAGGTTAAACATCAAATAAGCAAGAGCTGCTACCTTTGTCAGTCCCATAACAGTTGCTACTTCATTCCCACTTCCAACCAACGCCAGTTCATCTGTATCTATTAAGTTTGTGATACCGTAAACTACTGCAAGCGTCCCAACTACGTTTTCTTTTGCGATAAAACCTGTCACTGCCGCTGCTGCAAGCTGCCACACTCCAAATCCAAGCGGTATGAACAAAATCGCAAACGGATGGGCAATGGATGCCAAAATAGATGTCCCTTCTGCACCTTCTTCTACAAGCTGGAACTGCCAGTTAAAGCTCTGCATGATCTGTACCACCGTATTGCATACCAGAATGATCGTTCCTGCTTTTACGATATATGCTTTTCCTCGCTCCAGCATAGAGCCGCATGCCCTTTTCAAGCTTGGAAACTTATATTCCGGAAGTTCAATAATAAAGAAAGATTTTCTGTATTTTTGTCCTGTAATCTTTTTCACAAGTAAAGCTCCAAGCAAAACTAAGAGAATACCCACCAGATACATAGTTGCTGAAACCCACCATGCGTCCGCAAAGAATGCACCTGCAAAAAGAGCAATCACTGGGATTTTAGCTCCACATGGCATAAATGGTGTAAGCATCGCTGTGGTACGACGTTCTCTTTCGTTACGGATTGTACGGCAAGCCATAACGCCCGGAATCGCACATCCTGTACCAATGACCATAGGAATGACAGATTTACCGGAAAGCCCTACTCTCTTAAAAATCGGATCCAGAACTACTGTAGCTCTTGCCATGTATCCACAATCTTCCAATAATGCAATTAAGAAGTACATGACCATAACAAGCGGAAGGAAACCGACAACTGCACCAACGCCACCGATGATACCATCTACAAGGAGTGCATACAGAAGCGGGTTTGCATTTTCCATCAGTCCGCCGACCCATCCCTGGAAAGTCTCGATCCATGCCACCAGCCAGTCTGCGATCCAGGTACCGAGCGTTGTCTGGGATATGTAGAACACAAGGAAGATAACTGCTGCGAAAATCGGTATACCGATAATCTTATGTGTGATGATACCGTCAATCTTATCCTGTACGTTTCTATCCTTTGTAAAAACTTTTCTCTTCTCTACCTGCTTTACAATTCCATTCACAAACTCAAAACGCTTTCTGTCAGCCGCTTCTACTGCCGTTTTATCTTTGAAATCAATATCCCCCTGCACATAAGGTGCTTTCTGACCTTTTCCTCTTAATGCAGCCGCAGCATTTACAGTCTCTTTGAGTCCTTCATGTCCGGAAGAAGTGGAAATCGTCTTGATTACCGGACAGCCCAGCTTTTCAGACAGAATCTTCTCGTCAATTTTTGTCTGTTTCTTATTAACGATATCGCTCTTATTCAGTGCGACAACTACTGGAATCCCAAGTTCCAGAAGCTGTGTGGTAAAAAACAGGCTTCTGCTCAGATTCGTAGCATCCACGATATTGATGATCACATCCGGATTCTCATTCTTGACGTATCCGCTGGTAATGCTTTCTTCCGATGTAAAAGGAGACATAGAATAAGCGCCCGGCAAATCTACCGCAACTAACTCCTCCGTCCCGTCATAATAACCTTTCTTGATCGGACTTTCTTTTCTTTCGACCGTAACGCCTGCCCAGTTCCCGACACGTTCATTCCTGCCGGTAAGTGCATTGTACATGGTCGTCTTTCCACTGTTGGGATTTCCTGCAAAAGCAATCCTCATAATTCTCCTCCTTTTCGACGTCTTTAATTATACGCATCTTATCTTTATTAGTATGCACTAACCTTTGTGCAAAAAAAATAGTGGAAACTACTATTTTTTTATTATATTGAAATGGCTTTCGCCAGATCAGTATCAATATTATAACGCCCATCCTTAATGGAAACTACACAGCCACCCTTCAGATGAGAAACCACTGTAATTGGTTCACCACTGTAACAGCCAAGAGAAAACAGAAAAGAGGTCAGTTCTTCATCATCTGTCAAAATTTCCTTAATGATATATTCTTCCCCTTCTTTGGCTTCTGTTAAATTCATATCCACTCGCTCCTTATAGTCATTTTTACAATTATACTTAAAATTTACTCACAGCTATTCGATGTTTTTTCTCATTTGACGTTGTTAGTATATTCTAATCCCGGTGAGTTGTCAATAATTATTTAATACTTTTTTATTTTTCTTTTATAAATATATCTGGCTGAATACCATGAATCATGATACAATAACTATACAATTTTTATAAAAGAATCCGAATGATATAGGAGGTGACAAGCTATGCACATAAATTCGTCTGGTGAAAACTATCTGGAAACTATTTTAATATTAAGCAAAAAACGTCCTGTTGTTCGTTCTGTGGACATCGCTACAGAATTAGACTTTAAAAAACCCAGCGTAAGTGTGGCTATGAAGAAACTGCGTACAAGCGGACATATAACGGTATCTCCGGAAGGATATATTAATTTAACTGAATCTGGAAAAGAAATAGCTACACAGATTTATGAACGCCATGTTCTTCTTTCTTCCTGGCTAGAACGTCTTGGTGTTGATCCGGATATTGCCGCACAAGATGCATGCAGGATAGAACATGTCATTAGTTCTGAAAGTTTTGAAGCCCTCAAAAAGCATATCAAATAACTCTCTTCTCACTATAAATTGAATGGCATTTTAAAACCGGGAATTTCATACTTTCCCGGTTTCTAAAATCTTTTCATTTTCCATATTTAGTATTGCATTATTGATTTTTATCGTGCTTCTTATATCGAATATGCCCAACAATACCTGCAGCAAAGAAGAGTATTGCGGCTAAAAGTTGCATGCTTACCACAAAATCAACCCCATCTTTTCTGAAACTGTCAAAAAAGTTAGTCAGCCATATTACTGCGCCTACAAACCACAATAAATACCATCGTTTTCTTTTGCTTTTCATAACTTTTTTACCACCACACAAATCCAACCTTTTTTTGTTTTATCTACTTTTACTCCTCTAAAACCGGCATCCTCCAAAGATTTTTCTATTTGCTCAGAATTGTAAATCTTCATCCCCTGTATTATCTTCGTCCACTTTTCATCCTTTGGATTTTCACCGTTTGATTCATTGCAGATCATAAACGTTCCGCCGATTTTCAAAATTTTATATACCTTCTTAAAAGCCTCACTAATATCCGGCCAGAAATATATTGTTTCAAATGCAGTAATTACATCGAAAGTTTCACCTCTGAAAGGGAGTTTCATGACATCCCCCTGCAGGATTTCACAACGCTTACTTTCTATCCCTGCTTTATTGATTTTTTTGCTTTTTTCTACACTGATTTCTGAATGATCAATGCCAACCACTCTGCCATACGGACTTTTTTCTAATAACTTTCTGACATTTGCCCCACCGCCACATCCAATATCCAGACATACATTATCGCTTTGAATTTCCATATGTGTAAATCCCCATTCAGCCATAGATGAATGACCAGTATTCATCATATGAACCATAATTTTGCCGCCGATTCCTTTTGGCTTACAAGTATTTTGAAAAAAAGACATAACCTATACCTCTATCAACTCACCAAAACAATATCTATTCTTAATATATAAAAAAATTTCGCTACATACAGATACTTCCAAGAATCTCCTGTAACGCATTTTTGCTACTTGAATGGCATCTCACTACATCCGCATTGCAGCGTTCCGCCTCCTCCACTGCACACCTGGCCATCTTATGGGAAACCGTATTCGTGAACAGTACAATCAAATCTGGATTCCCAATCTGTTTACTTAAAGTTGCAGACATCTGTGTAAAGACTTTCGCTTTACAATTAAAACTTTTACAAACTTTTTTGTACTGACAGACCATTCTATCATGCCCGCCTATAATAACAACACTCATACCCAACCTCCCATTTTTAATATATTCATAAAACGCTCCGATAGCAGATATCTACAAAATCATCCGTTCTTGATCATCGGTTGCGTTCTAAATCGTATTATGGGAACGCTGCTATTAACTGATTAAAATCTTTTCTCGCAGCATTCCCCAATATTTATTAATCCAGATTTTCACCCAACGCTTTGCAGGATTGAATCCCCTCATCATCGGGCATTTCATTGCAGATCACGCTTTCACAAATCAAGACAGCTCCCGCCTCTTTGCATCTTGTCTCCCAGTCTCTCATCCACTCTCCATCTCCCCAGCCATAAGAGCCAAACAGTGCAATTCTTTTTCCTGAAAGTTTTGATTCACAAGAAGCAAACATCGGTTCAAATTCCTCTTCTTCCAATACTTCTGCTCCCATTGCCGGGCATCCAAAAGCGATCGCATCATAAGAATCCATCATAGAAACATCAAATTCATCCGGAGTTAATAATACAACCTCTGCCCCCTTCTCCTTCGCGCCCTCCAGTACTGCCTTTGCCATGGCTTCTGTATTTCCTGTGCCACTCCAATAAACTACTGCAATTTTACTCATGATTTTTACCTTCCTTTCTGAAGTTTGTGATTATATAGTAATCGTAAGCTGTTCAACAGCCACGCCACTTTTCCATCTCCTGCAATAAATTTCTGTGCATTTTTTATATTTTTTAAACAGAATCCTCGCGGCCTGTTCATCCCCGTACACCTTCCAACACCCAGAACATTTGCTGCAGGCCGCCTTATTCTCAATAAATCCTTTTACATCCTCTGCCGGATACCCTAAGAATAAACCTATTTCATGCGGAAAGTCTGGGTCACTCTGCAGTTTTTGAATGAGTCTGCAGATGCACTGTGATAGATTCGTACAATCATATCCCTTACATTTCAATATGATCTGAGTTTTCTCATCAGAAAAATCTTCTTTTAACTTTTCTGGACGATAGACATAAACCAGCATCCGTTTGTCTGATATGCGAACCGGGATAATCCGGATCCCTTTCTGTGTCAGTTTTTGATTAAATTCACGTATTTCTTTTATAATCATCTTTTGTGAACTATAAGGGCATGAAAAAAGACTTCCCGTTTTCAGTCCTGCTAACGTAGGTGAACAATGGCATACTAACATTTCCTCTGACATTTTCTTTCACTTCTCCTTAAACATCTTTTCTGAAAATGAATCTACTCTACCCAGTAAGTTTTCTTTATCAATAGTTAGTTTTAACTAATTCATGTGAAAAAAATATGCACACCTTGCTTTCATTAAAAACATCAGATGTACGTTTCTATAATTTTATAAACCTATCCCATTATCTAAACATAAGCCGTTTTTTAATTAGCTTTAACTAACTTTAGTTTACTTTATTTTTTCACTGTTGTCAATCCATAAATAGATGTGATTAATAAATAATATTTACTAACCTGATTATACACCCGTTTTTTCGTTGTAACTATTCCTGTTTATATTTGAAAGTTCATTGTAACTCAATTCTCACTCAATCCCGGCTCAATGCCATTCCCCCTTCTTTTCAATAAACTAATCCTGTGCGAAACATCCGCACAAAAGATTATCGGAAAGGAGGATTTTTATGAAAACACAAAGAGGAAGTCCTGTTACAGATGAAAAATACTGCAATAGATAAGTGTTCGTCATCTGAGGGGAGGTGAGTGCATGACAACCTTTCTTACTGCAAACAGTACTCTACCGCCATATATGGCATTTCCCAGTTTTCTTCTGGACTGTGATTTCTCCGAAACCACAAAACTGCTCTATATGGTGCTTTTAAACCGGGCAAGATTATCACAAAAAAATGACGGCTGGATTGATAAAAAAGGTCATGTGTTCTCCTATTTCACCATTGAAGATATGGCAGCAACACTTCGCAAAAGCCAGACAACCATCAAAACATCTCTGAGTGCTTTGGAACAAGTAGACCTTATCTGTCGTGCTCGTCAGGGAACCGGGAATCCCAACCGGATTTATGTAAAAGTCCCGGCTGATTTTTCAACACAGACAGAAGAAAAACTGTCTGTTAGACAGTCAGAAAACCGTCCCTTTGACAGACAGAATTCTGTCCGCCAGACAGTCAGAAAACTGTCCCCTAATAATAAAGAGAAGAAAAATAATGATTCAGTAAAACGCCATTATGAATGTAAGGAGGATGAAAGCCTATGATAAAACCACAAAACCTACTGCCGAACCTTTCTCCCCGGCAGCCTTTAGAAGATGAATATATCAGCGAAACGGACGGTCTGATCTACTGTTCCAAGTGCCACACCCCACGGCAGAAAAAGATAGAATTTTTAGGAAAAATCATGTTTCCGATCATCCGCTGCCAATGCCAGCAGGAACAATATGAAAAAGAAGAAGCAAAACGAAAACACCAGGAATTTCTAGAACACATCTCCCGGCTGAAATCCAGCGGTCTGCAAGACCCGGCTTTAAGAGAATTCACTTTTGCTCACGATAACGGTATCAACCCGGAAATTGAAAAGGCAAAAAATTATGTTACTCACTGGGAGGAAATAAAATCCAAGGCCATGGGGCTGCTGCTCTGGGGTGATGTCGGCACTGGGAAATCCTTTTTTGCAGGCTGTGTTGCAAACGCTCTGCTAGATAAAGGGGTTCCCGTACTCATGACGAACTTCGCCAAAATCTTAAATTCTCTGACCGGAATATATCCGCAGGATCGGAATGAATTTATCAATAGTTTAAATCAGTACAGCCTGCTGATCATTGATGATTTGGGTGTGGAACGAAATTCCGAATTTGCTTTAGAACAGGTCTTCCATGTAATCGACAGCCGTTACCGCAGTATGAAACCTATGATCATTACAACAAATCTGACGTTGGAAGAATTAAAACATCCGGAAGATTTAGCACACAGCAGGATCTATGACCGGATTCTGGAGCGTTGTGTCCCACTAAAGATCAACAACCAGAATATCCGGGAACTGAACGCTGTAGCTAATATGTCAGAAGCCCGAAAACTACTTGCTTAAAAATCTGACCGGAAACGGTCATAGAAGAAAGGAGGCCAATATGACAGATAAAAAAACACAAACAGAAATCAGAAAAGAATTATTACAGGCAAGACACAGAGCAGAGGAAGCACAGGCACGGAACCGTGTGAAAGAGCGAAATGCCCGGACACGCAGGCTGATTCAGGAGGGTGCCGTTTTGGAGAGCATCTTCCCGGAATTCCAGACAATGGAGCCGTCGCAGATCAGACAGGAATTGTTAAACCGTTTCAAAAGAATCTGACACTAGTTGACACCAGCAATTTCTCATCCCGAAGGGCGCACTTACTCACCACCTGATAAATCAGGCAGTGGTATCCCCTTCGGGGCTCGTGCGCTCTGCCGAGGGCTTTATCCGCTGTTGCAGGCAACATCGAAAGGAGGTGCCAGATATGGCAATTTATCATATGCAAGCCAAAGTCGTCAGCCGCGGTTCCGGTCGGTCTGCTGTTGCTGCTTCTGCTTATATGAGCTGTAGCCGCATGTACAATGATTATGACGGCATCCAGCATGACTATACCAGAAAGCAGGGGCTGATCTATCAGGAGGTGATGCTTCCTCCAATGGCTCCATTGGAATGGAATGACCGGGAACAACTCTGGAATGCTGTGGAAGAAAACGAAAAGACCAAAGACAGCCGACTTGCAAGAGAATTTGTTGTCGCACTCCCCGTTGAGTTGGATAAAGACAGCAATATTTCTCTTCTTCAAGATTTTATTAAAAAAAATTTTGTAGATATGGGGATGTGTGCTGATTTTGCCATTCACGATACAGATGGTCACAATCCCCATGCACACATTCTTCTTACTGTCCGACCATTAAATGAAAATGGAACATGGCAGTATAAAACAGAAAAAGAATATCTCTGTATCAAAGATGGGGAAGAAAAAGGGTTTACTGCTTCTGAATTTAAAACTGCTCAGAAACAGGGATGGGAAAAGCAATATCGCTATAAAGTTGGGAAAAAGAAAGAATATCTGACTTCTTCTGTTGCACAGGAAAAAGGATATGAACGAATTGATAAACACCCCAAGAGCAGCCGATATGGCAGACAGAATCCTATTTCCCAACAATGGAACAGTGATGAACAACTTTGTATCTGGCGGGCAAACTGGGCAGATGCCGTAAATAAAATGCTTGCACGTAATCAGATAAATGCTACCATTGATCACCGCAGCTTTGCAGATCAGGGAATCACCGAACAGCCAACCATCCATGAAGGCTACATTGCCCAGAATATGGAAAAGAAAGGCATGATAGCAGACCGCTGTGAAATCAACCGTCAGATTCGTGCGGATAACAAAATGCTCCGAGAATTAAAAGCAAAGGTAGCAAAACTGGCTGAAGCTGTAGAAAAGTCTATTCCAATAATAGCTGAAACGTTAGAAGCGATCCGCAATCATATGATTTTTATACAGTATCATTTACTTCATAATGAGATGCAAAAAGAAGTGATCCATGACTGGATGAATCATTTCAATCCAATACTGAATAAATACAACACAGTTAAAAAGGAACTCAAAGCTAAAGTTACGGAACGGAAAGAACTGAATGTGCAAAAGGATAAAACCAGTATTTTGAATCCCATCCGGCATATAAAATTAAATCAGCAGCTTACCACTATTACCGAAGAAATCGAAGAACTGAAATCAAGGAAAGAGCAGCTAATCTTCCAGGCAGAATGCTCTACCAATAAAGATATGACGAATCTATCCAAGAAATATGACCAGATGAATAAAAATCTGGATATCCTGTATTCTCAGGACACCTCGCTCAAAAAGCAGCTTGAAAAAGACGCCGCCGCTTTCCGGGAAGAAAAATTTCGTCCTGAACCAGAACAGTATACAGAATTGCTGGACACCCGAATCCAGATACGTCCTGATTTTCGGGATAAGCTGATCGAACAGCTCAAAGGTACTTTTGGTAAGTATTATGACTATCACCGCCGTGATATTGCAGCCAATGAGGTAGATTATCTCAATGTGGAAGATCCTGATGTTTTTTCCCATCGTGCCTGGGAACTTGAATATCAGAGGAAACAGGAAATACGGCGAAATCAGCCTGCTCGAACTAAGAAAAGGTCGTATGATATGGAATTATAATTTGGTTCTTCTTTGCCCATTATAAACACAAGAGCTGAACAAATAGGATTTTTCGTCCTACCTGTTCAGCCCTTTGTTTACCTGTAAATCAATTCTTTCAACACAATCTCTTCTGCAGCATTCCGGACATTATTTACCGCTCTAACCCATTCCATCTGGTCACGAGCTTTCAATTCTTCCGTAATGCCCTGCTTCTCCATCATCTGACTCACCAGAATATCCATTTTCTCCTGTGTTTCATCGTCCACCGCATTCAGATGTTCTGTCAATCTGTCTTCCAACATATACAGTGAATACATTGCCGGACGATGCTCTTTCAGATATGTTTTCCGCAACATTCCGTATTTCCCATAATGCGGTTCTTCATCTGTACTGACAAGATTCGGATAGTAAATTCCGTCTGCGCCAAGTGTGTAGGTTCCACCCATTTTTTCAAATGTGCTTTTCATGTGTTATTCCTCCTTGAAATCAGCGATGTCCTTAGATCATCGCATAATATTTCAGGGCAGCCTTGATAGCATCTTCTTTCTCTTTCGGGCATTGTGGAACTCTTGCATTTTCTGATTTTGGAAGATTATAGTTTTCTCCCACTTCAATTCCACATTTGCGTTTTACCTGAGAAATATATAAACTTGAAACCTTCAAGCCAAATTCTTTCAGCACATAATCTTTGATTTCCTGATAGGTTGCTTTCAACTCGGCACTGGTGGCATCCAGCTCGTCCAGGTCTAAGTCGATCTCTATCGTGTCATCTGGTTTTTGTTGGGACAAAAGAACAACCGTCTCCACATGCCCCGTATGCCCAAACTGATCCACAACCGCCACTTTCCGAACTTCATATCCTTCTCCCCCCAGCACCTTCAAATCCCGAGCCAATGTCCCAGGATCACAGCTGACATACACAATCCTCTCCGGCCCCATCTTCACCATAGTATCGAGCAATGCCTTATCGCACCCTTTCCGGGGCGGGTCAACAACGATCACATCCGCATAAACCCCATTCTTCTCATACTCTCGTGGCAGTACTTCCTCCGCCTTCCCCACAAAGAACTTCACATTATCCATACGGTTCATCCTGGCATTCAATCTGGCATCTTCAATGGCTTCCTTTACAATCTCAACCCCATAGACCTGCTTTGCCTTCTGTGCCAGGAACAGAGAAATCGTTCCGATCCCACAGTAAAGATCCCACACAGTTTCATCCCCGCAGAGCCCGGCATACTCCAAGGCCTTCTCATACAGAACCTTCGTCTGCCTTGGATTCACCTGAAAGAATGACAGCGGCCCGATTTGATACTTCACATTCCCAATATAGTCATAAATATAAGCAGGTCCATAAACCTCTTCTACCTTACTTCCCATAATCCGGTTTGTCCTCTCCCGGTTGCTGTTGACACAAATGCTGGTCATACCCTCAACCTCTTTTAAAGACTCCACCAGTTCAGAAAGATTCGGAAGCTCCTTCTTCCTGCCGTTCACCACGAGACATACCATGATTTCCCCTGTGACAAACCCAACTCGGGTCATGATATGGCGCACCAATCCTCTATGATTTTTTTCGTCATAAGGCTCCACATGGTTCCTCTCCATGTAATCAAGAACCTTTTTAAGAATCTCCTCATTGACCGGATGCTGAATTGAACAGTGGGTACAGTCAATAATAGAATGAGTCCGTCCCGCATAAAACCCGGTGATCAGTTTTCCAGCCTTGTTCCGTCCCACAGGAAACTGGGCTTTGTTCCGATAATAATACGGCTCGTCCATTCCATAAATCGGTTCCATGAAAGAGCCTGCATTTTCAATCCCGCCGATTCGTTCCAGACAGTTTTTTACCTTATTAAATTTATACTCCAGCTGCTTTTCATAAGACAGATGCTGGAGAGTACATCCGCCGCACGGACGTGCGGAAGGACATCTGGGCTCCACACGGTCAGGAGACGGGACAAGCAGTTTTTCTACTCTTGCAAATCCATAATTTTTCTTTATCTTGATGATGCGGGCAAGGACTTTGTCCCCCGCGACGGCATCTTTTAAAAAGAGGGCATAGCCGTCTGCATGGCCGATGCCCTCTCCTTCATTGCCCATATCATCAATTTCCACTTCCACTAATTGATTCTTTTTAAATTCCATAGGCACCTCTTATTTCATCATCCATGAATGAAAATTAAATGGATGATTCTCTGATCTTTGTGTCAAACAAACGCTGGAAACCGGACCATTCCTGGCCTTCCTGCTTCTTCTCGATCACCTCTGCAAATGTCTCCATCTTAGCATCCAGATTATCAGCCTGGCTCAGTGCAAGTGCTTCTGCCAATGCAGGTTTTTTCGGTGAACCGAATTCCAGTTCCCCGTGATGGGACAGAATACAGTGTTTCACTTCGTTGGCAAGCTTTACAGGGAATCCCGGGATCTCATCCATGAGTTTGGAAAGCTTGATCGTTCCCATGACAATATGTCCCACTAACTGGCCTTCGTCTGTATAATCATTTTCAGGAAATGCTGAGAGCTCCTCTGCCTTTCCGATATCATGGAACAGTGCCGTTGTGACGAGCAGGTCTCTGTTTAACTGCGGATACAGAACTGCATACTGTTCACATAACTTTGCCACGCTGACAGAGTGCTCCAGCAGGCCGCCGATGTATCCGTGATGTACACTTTTTGCAGCAGAATGAATCTTAAACTTCTTTACAAACTCTTTATCTTCTACGAAAACCTTCATGGCAAGTTCTTTTAAATACGGGTTCTGAATTCTCTGGATCATTGTTAAAAGCTCATCAAACATTTCATCGATATCTTTTTTTGTGGATGGCATATAATCGGAAATCTGGTATTCTCCTTCATCTGCCTTCCGGATCATTTCAATATTCAGCTGATTATTTCCCTGGAAGTTTGTGACCTTCCCTTTCACCATGATATAATCCATGGCCTCAAAATGTCCGATGGCATTGTTAAGTTCCCATACTTTTCCGTCGATCATTCCGGTTTTGTCCTGGAGCGAAAGAGAATAATAGGTCTTTCCAAATTTTGATGTGCCGGATGTCTTTGTCTTGCACAAAAATACCTCCGAAACCATATCTCCTTCATGCAGCTCACTTATATATCTCATAATTTAACCTTTCTAGGGCCGCCTTAGAGCCCGCACCTCTTTTACTTTCCCTATTATTACATAAACTGCCCCGAAAATCCACTGGAAAATTGCCGTTTGGCTCGTTTACATGCCACATATTTTATGCTACACTTTTTCTAAATCTAAAAAAGAAAACCTTCTATAAATAATGGTTTTTGAATAATCTGAGGGAAAAAATATGAATCAAAAAGTTTTAAATACATTAGAATATGACAAGGTCATCGAAAGGCTTAAAGCGTATGCCACCACAGAACTTGGAAAAGCCGCCTGTGAAAAATTAGAGCCGATGACGGATGAACCGGAAATATCCCTGGCCCAGGAACAGACACAGGATGCCCTGACCAGACTTTATAAACAGGGAAGTATTTCATTTTTTGGAGTACATGATCTGGGGGCTTCTCTGAAACGCCTGAAAATGAAAGGGACTTTGAGTGCCGGAGAACTTCTGGAGATTGCCGGTCTTTTGGAGGCAGTAAAAAATGCACTGGCCTACGGTGCACAGCGGGATGATATGGCGGATGCCGATTCTCTGGATTCTGTATTTGAGTCTCTGGTACCGATGGACGGCCTGTTAAAGGATATCAGACACTGTATTATTTCACCGGAAGAGATCAGTGATGATGCCTCCTCCGCCTTAAAAGACATCCGCAGAAATATGAAACTGACCAATCAGAAGATCCACAGCCAGCTCACGGCTATGGTCAGTTCTTCCTCCAACAAAGACATGCTTCAGGATGCCCTTGTGACCATGAGAAACGGACGCTATTGTATTCCGGTAAAACAGGAGTACCGCGGACAGTTTAAAGGAATGATACATGACCAGTCTTCCAGCGGTTCTACTCTGTTTATCGAGCCGATGGCGGTGGTGACTCTGAACAATCAGTTAAAAGAGCTGGAGGGACAGGAACAGACAGAGATCGAGCGTATATTATCGCTTTTAAGCGAACAGGCTTCCTACGATATGGATGGTCTGGCACAGAACCAAAAGCTTCTGGTTCTGCTTGATTTTATTTTTGCAAAGGCTAAATATGCCAAAGACTATAACGGCAGCAAACCGATTTTCAGAGAAGACGGCGTGATCAATATCAAACAGGGGCGCCACCCTCTGCTTGACCCTAAAAAAGTGGTTCCGATTAACGTCTCTCTCGGCGATGCATTTTCTATGCTGGTCATTACCGGGCCAAATACAGGGGGTAAAACCGTTTCATTAAAGACCGTGGGCTTATTTACACTGATGGGGCAGGCAGGCCTTCATATTCCTGCATTCCAGGGTTCCAGTCTGGGAATTTATGAAGAGGTATTCGCGGATATCGGAGATGAACAGAGTATTGAACAGAACCTGAGTACTTTCTCCTCCCACATGACCAATATTGTCTCTATCATTCAGAATGCCCATCGTCACTCTCTGGTGCTGCTGGATGAGCTGTGCGGCGGAACCGATCCGGTGGAAGGCGCTGCCCTGGCTATATCCATTCTGACGGACCTGCATGACCGGGGCGTAAAAACTATGGCGACGACTCATTACAGCGAACTGAAAATGTTTGCGCTCTCAACGGACGGAGTTGAAAATGCTTCCTGTGAATTTGATGTAGAGACATTATCCCCGACCTATCGGCTGATGATCGGCATTCCCGGAAAAAGTAATGCATTTGCGATTTCACGGAAGCTGGGACTCGATAACCATATTATTGTGCATGCATCGGATCAGATTGATGAATCAGTAAAAGATTTTGAGACCATACTGGCTGATCTGGAAAAGAGCAAGCAGACGATTGAGCAGGAACAGGAAGAAATCTTTGAATACCGGAAAGAGATCGAAAACCTGAGAAAGAGTCTGAAGGAACGCCAGGAAAATATAAAAGAAAAGCGTGAGAAACTTCTCCGCGAGGCCCGTGAGGAAGCCTACCGGATTATTTCCGAGGCAAAGGAAACTGCCGATGAGACGATCAAGGAATATAACAATTTAAAGAAGCAGTCAGGCAAAGATGCAAACAGGAAAATGGAGCATATGCGAAGTGATCTTCGCGGCAAAATGTCCAGACTGGAAAAAGATATGGCATATCGTTCTAAAAACAGAGCGTCCAAAAAACATGAACCTGGAGATTTTCAGGTTGGAGATGAGGTTTATGTGACCAGCCTTTCCCTGAGCGGCACAGTCCAGACACTTCCCAACTCCAAAGGAGACTTGTATGTACAGATGGGAATGATGCGCTCCAAAGTCAATGTCAAAGACCTGGAGATCACTAAGAGTGTGAAACAGGTGAAACGGGAAAATGCAAGAAATGAAGCCAGAAACAGTGGGCGGACTGCGATCAATAAGTCTTCCAGTATCCGTCCTGAAATCAACGTCCTTGGTATGACAGTGGATGAAGCCGTCTCCCAGCTTGATAAGTTCATTGATGATGCCTGTCTGGCAAACCTTGGACAGATTACCGTCATTCACGGAAAGGGAACAGGGGCCCTGAGAAAAGGGATCCATAACTACTTAAAGACTCTGAAAAAACAAAAACGGATCTCTGGATACCGAGACGGAGAATTCGGTGAGGGAGATATGGGTGTTACGGTTATCATGTTGTAATATCTGACCAAAGTTTGATTTTGTTTTTATCACATTTATACAAATTCTCAACATCCAGTTGACAGTTCGCAGCGGCTGTGATAAATTTGTATCAACAATTCGATAGGGATCGTGACTATTATAGAATAGGCGAGACCTGAATTATAATAAGGCATGAGTTATGTCTTATTATAATTTAGGTCTCTTTTTATATTTGGGGGAGGGATAAAAATGGAGCAGGAGTGCTTTCATGTTAAAAAGGTCTTAAACAATAATGTCATATTTTCAAAAAACCAAGAGGGACAGGACATTATTCTCACAGGCCTTGGACTGGGTTTTCAGAAGAGAAAAGGGGATCCGGTGGAGGCAGAAAAAATTGAACGAATTTTTATACTGAAAGAAGAAGCTACAGGAAACAGACTTTCGGAGCTGTTAAAACAGATTCCTATTGACTACTTTTATCTGGCGGATCAGATTAAACAGCATGCAGAACAAAAGCTTTCTAAGGAATTAAATCAGAATATCTATGTGACTCTATGTGACCATATGTATTATGCAGTAGAACGTTTTAAACAAGGACTTTTGTTCCAAAATCAGTTGATGTGGGAAATCAAACGGTTCTACCCTAAGGAATATCAGATTGCGTTGGAAGCGATCAAACTGATGAATTCCACTCTCAATGTAAAGCTTCCGGAAGATGAAGCCAGTTTTGTTGCCCTGCATATTATTAATGCAGAACTTAACGGTCATGAAATCCAGTCAGTCATCGATATGACAAGGCTGATCAAAGGAATCTGCAGCATTGTACAATATGAGTTTAAAATAGACTTTGATGAAAATTCCTTAAACTATACAAGGTTCATACTGCATTTAAAATTCTTTTCCCAGCGGCTTATGATGAATGAGCCTCCGGCAGAAGAAGCATCCTTTTTATACCCTCAGGTTCAGGAAAACATGCCGGAAGCATTTCAATGTTCCCGGAAGATCGCTTTATATATACAAAAAAGCTATAACTACACCATTACGAAAAGTGAACAGGTCTATCTGACCATTCACATTGAACGGCTGCTGTCAGAGAGCAGAAAGCTGTAAATCATAAGTTACTAAGATTGTGACTGCTTCGGGCAGGCAAGACTTAAGATAAATTATTTCAATCTTAAGGAGGAAACAACATGACAAACAGACAAATGGCAGAAGAAATTCTGCAAAAAGTAGGCGGGAAGCGGAATGTGATTTCTTATTCCCATTGCTCCACAAGGCTTCGCCTTGACCTGAAAGATTCCGGCAAAATCGACCGGGATAGTCTTGATAAGCTGGATGGTATTCTATCTGTGATGGATGTGGCAGGACAGACCCAGATTGTACTCGGTCCCCAGGTCCAGTACATTTATGAAGAACTCCAGGGGATCTTTCCGCAGAGTTTTTCTGCTTCTTCGGAGGCCGGTAGTCAGAAAAAGAAAGGGTTTTTAGGGTCAGCTCTGGAGATCATCTCCAGCCTGTTTACTCCCCTCATTGACGTTCTGATCGGCGCTGGTATTTTAAAGGGACTTTTGAGCATCCTCACTGCATCCGGTATTTTGACGGACGCCAGCGGAACCTATCAGATTTTAAATGCAGCTGCGGACAGTCTGTATTATTTTCTTCCAGTGGTGCTGGCGATCACTTGCGCCAAACGCTTTAAAACAAATATGTTTGTGTCCGTAACAATTGCCGGAGCATTATTATATCCGAATCTGACGGCTCTTTATGATGCCGGAAAGGCTATCAGCTTTTTAGGTATTCCTGTACAGCTGACCACATTTAAGAGCAGCGTATTTCCAATTATATTTGCGATCTTACTGCTCTCATATGTAGAAAAAGGCCTCGCAAAACTGCTTCCTGAGAAGATCAGAAGCCGGATTGCTCCATTTTTCTCTCTCCTAATTGTAGTTCCTGTGACGATAACCGTCTTTGGACCTCTTGGCTCTATGCTCAGTAATACGATAGCAGGATTTTACATGAACCTGTATGGATTTAACCCTATGATTGCGGGAGGTTTCATCGGCGCCATTGCTCAGGTGCTTGTTATTTTCGGAATTCATTGGGGATTATTCCCGATCATTTTCTCCAACATTGAAAAGTTTGGTTTTGATACCATCCTGGCTGTATTTGGTCCCAGCATTATCGCCCAGTCAGGCGCTGCTTTCGGTGTATGGCTGAAAACAAAAGATCAACGGCTGAAACAGATTGCGGCCCCTGCGGCTCTCATGGGATTTTTCGGAATTTCTGAACCCGCGATTTATGGAATTACATTAAAATATCGCAGAGCATTTGCGGCTGCTATCATCGGAGGAGGTATCGGTGGTGCCGTTGCAGGAGCCTGCGGTGCCAGGGCTATGGCTGTAGCCGTCGCTGCCGTTCCAACCTTCCCTGCTTACTTCGGTGCCGGATTTACCGGGTTTGTAATCGCCTATTTTGGTGCTTTCCTGATTTCCGCTGTTCTTACTTATCTTTTCGGTTTTAATGATTCTATGATACCGGAATCAGAACGGGCTGATGTAAATGTCACGGCAGATCATACAGAGCTCAGTACATCCACATCCAAAGCTGTAGCAATCAAAGTACATGCGCCTGCTGACGGTACAGTTCTCCCTTTGAACAAAGTAAAGGATCCTGCATTTTCCTCTGAGGCACTTGGAAAAGGTATTGCCGTCATTCCCGAAAATGGAAAAATTACAGCGCCTGTTGCTGGAACTGTGGCCGCCGTTTATCCGACCCTGCACGCATATGGCATTGTAAGTGAAAACCAGGAAGAATTTTTAATACATATCGGAATCGACACGGTAAAATTAGATGGGAAATACTTTAAGTCTCATGTAAAGACTGGTGATATTGTCATGCCTGGAGATTTAATTGCTGCCGCTGAAATAGATGAGATTAAAAAAGCAGGGTTTGACCCTACGGTCATCATTGTTGATACATCAGGCGGCTCCGAGAGAAAAATGACCTTACTCCGGGAGGGATCCGTCTCTTCCCAGGAAGATCTGCTGCTCATTGAATCATTATAAGGAGATCTATATGTTTAAAGAAAAAATGATCCCTCTTTATGCTGGAAGTAATGATTGCTGCAGACTGAAACAAATTCCCGGCTGTAACAGGAACCACCTCCTCGATCCTTCTGTGATCGGGAAGGTGGAAAAGTCCGGAGTTTTTCTGACAGACTATGAGAAAGCTCCCTTCACACCTTTTATGGATCTTTCTTCCCTGAGGCTTGAAATGGGATCTGAGAATCTGGACATCACACAAGAGTTGGTAGAAGAAATGCCCTTTTTGATCAGACTTTCTGACCGCTTTATCCCTGTTACCTTTTTTCGTCTTCCAAACGGGCAAATGCAGAAACCGGTGATTTTCTTCCACGGCGGAGGCTTCCTCGGAGGAAGTACGAAGGTCCTTGAACATCAATGCAGATTTCTGGCAGAACAATCTAAAGCCACTGTCATTTCTGTGGATTACCGGCTGATTCCCGAAAATCCTTTTCCCGCAGCCCTCAATGACTGCAAAGAGGTTATCTCTTGGATCTGGGACCATGCGGGAGAATGGAATTTGGACAGAAACAAAATCACTGCTGCCGGCGAAAGTGCCGGCGGCAACCTGGCTGTTTCATGCTCCCTTTCTGAAACAGGAAAAAAAGTGGCGTTGACCATGCCTGTGTACGGTGCACTGGATTTATCTTATGCCGAAGATACGGACTACTGGGACTATTATAAATATGAAGTCATCCCGGAACACTACAATCATGCAATGACAAGACTCAACCGCTTTCGGATTTTAAACAATACCATTCATGATTTGTACGCAGTGAACGGAGAAGACGTGAAGGATCCTTCGATTTCTCCGCTTTATGCAAATGATTTGTCCAACCTAAAAAAAGCAGTAATCATCGAAGCCGAATTTGACTATTTCCGCTTATCCAACGATTTATTTGCTGAAAAATTGTGGGATTCTGGTATACCGTGTGAGGTGATCCGTTACCAGGGTATGGATCACGGTTTTTATGACCGCCTGGGATTTTGCCAGCAGACAAAAGATTGTATTATGGAAATGGCACTACAGATCAGAAAACTATAAAAGAATAAAGGCAGCGGATGGTGTAATGATAGTATTATACCTCACACCCTTTGCACATATAGTCCGCAAAGATCCTCATGGCATCTGTCTGCGCCGTTCCCGCAAGCTTTGCAAAGACAACAAATAATTTCCTGGGCGGATCCAGAGGAACAACTTTCACCTGGCCGGCCTGAAAGATCCGGAAGTTGCTTTTTGCCAGCAGGCTGATACCTTCACCCACTGCAACGCCGCTGATAATGGATTCTACTCTTCCGGTCCGGACAACCTCAGGTGTGATGCCTGCGGATTGTTCTCCTGAGAAGCTTGGCTGGAAGCTGTTTGAATGTGCCGGACATCCCATAGAGCCAGTGGTGATCCATGGAAAAGCACAGTGCCGGATGATCAAGGTGACGGCTGTGACACGCCGGAAAGATCCTATTTTACAAACCTGTATCGGCCCCAGCGAAGAACATGTATCCATGGCGGGTATCCCCACAGAAGCCAGCATTATCGGAATGATCGAAAAGGCCATGCCCGGACGTCTTCAGAATGTATACTGCTGTTCTGCCGGGGGGGGCAAATATATGGCGGTCCTGCAATTCTGCAAAAAAACAGCCATCGATGAGGGACGCCAGAGACAGGCCGCCCTTCTGGCATTTTCCGCCTTCAGCGAACTGAAGCACATATTCCTCGTTGATGAAGATGTGGACTGTTTTGATATGAATGATGTGTTATGGGCTATAAACACCAGGTTCCAGGGAGATGCGGATATCATCACCATCCCCGGTGTCCGCTGCCATCCGCTGGATCCGTCCAATGATCCTGACTTTTCACCGAGTATCCGGGATCATGGGATCGCCTGCAAGACCATTTTTGACTGTACTGTTCCTTTTTCCTTAAAAGAGCGGTTCCAGAGAGCACAGTTTTTAGACGTTGATCCCAGCCCGTGGATGTCTGTACAGAAGGAACATGAGGTGTAGAATATGAGACAAAAACGATTATTGGTGGGCATAAGCGGGGCATCCGGCATGCCGTTGGCCGTGGAAGTACTGCGGGCATTAAAGGCATCCGGAATAGAAACTCATTTAATCTGCACAGACAGTGCCGCAAGAACCCTCTCACTGGAAACCAATTTAGCCTTAGAGGATCTCCAGGGCCTTTCCCATACAGTCTATGATAACCGCAATATCGGTGCCGCTCCAGCCAGCGGCAGTTGTCCCATGGACGGTATGATCGTTGTTCCATGCAGTATGAAAACCTTAGCGGGGATTCACAGCGGGTACAGTGACAGCCTGCTTCTCCGGGCCGCCGATGTGACCTTGAAGGAACGCCGGAAGCTTGTGCTTGTGGCCAGGGAGTGTCCTCTTAGCAACATCCACCTGAGAAATATGTATGAAGTTTCCCAGGCTGGCGCCGTCATCCTGCCCCCTGTGCTGAGTTATTACAATCATCCTCAGTCTGTGGAGGATATGACAAGGCACGTGGCCGGCAAGATTTTAGATCAGTTCGGAGTAGAATTTGAAGGATTTCAGCGATGGGAAGGAAAATGAAATGATAAAGCAGACTTTGCTGAAGACAGAATTGTTTGGGTATGAAATCTGTGCCCATGTAACCCGTCTCGATGAGGGCATCCAGGTTCTTATCGCAGGCGGAAGCCGCACTCATATTGGCGCGGTGAGCTTTATGGGGTGTAATGGAAATATTCAAACCCTACAGTTTCCGGGACATAAGGACGGATATGTGAGTACACGCCGGGACAATGCCCTCTGGGAAAGCCTGCATGAACCCGTCTGTATCCAATACGGAATCCATTATGATCGTCTGGAAAACGACCAGATAAAAGAAGTCCTTAATAATAGTATTCATAAAATGTAAACAACTTAACGTTTCTTTTAGTCTTGACTAAAAGATTCATCTATAGTATAGTGTACAAAGATTATATGCATATAATGGAAACTATTAATATTTAAAGAAAAAAAGGTATTGACATGAAAAGACTTTTAATTGGTTTATTAATCACAACAACTATATTTTCCTTATCTACTTCTGCCTTCGCCATGGATAAAAGAGTCAAGGCATCAAAACATTGGGTTTCGACTAAGGAAATCACGGCTAAAGAAGCAAAAGCAAACAAGAACTGGAAAAAAGGTTATCTTAAAGGAAACGGCAAGGGGTATGTAACGGCAAACCAGAAGCATTATGTTACAGTCAAATTGTGGGCAGACTATTCAACAGGATGTTGGAAAACTTCAAAAAGAATATGGGGAAAAGGCAAAGTGGAGAATAGTACCGGATGGGCCACAAAAAATTGCTGTCTGATTGATTTGTATTCTTCAAGTGTGTATTATGGATTTTAATAACAGGCTGAAACATTATCTGGTTTTCGTGACCATTATAATCATATTTGTCTTTGGATCATCTGTCTATTCTTATGCCTTATTTGTCGAAAGAAATAATTCTTCAATTTCTCAAAATAGCAGCCAAGGAGATTGGCTGCTGGCTGACAATTACGACAGAAAAGGCTACCGTTATGAAAACTTTCTAAGAAAAAAGGATTCTTTAAAGATTTTAAAACAAGTATATCAACATCTTATGAATATAAAAAATATTGATTATTATGAAATATCAAACCAAGATTTTATTTATACAAAAAAATTTCAAGGCAGCAAAAGTTTCATTAATGGGAAAGGAAACCAAAAAATAGATGATGTGCTGATCACACCCTTGAAATCTATGCAGGTTTCAGAACTCTATGCAAAAAGACAAAATCTCGATCAAAGCATACAAACTGGAGAATTTTTTAAACGATCTGCATATAAAAAAACTTCTAATCAGATCGTTCCTGTTGTGGCGGGTGCAAATTATAAACATATTTTTAAGCTAAATTCTATTGTTGAAAACTCATATCTGGCAACTAAAAATATCCGCTGTAAAATAATAGGTTTTCTAGACAAAAAAACAAATGTCAAGGTTGATGAAGAAATTATCAATTTAGACAATTATTTAATCATGCCTAGCATTAAGCTATCCCCTCAGGATACTCTGGATTTTAAACAGATTCTTTTATCTGACAAGTGTGAAGGGTATCTACATTATGATAATAAAAATGAGTATCATCAGGTTGTCCAGCAAGTAAAAAGAATTGTGAAAGAAACCGGCTATGAATATATCATTCCGCCAGAAGAAAAACATAATCTATATAACCTGTCCATTGGACAAACTTTTCTGGTTTTTCTTTCATCTGCTTTAGCTTTTCTGTTGGTTATCAGGAAATTATACCGAGATCATATCATTAAAACAGAAAAGGGGCTGTTTTTCGTCACATTTAAGAATCTTACAGTTTATCTCGGTTGGCTGTTCTCAGCTTTTGTCATCAGTCAGGGGATTCTTTTAGCACTATACAAGAACCACCAGAATATATTTATTCGTACAAGGCTCACTACGGTGCTGTTTTTCCTGGCGGTTGGCTGTTACCTGACATTATTGTCTGTGCTCCGATGGAAGAAAGAGGATTGATCATGAGAGAAAATTTTTCTAAAGGCGCTATACTGCTTGCCCAGGCTCTGATCGCTGGATTGATTATTTATGCATTAATTGCAATCGTATTAAAAGTAATGGGTAAGACAAAAACTTTTAAAAACGGCGATTGGTTTTTGCAGTACCTCTTTACTGTATATCTTGTTTTTATTGGTATTGTCACGGGCATGTTTGCTTTTGATGCCTGGAGTCTCAATGGAGCCCATAACTATAATCTGATTCCTTTTATCGGTGAAGACCTTTCTTACATCATATTAAATATCCTGTTGTTCCTGCCCATGGGAGTATTTGTCCCCTTAATGCAGCACACTGAAAAACGAAGTCTGAAAAAAACAGTGCTATTTATATTGCTTTTGTCACTTTTCATCGAATGCATTCAGTTTTTCTTCGTGGGAAGGCTGGCAGACATTGATGATCTGATTGCAAATACCCTTGGAGGACTTTTGGGTTATACTTTTTTTAAGGTTTCAGCTTGTCTGGTCAACCGATATAATAGTGGCAGAAAATCTGGTCTTGGAACTTATTCCATTGTCCTCAGTGTCATTACTCTGTTTTTTGGTTTTACTTTTCCACCTATGACCTGTTATGGAGATATGATTCTTGCGCGATTTGGAATTCCGATCTGGTCAGGCAATCAAAATGGAATCATTTCGCTGGACGGACTGCATTATAGTTTATTTCTCTATTTGATATTAAGCCTTCTGGGACTTCTTTTAGCTATGAGACATCCCAGTGATCTTGGAGCTAAGACCGGCAAATTCATATCATACACTGCTATTCTATACTTTATAATTAAAATAATCCTAAATCTTATGCAAACCTATCTGTAATGGAATTTAAATGTAAAATAGACTGTTTGGAAAATCATTTTCGATTTTCCAAACAGTCTATTTTAAAATTAATTTTCCTTTCCCATAAGCCTTCTCCGATCCATCTCGATCAACTCTCTGGAGGAATGAACATCGGTCACCAGGCCGTCCACGATCTTATGCTTCAAAGCCGCATACAGACTTGCCGCTTTCTCTGTCCCCTCTGTCACAGCAATCACTTCCGGAATCCGTTTGATCTCTTCAATGTTTAAAGAGATGAGCTGCCTGTTCCATTTACAGTCTATCAGTTCTCCCTCTTTATCAAAATAATTATAAGAAATGTCACCGACCAGGCGTCTGCTGATGTCATCCTTCTCCCGATTGATCCCGTGCAGATAAGATTCGGTCAGCTCAAAATACTGAGGTGAACTGCCGAGTCCCACCACAGCCAGTTCCGCATTTCTGGCTTTTTCCATGACACTTTTAATAAAGTGCTGCTTTAAAAGCATTTCCTTTGCCTCATAGGAATCTAAAACAATGGGGGCATGCAACTGAAGGCTATTCCCCCCGCTGTTCTTTGCCATCCGCTCACACACCACATTGGCCTGGATCTCCCACCGTTCTTCCCCCAATCCTCCCGACATAGGTACAAATGTCACATGGTCAAAGGGCACTCCCGATGAAAAGCTCTCAGCGATCTGGCGGGTGGTAGTTCCCGCCGTCATTGCCACATACTTCACAGTGGACAGCTTTCTCGCCACATATTTTGCTGCTGCCGCACCCACTGTTTTTACCGGATTTTCACTGTTTTCCACACTGACGCACACTGCCTCTCTGATCTGAAACCGTTTCTTAAGCTCCTCCTCCAGCTTCCTGTACGGGTGAAACTCCTCGTCATGGATAATGATCTCCACAATCCCGATCTTTCTCGCTTTAGAAAGCAGCTTCGAGACCAGGGACCGGCTCATATTAAACTTTTTAGCGATCCTCTGCTGGGTCCATTCCTCCTCATAATAAAGTCTGGTGATCTCAGCAAGCATCCTGACTTCCTCTGCATCTGCCATCATTCTCCCTCCCACACTGACTGTATTCCCTCTGCTGACACGATTATAGCAGATGTGCAGGTCACTCATCCATTCCAAATATTCTCATGGCAGCCATCACATCCTGCTTCATAGCTTCCGTCGCCGCCAGTGTGAGACGGTCATAGGCCAGATGTTCTCCTGACTGTTTTACAAAGCTTTTAGCCGCGTTCCCTCCCGCTGTATTCATATATGTATAATAGTTAATCTTACAGATTCCCTCTTTTATGGCTCTGCGGTAATTGTCTCCGGATACCCCGGAGCCCCCGTGCATGACCAGGGGAATGCCGTTTTTTTCACTGATCTGAGTTACAATGGAAAGATCCAGCTTTGGCTGCTTTACATAAAGACCATGCACTGTGCCAAAGGCAACGGCCAGGCAGTCCACTCCAGTGCGCTTCACAAACTCCTCAGCCAGAGCAGGATCCGTATAAATGTTGTCCTCCCCGGGATCCTCATTGACATTTGCCACATGCCCAAGTTCTGCTTCCACAGATACTCCCACACTGTGGGCAGCTTTTACGATCTCTGCCGTCTCCATGAGATTCTGCTCAAACGGCCTGGCAGACGCGTCATACATAACAGAAGTAAACCCTGCCCGTATTGCCTCCATGCACCGTTTGAAGGTGCTTCCGTGGTCCAGATGCACTGCCACCGGCACAGAGGCACTCCTTGCATAGTGCAGCATCAGCGGGGCAATCTCATTTAAATCTATGATCGTATCATGACTCTGGGCGTGCTGGAGGATCACCGGCCTCCTAAGCTCCTCCGCTGCACCGATTATGGCACGGATTCCTTCCAATGTGGTTCCGTTGAATGCCCCAACCGCCTGTTTTTTGTTCTTAGCATCTTCTAATAATCCCTTTAAAGTAACTAACATTCCCTTCCTCCCTATCGTGTCAGATCCACATTATATTCATCCAACAAAATCTTTTCAGCCTCCGCATTCCAGCATCCGTTGTGGGCCTCACATGATACTGCCAGCTTTTCAAACAGTGGATTCTCCCTGCCAAGCTCCGCAAAATCTTCAATGGCTGTCAGCGGCAGATCGATCTGTGTATAGATCATTTTTTTCCCGCCCGGGATTTCCGGCACATGCAGAGTAGTCTCGATGGCACTGCTTAAGCCTCCGATATGTGTCACCATCACCGTAGGGCGGATCCTTTTTTGTTCCATCAGCTTCAGGGCGTCATGGAGATCCTCATTGGTGCTTCCGGTAAATCCCACCAGATGGGTGTATGAATAATGCACATTATACATATTGATCCTGGCTGAAAGCGATTGATCCACAGGGCCCGCAAAGAAATTCATGCACCCGTCTTTTCCCAGCACCCGGTCCGCCTGCTCGATCAAGGCTTCCACCGGAGCATAGACAAACACATCATCATATCCTCTGCCGCCGTTCAGGTCTTTCAGTTCCTCTGCCACATCCCGGCATTCATTTGCGTTCACAAAATACAGCTCTTTTCCGCTTTCCGGATCAGGAACCAGCATTTTTTCTGCTCTGCTAAGCCGTTCTTTGGACATATCGACGGCGACAATCTTAGAAGGCCCGTTTTCCAGCTGCAGGGCATAGTCTATACACTCCAGTCCCATGGGTCCGCACGCTCCGAAGATCACAAGACTTCCCTGGGGTTTCACTCCCATACGGTGTTCATGGTCTTCCTCCGATGTATGGTACATTCTCCGGTACCCGGCAATGATACAGGCCGTGGGCTCCGATAAGGAAGCTTCAAAAAAGGAGTCTCCATCAAATGGGATCAGACAGCCGTGCTCCATAACTTCCCGGGGAAGAATACAGTAGGTGCAGTCTCCCCCATAAGTCTCGTAGTAGTAACCTGCTGTTTTCAGCCGGCCGTTTTCAGTGACCGTGGGCAGCACCGTAAACTTCTGGCCCTCTTGGTATAGGTCTTTCCATTTCGCGCCTGTTTCTATGATGACTCCTGACATCTCATGCCCGATGACCGAAGGCCTCTCTTTAAGATCTGGCCTGGCTCTCTTGTGGGCTGCCCCCTGCTTAGACAGCTTATAAGTGGACATACAGACGCTGTCAGAAATGATTTTTACCAAAATCTCATCTTCCTTTATAGGCGGCAGTTCAAATGTATCCAGCCTCAGGTCCTCTTTTCCATAAAGTCTGATCGCTCGTGTTTGCATAGTTAGCACCTCTTTCTTATGATTCAGGTTTATATTGAAATTCAACCCCATCATAATTACCTTCCTTCACCTTCGTCAATCAAAAGTGAAGATATGGAACAAATGTTACAGAACACTCTGGTTTTTTGTATTTATTTTTGTGCAATCGTAAAATATGTTCCAAAACAATCAGATGAATTGACTTCACTTTGAGGGCAGGATAGTATCAACACATGCTAAGAGTTCACGTGAAACTTCTTGTCAATCTATTCATATCAAGGAGGTGCTAACCGCTTTATGCTTACTTATGTTCTTGGGATTTTGATGGTCACAATGGCAGCTCAGGCCGCCTTCGGCTGGTTTCAGATCAAACGAATGTACCAGTCCATTGAAGACCTGAAGAAGGCCTACCGCCATACACCGAATCTTCTGGCCATCGGAACTGCCAAATCCGGCCTGACCTTCCGCCCGGGCGTTATCGTGCTGGTCGTGGTCAATGAATCAGATGAGATTGTAGATTACTATGAAATGAAGGGACGGACTGTATTTTCCAGATTCAATCAAAAAGATGACTATATCGGATGTCCTGCCTGCTCTGTCACTGCCCTGATGAAACGCAAAAATGAGAAGGCCGCTTTTGCCTCAGCCTTAGAACAAATTGCCGGTAAACGGAAAACTGCTGTCTGTCCATGTTAAGGAGGATATATTTATGAATGTATTTGTAAAACTAGCCGAAGGATTTACCGGGATCGTATCCGCAGGAGGAGAAAACCTGATGGGCCTGATCACCGGAATTCTTCCCAATCTTCTGATCCTGCTCACCTGTATCAATGCCATCATCACTCTGGTAGGAGAGGACAGGGTCATGAATTTCTCTAAAAAACTGACCCGGTTCCGCCTGCTCCGTTACACCCTGCTGCCTGTAATCTCCCTTTTCTTTTTGACCAATCCCATGTGCTATACTATGGGACGGTTCGTGGAGGAAGACCAGAAACCTGCCTTTATCGATGCCTGTTTCTCCTTTGCGCACCCGATCACCGGCCTGTTTCCACACGGAAATGCCGGAGAACTGTTTGTCTGGACCGGTATCGCAGCCGGCATTACAAAGCTCGGCTACTCCACTATGCCTTTGGCCGTGCGTTACCTGCTGGCCGGCGTCATCGTTATCTTTATTCGTGGAAATGCCACTGAATTCCTCACGAAAAAGATCATGGCAAAAAATAAAGGAGGTGCAGCAAAATGAAACCATCTGTAACGATCACAAAAGGCTCCAGCGGATGGGGCGGGCCATTGACTGTCTATGAAACGGAAACCAGGAAAGTCGTCGCTTCTGTCACCGGAGGCTCCATTCATCCTCTGGCTGAAAAAATCGCATCGCTGCTTGGCGTCCCGGTAGTGGATGCCTTTAACAATAAAGTGGAACCCGACACCATCATCATCGCAGTGGTAGACTGCGGTGGGACACTCCGGTGCGGTGTTTATCCGAAAATGGGAGTCAAGACCATCGATATCCACCCCATCTCCCCGTCCGGGCCACTCAGCAAATATATTAAAGAAGATAATTTTGTATCCGGCACTACGCTGGACTGTATTACCCAAAGCGGCGAGGCTGCCCCTTCTGAACCTGAAGTATCCGGACAGGCTGTCCCGGATCTGGCTGAGGCTGAGGGAAAAGAATCCTCCCCCGCCCCTGGAGGAAATCAATTTTTTAACTTTATTACCAGCATGGGCCGCGGCATCGGAAGTATTGTAAACGTATTTTATCAGGCAGGCCGGGATACCCTGGACATTGTCCTGAAAAACATTTTGCCGTTCATGATCTTCGTCAGCATCATGGTTGGTATCATCAACTATACCGGCATCGGCGATCTCCTGGCAAATGCCATCAAACCATTGGCCGGAAGTCTTCCAGGCCTTCTGGGGTTGTCCGTTTTCTGTGCCATTCCGTTCCTGTCCCCGGTCCTTGGACCCGGTGCGGTGATCGCACAGGTGGTAGGTGTACTCCTCGGTGTAGAGATCGGGAAAGGAACCATTCCCATCGCTTATTCTCTTCCTGCACTGTTTGCCATCAACTCTCAGGTAGGATGTGATTTTGTACCTGTAGCGCTGACCCTGGCGGAAGCTGAGGACGATACCGTGAGCGCCGGAGTACCCGCCATGCTCTTTACGAGACTTGTCACAGGACCTGCGGCTGTACTTGTAGCCTATCTGTTGAGTTTCGGGCTTTACAGTTAATATCAGATGTTAAACGAAAAAACAATCAAACTGCGAAACCTCCTTCAGCAGTTTGATTGTTTTTAGATTCTGTTATATTTTTTCTTTCCATGCGCTGATAAGCTGCCTGAATTCCGGCTCATCCTGTAGAAAATGAAACTCCTCATTTTCAGGGTCTTCAAATTCGCTTAAGATCTTTGGAAGTATAGACTTTCCAAAATGGTCCGTGCTGGACTTACTGCCTGTGTATCTGTACAGCGGTGATTGGCCCGGCTCCCATTTTTTAAGAATCGCCGGAAACATATCTTTCAGTATGGTGATACACTGACCGGTATCTTTCCTTGCGAATGCAAGCTGAAACTGTGCTGAGTAAGACCCATAATCCCACAACCCAAACAAACGCACCACCTGCCTTGATATATCAGCGATCTCATCTGCGTCTTTGGGCCTGTTCTCTTCAAAGGCTATGGTCATCAAATCCATCAGCGCAGCTTGGATATCATTTAATTTCTTCAAAAGTCTGCTTTCCAGGACACGGCCCGCATCCTCCCACTGTTTCTGTTTCATATACAGCCTTGTCCGAATCTGGTTCTTATCCATCATGGACTCCTCCGGCAGCTCCTTAAGGAATATTTCTGCTCTGTCATATTCCTCCCGGTCTATATACTTAAAGATCAGCAGAGAACGCGCCCGGTCCCTGACCTCTGCATCAGTGCTCTGGGCTGCCCGTTCATACAGTTTTTCAATATCATTCTTTAAATCAGTACAGTCCTCCTTGTAGTAAATACCTAAAATTCCTTCCAGTGTGACCGCAACATTCAAGATCAACGGATCACAGGATGGATACTCCCGTACTTTTTCCATTCCCATATGAAATGCATGTTCCGCTCCGTTACTGGAAACATCCGCTGCCAGTTCATTGAGAAAATCTGTGATTTCCTCTTTGGTTGGTTCTTCTTTAAAGGACAGAAGGGTATTCAGGTCTGTCTCCAGTAACCGCGCCAATGCAGGAAGCAGTGTGATATCCGGATAGGACACTGCTTTTTCCCACTTGTTGACCGCAGGGGCGGAAACCCCCAGCAGAGAAGCCATCTGTTCCTGGGTTAAACCTTTTTTTATCCGCAGTTCCCGAATCATTTCATTGATCTTCATAAGCCCATCTCCTTTTCTCTTTTCATTGTATCAGCCCGATGAAACACCTACAATTGAATCCTTTTTTATTTTTCCTCAGAAGAATTTAACCAATGGTTAAAATGATGATCAATAGAACAAAGTGGGCAAGCCCGCTTCAACGCCCCAACCCCTCACTCTTTGAGGGGCTTGACAACTTTGCGTGCCAGATGCAATTTGCCGCAGGCAAATAATTTCCTTACGCATCTGTGCACAACCCGCGGAGCGTTTTTATTTCATAGGGAAGGTCATAGAACTTTCCTATGGAAGAAACAAAAAAACTGCCTGTAAAAACAGACAGTTTTTCAAAATTCTTATAAGCGGGTGATGGGAATCGAACCCACGTGATCAGCTTGGAAGGCTGGAGTTCTACCATTGAACTACACCCGCATCTTTCAGACAAGTAATAGTATAGCAAAACTAAATACAATATGCAAGAACTTTTTTAAAATTTCTTAATTCTTTTTTATTGCCTGTTTCACAAAATATGCAGTCCCAAGGCTTGCCGCTGATACAAAAAGAAACAGCACAGGAACCGAAATCCCTGATTCTAATATCTGTCCGAACAAAAACTGTCCGGGAGGTATCGTGGCTGTCGCCGCTGCCGTTGAAAATGCACTGGTCTTTCCGATCATAGATCCGGGGACTGCCTGCTGCATGTAAGTCAATGAAATCACATTGGACAGCCCAAGAGAAAGCATGACAACAAAGCCTCCTGCCCCAAAAGCACATAGATTCATCAGCGGGCTTTGGGACACAAATCCAGTCAGACACATAAAAAGAAAGGAAACCGGCATCAGGTAAAGCACTCTGTGGATCACAGCCATGGAAAAACTCTTGGGAAACACACCGATCAGTACTCCCCCCGTGATCATCCCAAGCACTGTGATCCCCTCCACAGATCCATAGACTTCTGAAGAAAAACCCAGCACATTTTTTACAAAATGCGGTGCTGCTACGGAGAAAACCGGAACAATGAACAGGTTGGACAGACCGTATGAGAAAATAATCCTTAATACGATCGTTTGACATTTTTTTAAGTACAAAAACCCTTGATACATTTCGTTCACACTGTTCAAAAAAGAGATCTTGTTTTTGGAACCGCTCTTTTTTTCCGGCAGATGCAGAAATCCTTCCATCAATGCTGAGGCAAAGAAGCTGATTGCATTTAAAACGACGATCCAACGAATCCCCAGAAAACCATACAGCATCCCCGCAATGACGGGTCCTGCAAAATTGGCAGCGGATCCGATCTGCTGTACAATGCCGTTGGCCCGGTAAAGCTGTTTTGCTGAAACAGACAGAGGGATGGAGGCTGTCACCGCCGGTGAATACACAGTACTCGCAGATGACAAAAGGATCATCGTGACAGCTATGACAGCTGGCCGGTCATGTCCTGAAAATAAAAAAACTGCATAACAGCTTATAACAATGCCGCTGAAGATGTCTGTACAGACCATGATCTTCTTTTTGCTGAAGGAATCTGTGATATTTCCAGCTACCGGCGCGAGAAGAACATATGGAAGCATAGAAATTGAAAGGATCGTTGCAAAGATACCTGGACTCCCGGTTAGCTCCAGTACATAGAGAGACATACAAAACCGCTGGATGGCACTGCCGAACAGAGAGATCATCTGCCCCGCCGCTATGATAACAAAATTTGCTTTATTCCCCCGTATGCTCATTCCAGCTCATACTCCGTGCAAACCGGATATGTGCCGTCCTCACTGAGTGTAAGCTTAGCCCGTATACCATAAAGTGTCTTTAAATTCTGTTCTGTTATCACATCCGCAGGTGTTCCCTCAAACACCATCTGCCCCTCCTTCATTCCAATGATATGATCTGCAAACCTGGATGCATGATTGATTTCATGGATCACCATGACAATGGTTGTTTGGTTCTTTTGGTTTAATTCTTTTAATAGAGAGAGTATTTCCAGCTGGTGAGACATATCCAGATAAGTGGTTGGCTCATCCAGTACAAGAATTCCCGTCTGCTGCGCGAGCGCCATGGCAATCCAGGCCCTCTGCCTCTGTCCGCCTGAAAGAGAATCTGCCCTTCGGTCTTTCAGCGATAGGATGCCTGTTGCCTCCATCGCCCATCGGATCACCTGATGGTCATGTTCTGTCAGTCCGCCTACAGGTTTCTGGTAAGGAAACCGCCCGTATGCCACCAGTTCCTTTACTAAAAGTCCCTCCGGTACCTGCGGGCTTTGGGGCAGAACTGCCATCTGTTTAGCGGTCTCCCTGGGAGCCTGTTTTTTGATCTCTGTACCATTGATAAAGATCTCGCCCTTTTTGGGCTTCAGTATCCCGGCCACAGATTTGATCAGTGTAGACTTTCCGCATCCATTGCCGCCGACTACGATGGTGATCTTCCCACCAGGGATATTCAGATTCAGCTTTGGTATGACGATGGTCTGCTCATAGGCGACAGTGATATCCCTCACTTGAATCTTTTGTTGTTCCATTTTACACCCTTACCTTTCTTTCATCAGGAGATAAACAAAATATGGCACTCCGATCAGGGAGATCATGATACCCGCTGGTATTTCCAGCGGTGAAAACAGATTCCTCGCAAGTGTATCCGCTCCCAAAACTAAAATACTGCTTAAACATGCTGCCGCAGGAATCTGTCTTTTGTGCACAGGCCCCACGAGACGTTTTGCTAAATGCGGTCCGATCAGTCCGGCAAATGCAATATTCCCGGCCACAGAAGTGGCACAGGCAGCCAGACAGACTGCGAGAACAAGGAAAATCTTTCTTTCTCTCTCCACTTGAACCCCTAATCCCATAGCCAGCTCATCACCCAGATCCATCACATCCAGCGTTCTGTTTTTGTAAAAGACAATGAGGATCAGCACAATGATAATGGGCGCAGTCATGGCAACATACATCCAGCTGCTGCCCCACAGGCTGCCGCCAATCCATGCCAGAGCCTGATTATAGTCTCCTTTTGACATGTTCAGCTGATAAAGAGTGATCAGGGCATTGATTCCTGTGTTGACACCAATACCTGCCAAGATCATTTTTACAGGCCTCACACTCCCATTATCCCTGGCCAGAAGATAAATACACAGAAAGCTTATAAAAGCACCAGCCGCTGCCGCTATGGGCATGAGCAGAACAGTGCCAAAGCCCAGTGCCGTATAATAGCTGGTGCTCTTTACAGAAATCAAAAGCACAACCGCTAGTGCCGCGCCTGCATTGATACCGATGATCCCGGGCTCTGCAAGATCATTTTTGGTGACACTCTGCAAAATACAGCCTGAGACAGATAATGCAGCTCCGGTTAGAACCGCTGTCACTGCTCTTGGGAGCCGCAGATCAAGTACAGCGATATTCTGCATGCCGTCCCCTTTGCCGAAAAGCGTCATTACAACATCTTTTGCCGTCATGGAGTAGCTTCCATACATTAAGGCTCCCACAAACACGACCAGAAACAAGAACACCACCAGGGCCACTACTGTACGCTGCCTTTTTTTCATCTGCTTTGCTCCTTTCTAATCAGCCACAGAAATACTGGCACACCTAATATAGAGGTAAACAGCCCTACCGGAGTCTCATATGGCTGGTTTGCCAGACGCGCGGCCAGGTCCGCCCATACCATCAGCACACTTCCGCCTAAGAAAGACAACGGTATCATTCTTCTGTAGTCATTGTCGAATATCTTTCTTATCATGTGGGGAATGACCAATCCAACAAAGGCGATATTTCCTGCGCTGGCCACACAGACGGCACAAACCGGAATCAGCAGAAGAATCGACCAAAGCCTGATCCTTTCAGGACGGACACCCAGTCCTGTGGCCGCCTCATCTCCAAGGCTCAGGATGTTAATGCTGCCTGCCAGAAAGAAAAACAGAATCAAAGAAATCCCTCCTGCAAATAGTAAAAGCCACACATGACCCCATGTGATAGACTTAAATCCTCCCGCTACCCAAAACGCAAGCTCCTGTGAACGATTTCCCAGAATCCCGATCAGGGAGGATAACGATAGAAAAAAAGTTCCCAGGGCTGTCCCCGCCAGCAGAAGCCTTGAGACACTTAAATTTGTCGTTCGCAGGCAAAATCCAAGCACAAGAATCCCGCCAAGAAAAGCACCTATGAGGGCCGATGCTGTCAAACCAAAAAGACCGGATACTGCCGGTATTACACTTGCAGCTGCCACAGCCAGGGACGCCCCCTGCGTCATTCCCATGATGGACGGCTCGGCCAGAGGATTCCTGGTCACTCCCTGCATCACAGCGCCCGCACTGGCAAGCATCCCTCCTGTCAAAACAGCGGCGATGGCCCTAGGCAGCCTGACTTCCCTGATCAATTTTATATCCAGTGAATCCCCTCCTTTAAAGAGCGCCGAGGCCACCGTTTCAAACGGCAGCCTCTTTGCTCCAAGGGAAACAGCCAGCAGCACTCCAGTTATCAAAAGGATAACGGAAACTGCGGCAAACACAGAAACCCTTTTACTCATTCATCTTCTCCATTAAACCATTCACTTCATCCAAAAATGAGAGACGCCCGATGGAACTGTATCCCTGATTAAAGTAAGGGCTTGCGGGAAGCTCTGCCACATGTCCCTTCTTCACGGCAGGAAGTTCTTTCCACACAGAGTTTTTCTTTAACGCTGCCATATCATCTTTGGTTCCTATGGCAAGAATATAATCTGCCTCAATGGACGCCAGCCCTTCATATGATACTACCGGAAGGCTGATATCCTTCTGCTCCGGCAGTCCTTTCGGTCTTTTTAATCCCATATCTTCATATAAAATACTTCCTATCCCGGCCTTGTCATACACAAAGATCTGGCCTCCACTGGCAAGGATGGAAAGGTAGCTTTTATTCTTTCCGTAGGATTTTTTGATTTCTTTTCCCTTTTCCCGGGCCTTTTTCTTATAGTCTGCAAGCCATGCTTCGGCTTTCTCTTTTTTCTGCATGATATCGGCTACCTTGAGCACATCTTCTTTCCAGTCTGTCTGAGCCAGCTTCAGCATTACTGTAGGAGCCGCTTTGGAAAGCTGCTGATACATTTTTTCCTGTACTGAGGAAATAATAATCAGGTCAGGCTTTAACGCAAGAATCTTCTCAACGTCCATTTTGTCCTGCATACTGTAGCCCAGGATCTCAGCCCCGGATAGCTTCTTTTCTAAATAAGACGGAAACTTTGTATAGTCATACGCATCTGAGTTGGCGGTTCCGACTACAGAATAACCGAGGATAGAGAGGATATCACTGTTTCCGCTGATATCAACGATTCTCTTTGGATCTGCAGGTATTTCAACCTTTCCTTTGGCATCTGTCACAGTGATGGTTTTTGAATCCTCTTTTTTATCTGTCTGATCTTTTTTTCCTGAGCATCCCGCCAGCAATGCTGCCAGGGCTGCCAGAACTAAAATGACTGTAATGAACTTTAATTTTTGCGTTCTCATTGTACTTTTATCCTTTCTTCCTGTATACTATCTTTAGTTAGTTTCACCTAACGACCTCGCAACGTATTGTACCTAACCCCGACCCGCTTTTCAATTGATTTTTATTTTATTCATCCATTTGAATAAATCTGACACTCAATAAAATAACTCAGAAAGGAATCCATGAAATGACCATAACCTCCAGTAAAGCTTTCCGGGAGGAAGTGCTGTACCAGCTTTCATTTCAGCCGTCCTCCCAGGGACACTGTACTTTATATCAAAATGTATCTGCACCGGAAAGCGGGTATTTTTTATTTTATTCCCGTCCTGGTTATTATGAGCTTGGAATCGCAGATTATACGATACCTAAGGATTTTCAGATCCAGTTTGACAATCCGGAATCTCTTTTGAGGTTTGGAACCGTATATAAGGGAAGTACAAAGTTCCAGCTGAAAAATCAGCAGGTATCATCCTTTACTCCTTCTTCTTTTTTTGTGGCAGAAAAAAATCTGAAAGGAAAACAGGCCTGGCATCAGGGGCAGCATTTTCACGGGACAGAGATAACCGTCCACAAAGCCTTTTTGGACGAGATTGTTTCCGTGACTTTCCCTGATTCCCTTTCCCTGAGTGACTTTAAACAAAATCATACTTACCGCTATCTGCCCCATACTGTCATTTCCGTTATCCACCAGCTCAACAGCCTGTCTGTCTCCGGCCGTCTGTCTCCTCTTTTTCTGGAGAGCAAGATCCTGGAATGTCTTGCACTTCTGACAGAGGAAGTCAAAAAGCCTAAGGATAATATGTTTCAGCACCAGCTTGATTTTGGGTTGATACAAATTGGAAAAAACCGCAGCTTCAGGCTTACGGTCTCAGATATACAGGCCATTCAGAAGGCCCACGATATTTTGACGGAGCAGGCAGTTCATCCTCCTACCATTGAAGAACTGAGCAAGAAGGTGTTTTTAAACCAGCAAAAGCTGAAGGCTGGTTTTGCGAAGCATTATCATATGACCATCGGGGAATATACAAGCAGCCTGAGAATGGCAATGGCGGCCGGCCTTCTCTCTGCCACAGATCTTTCTGTCAGTCAGATCGCAAAAAGAACAGGCTACCGGTACAGCGGAAACTTTTCTAAGAAGTTTAAAAGTTATTATGGTGTAAGCCCTCTGAAATACCGCCGGTCCCAATAAAGCTTGAAATTAATGAGGTTTATCTCTATAATATTTCAGGAAAGGAAAATTTCATCATTTATTACACAAAAGAAAAAGAGGAGGATTTAACTATGATAAACGCTTATAAAGCGTATTGGAAACGCTATTTCGATTTTAAAGGAAGGACATCCCGTTCTAATTTCTGGTGGGCAATCCTGGGACAGTTTATTGTATCAATCGTTGTTGGTTTTCTTGCAAGGATGTTAGATACAAACGCTGTTAACTCGTTGTGGTCACTGATCACTTTTATCCCCGGACTGTCATTGAATGTACGCCGTCTGCATGACGTAGACCATTCAGGTTGGTTGGTTTTGCTTGCATATATACCGATCATTTTATTTATGGTCAGCTTAACCTTGACAACCGCATCCTTGCTGATGAATGCGGAAGCTGCTTCCGGAACAAGAAAGAGAGAAAAGCTACAAAACTTTTCTCTCTTTCTCTATAATGTCAGATACTCTATGATTGTCCTTGATATAATCTGCAGCGGCAACCTGGAAGTAACAAGAAATTCCTTAATAGCATAATCATACTTCGTATATCCTACTACATACACATCTGAATATTGATTTAACTCTGATCTTGGAAGACATGTACAGCTTACCACATAGGCTTTGTTTTCTTTGGCAAACTTAGCCGCCATTCCTAACTCAGGCGTACTGTTCTTTACCGTGAAAATTATAACCAGATCATCCTCTTTAAAGATTAGATTGGATCTTTTCATATGTTCGGAATCCCGCATGATCCAGACATTATATCCCAGCAGCTGAAGCTGCATTTCAAACTCTTCCGCTACCAGGACTGTAGCTCCCCTTGCCAGGAGATAAATCTTCTTTGCTCTTTTAATTCTTTTTACCACTTCAAGAATCGTTGGTACTTTCAGATTTTCAATAGTCTTTTGACATTCCAGCATAGATTTTTGAAAAATGGCATTCACTATCATTGCCTCCTGATTAAATTCATTCCTAGCAGAAATTCTATAACGCAGTTCTGAGATGCCGTCAAACCCGCTCTTTCTTATAGTCCGGGAGACTGTAGCGGGAGATGTATAGCTTTCTTCTGCCATCTCGCTAATGGACTTTTCCGGTATCAGTTCTTCATTGTTGTTAATATATGTAATTACAGATTTTTCGGCATCCGTAAGTGTCTTCCACTGATCTTCTTCTAAACGAATTATCATAAGATTTTACCTCCTGCTACTATGTTAACACTGCAGAACCTAAGGAAGCAAAATTATTCTACAAATGCTACTCTATAATCTTCTTTAAAATCTCTTCCTTCTTTGGAAATAATGGAAGGATTGGTGGTCACTCCACAGATAATCCCCATCTCATTTGCCTCTCTGATCTCATCAACATTTGCAGTATCTAAAAAAAATCTCATTGTTTTTCCTCCTTATTAATAGGTACATGCTCCTCCGGTCAGATTTAAAGACTGCCCGGTCATATATTCAGAATCTTTCGATGCAAGAAACAAGACCAGATTGGTAACATCCTGGTAAGTACAAAGTCTTCCGAGGGGAATGTTTTCCTTGAATCTCGGCATTACTTCTTCCGGTGTTATATGCTTCTTTTTAGCATAATCGTTGACCTGTTTATCCCACATAGGAGTCAGGATAACACCGGGACAGATACAATTAACCCGTATATTTTCCTCTGCAAACTCTGCTGCTATCGACTGAGTGAGCCCCCGGATACCAAATTTGCTTGCACAGTATGCCGCGTATTGATTTGTTCCTTTTTTTCCCGACTGTGAAGAAAAATTAATAATACTTCCTCCATGCCCCAGCATTCCTTTTACCGCTGCCTGACAGCACAGAAATGTACCTTTTAAATTAACCCTCATTGTTTGATCCCACACCTGTTCACTGTCTTCTGCCAAAAATGGCTGGATTACGGAAATACCCGCACAGTTGACCCAGATATCCAAGGACCTGAAACATTTTGCCGCTTTCTCCGCTACTGCCATGACTGCTTCTTTCTCTGATATATCTGCCGCCGCCGCATCTGCCCTGCCTCCTGCTTTCCGGATTTGTTCTGCCGTCTTCTCCGCTGATGCTCCGTCCAGATCAATGGCCAGCACATTAGCTCCTTCTTGTGCCAGCCTTAAAGCGCATGCTTTTCCAATTCCGCTCCCCGCTCCAGTAACTGCGGCTGTCTTCCCTTTCAGTCTCATGGTTTTTCTCCTTCCTTCTCAATTACTAAAAATCTGTAATGTGTTTTTCTCCATAGGCTGCCTTCCAGTCAGAATCAAATGTCTCCAGACTTGTATCCGTCAGCGGATGTTTTAACATATCTTCCATAATCTGAAGAGGTACGGTAGCACTGTAGCTTCCGCTCAAAGCATTATCAAAAACCTGCTTCGTATTTTTAAAAGACGCAGCCAATATTTTGGCAGATAGATGATGTTCCCTGAAGACCTTTGTCAGATCTGCAGCCGTTTTGATCCCATCTCCCCCATGATGATCAATCCTATTTACATAAGGGGCCACAAAGTCTGCACCTGCCATAGCCGCTATGAGTCCCTGCTTAGCCGACACAACCGCTGTCGCTGTCACTTGAAATTCTCTGGATTTTAATTCCATAATCGCTTTTATTCCTTCTTTTGTTGCTGGAATTTTCACATAGAAATTTTTACCCAGCTCATCCTTCATCCGCTTTGCTTCCTCTATCATACCTTCTGCCTTATGAGCCGTTACCTGGGCATGCAGCATCTGATCTTCTCCTATAATGCTTCTGATTTTTTTTAAAGTCTCAAAAAAATCTGATTCTTCTCTGGAGATGATCGATGGATTCGTTGTCACTCCACAGATAGGATAATACCCTGCCGCTTCTTTAATTTCTGTTACATTTGCTGTATCCAATAATAGTTTCATAAACTGCCTCCTTTATTGATTATCTTGATACATTAATTATAAGAAACTGAGAAAGAAAAAGTTTTCTCAACAGTAAGCTTCAAAAATTAAACAAACAATAAAAAACAGCGAGGCTCCTGCCTTTTTGACATGGAAATCTCTCTGGAAACAGCTAAATAATATTTTCAAAATATGTATTCATACTGCTAAGTGGTTAACTTCAGTTATTAAAAATAAAGAGACAGCGAGGGCAATCGCTGTCTCCTTTTTAACATCTGTTTTTCTGTGGAGAAAAACTATCAGGTGTTTTCATATATAATTAGAATGTGAGAATATTTCGGAATTTATCCCCTTTTATTGACGATTCCAGAGCATCTTTTATATTTTCTGCCGGATAGACTCCACTGATAAACGGTTTTAAGTCAATAACTCCCCCGGATACCATCTGGGCCGCTCTCATGAAATCTCTGTCGTTGGAATTAGCTGTTCCAAGAATCTGCACAGATTTTCCATGTACCCAGTTTGGATCAAACGGAATCGGTTCTGCCGGATGAATAGAACTGTACAGCACAATTTTCCCTGCATTACTGACACACTTAAACGTATCTTCTACAACTGCCGGTATCGGTGTCGTGTCAAAGATTACCTGGGCTTTGATGCCTCCAGTCAGTTCTTTCACCTTCTGTTCTAAGTCATCCTTTGCCGGATTAATAACGGCTTTCGCTCCAAGGGATTTAGCCATTTCAAGCCTTTCTTCATTTACGTCAGATACAATGACTTTCGCACCTCTTTTTGTACAGACAGCAGTGTGCAGCAGTCCCATAATACCGCAGCCAATAACCAGCACTGTATCTCCGAGTCTTACCTGTGCTGTCTCTACACTGTGCACCACGCAGGATACAGGCTCAATGATACACGCTTCTTCCGGAGTAACGTTACTATACTTAAACAAACAGTCTGGAGAAACCAGAAGATATTCACTGAATCCGCCCATGCCTCTATAAGGAAGGCCCGGAAGATGTGCACTGTGGTCAAAATGCTCACAGCTCTGTTCATTTCCGGTCTTACAGTAATAACAGCTTCTGCAGGGAAGTGTTACCCCTACAACCACCTTATCCCCAACGCTCCATTCGTCCCGGTTGACTTCGTCTCCCATCTCTTCAATATGTCCTGCAATCTCATGTCCTCCGATGAAAGGGAACTCTACTTTGTTGACTCCTGTATAAACCCTCTGCTCCCATGTGCAGATTGCCGCTGCATCGACTTTAATCAAGACCTTATTTCCTGATGCCGAAGGCCTTTTGCACTCTTCAATTTCCACCTGCTTTTTATCCGTAAATACGGCTGTTTTCATTTTGCTGCTCACAATCATTCCTCCTGTCTTAGCCTAAGATACCTGCCAGCCCTAATACCCCGCCAATGATAACAAGAATCAGCATTACATAGGTAGATTTCAATTTTTTACATAAAAAACACAATAAAAATCTGATTATCCGCTAAAACACAGTATCTATCAGCATTTTCAAGGGAACAAATACATCAATTTACTACTTATTTACTACCATTGAATGAGCCTTGATACGCCAGTTTTCCTAGATATGCAAAGATATGGTACGGCACATCAGTATTGAAACAAGAAAAAAATTGAATATTTTATAGACTATGGAACGCCTAAAATGACGTTCCTTTTCTATTTCCAGCCGTTCTTATTGGACGGCTATTTTATTACCCAAAATGAAAGGAGCATTAGATTTATGAAAAAGACATGGAAACGATTGTGTACGGGCTTCTTAGTTCTTGCAACTGTCGTTACTGCTTTACCGACTACACCTGTCCATGCAGAAAGTAAGCAATACTGGACGGAAAGTGCAGAGCGTGTCGGTATCATTGAAAAAGTAATGAATGACGGTTCTATCGGTTCGACATTCAATGAGGGCTATATGAAAGTCGAGGGCGAAACTGCCTATTGTATCGACATCAATACAGATTTTAAGAATGGCTACAAGACCAGAGCTGACGCAAGCTCACGCATGAGTGCCGACCAGATTTCAGATGTGGCGTTATCCTT
>OKIR01000008.1_pt1 | contig 99110 bp, 78 predicted proteins | sample 1612941 | NCBI WGS metagenome assembly OKIR01 (sample SAMN04436824, study PRJEB24849) | human gut metagenome | biome: human gut; feature: NICU; material: stool | host: Homo sapiens | place: USA: Saint Louis, MO | collected 2011-07-14
TCTGGTTTAAGGGGACCGGAACGGTCAAGGGATTTGCTCAGACACTGGGTATGAGTGTCCTGATTTCAATGTTTACAGCTCTGGTCATCAGCAGATTTTTAGTTACCGCCGCATACAAGTTTGGCCTTAGGAGTCCGAAACTCTATGGAAAAGCGAGAGCTTTAAAAGAACGGGATTTCATCGGAGTCAGCAGACGGTGCATGGCGGCAGCGCTGCTTGTGATCGTTGTGGGTCTGGCGTTCCTTCCGATCAACAAGTCAAAGATCGGAGCACCGCTTAATTTTGATCTGGAATTTTCCGGAGGAACCTCTTCTACGATCACATTTGATAAGAGTGTGAAAGTAGATGACAGTCTCGAGAAGAAGGTCGTATCCGCTTACGAAAAAGTAAGCAAATCCACTTCAGTCCAGGGACAGAAAGTAAAAGCAAATAATCAGATGGTGATCAAGTCTGTGGAGCTGAACTTAAGCCAGCGGAAGCAGATCGAGAGCACCATGAAAAAAGATTTTAAGGCGAAATCCGTTGCCACTGAAAATATAAGTTCTACTATCAGCAATGAAATGCAGAGGGATGCGATCGTCTCCGTGGTGATCGCAAGTATCTGTATGCTGATCTATATCGCCATCCGGTTTAAGGATGTGAAATTTGGAGCCAGTGCCATCATTGCACTGCTGAATGACGTGCTTATCGTCTTTGCAGCATACTCAATCGGAAGGCTCTCCGTCGGAGGAACCTTTATCGCATGTATGCTTACGATCATCGGATACTCTATCAACTCTACCATCGTCATATTTGACCGTATCCGGGAGAATATGCAGGAGGCGGACAATACACAGCTGAAAGGCATTGTGAATAAGAGTATCATCCAGACGCTGACCAGATCCATCAACACGTCGCTCACTACGTTTATTATGGTGTTTGTGCTGTTTATTATGGGAGTGTCATCCATCCGCCAGTTTGCCCTGACTCTTATGGTCGGCGTTGTGTGCGGAGCATTTTCTTCCGTGTGTATCACGGGACCGCTCTGGTACTTTATGAAGACAGGATTTAAGAAACAGCCGGCGGCAGCTGCCATAGAAGAAAAAACAGATGTGCAGAACGGACAGGAGACTGCGTCACCAAAGCCTAAGAAAAAGAAGAAGAAAAAGAAAAAAGGAATCCGATAGAACATTTGAAAACTGTGATCAGACAAGAAGTTTGATTGCAGTTTTCTTACATCACGAGAAGGGGACAAAAAGTTACTTATGGAAAAATGGTTTATCAGCAAGAAGAAAGCAGACTTTGTCCGGATCGGAGAGAAGTTCGGCATCGATCCGGTCATAGCCAGGCTGATCCGGAACCGGGATATCACGGGAGAGGAGGAGATACGCAGGTATTTATCCGGGACGCTTTCGGATATTTCTGATCCGTTCATGATGAAGGATGCAGAGGAAGCGTGCAGACTGCTTCATCAGGCGGTCCGCGGGGGCACAAAAATCAGGATCATCTCTGACTACGATGTGGACGGGGTGATATCCAATTATATCTTGTGGAAAAGTCTCAGCGATCTCGGAGGGATTGTGGATTTTACCATTCCCGACCGCATCCAGGACGGCTACGGAATGAATTCGGAGATGGCTGTGAACGCCAAAGAAGACGGAGTCGGGCTGATCATCACCTGCGACAATGGGATTGCCGCTTTTGATCCAGTAAAAAAGGCAAAAGATCTGGGCATGGAAGTCATTGTCACGGACCATCATGAGGTTCCGTATCAAATGGAGGAAGGGAAAAAGAGGGAGAGGCTGCCTCTGGCGGATGCGGTCGTGAATCCGAAACAGGAATCGTGCGCATACCCCTATAAACAGCTCTGCGGGGCCGGGGTGGCGTTTCAGCTCATGAGAGCGCTTTATCAAATGGAGGGCAGAGAGGATAAGGACCTGGAACCGCTGCTCTGTTTTTTGGCCATCGCCACAGTCTGTGATGTGGTCGACCTTACGGAGGAAAATCGTATTTTCGTGAGAGAAGGGCTGAAGCGCATCGATATTACGGAAAATACCGGTCTGAGGGCGCTTTTAAGGGCACATAATCTGGAAGAGGCTCCGGTCAATTCTTATCATTTAGGTTTTGTTATCGGCCCGTGCATCAACGCCAGCGGAAGGTTGGAATCGGCGGAAAAGGTTTTAAGGCTGTTTCTGGAAAAGGATATGGTTACCGCAGAAGAGACGGCTCAGGAATTAAAAGAACTTAATGACCAGAGAAAAGGAATGACCAACGAGGGAGTCAAAGAAGCGCTGGATCAGATAGAACAAAATGGCTACGGGGAAGACAAGGTCCTCGTGATCTATCTTCCGGACTGCCATGAGAGCATCGCGGGGATCATTGCCGGGAGAATTAAAGACAAAGTACACAGGCCGGTTTTTGTACTGACCAAAGGAAGAGAAGGGATCAAAGGTTCCGGTCGTTCCATAGAGAATTATCACATGTTTGAAGCTATGAACGGGGTAAGGGATGTATTTTCCAGATTCGGGGGACACGCCATGGCTGCGGGGTGCTCTCTGTCAGACGAGTCGAAAGTAGAGGAGTTCCGCAGACGGATCAATGGCTGCTGTGACCTTAAAGAGGATGATTTCATAAAAAAGGTATCGATCGATGTGGATATGCCGATTGACTATATTTCTGCGGAACTGGTGCGCCAGATGGCAGTGCTGGAGCCGTTTGGGAAGGAAAATAAAAGGCCTTTGTTCGCCCACAGAAAACTTTTCATTGAAAGAATCCAGGTATTCGGCGATAATAGAAATGTAATCCGGCTGTCGCTTTTAAGTGACAGGGGAACAAGAATGACGGGCATGATCTTTGAAGAGGAAGATATATTCCGTGAAAAGATGGGAGAGGGAAAGCAGTACATCACTTGCACCTACTATCCGGATATTAACGTATACAGGGGAAATGAGAGCCTGCAGATACGGATACAGCATTACTTTTTTACATAGGGAGGACAGTTATGAGCCAGATTAAGTTGGTAACCATGGATTTAGACGGAACTTTGCTGAATGACCAGAAGCAGATTTCGGAGCATACGAGGGAAGTGCTCGAAGAAGCAGCCAGAAGAGGCGTACATATTGTGCCGGCCACAGGACGGATCTATAAAGCAATCCCTGATTTTATCAGAAATTTAGAGGGAGTCCGGTATGCCGTCTGCTGCAATGGGGCGACGATCTATGACGCTCTGGAAGATAAGATCATATACAAGAACCACATTCCGAAGGAGACAGCCTTGTCTCTGCTCAGGAAACTCACAGAATATAATTGTACCAGAGATATTTACAGAAACGGCCAGGGCTATATGGAAGGGAAATTTTATAACCATTTAGAAGATTTTGATATTAAGGGCCAGCAGAAAGACCTTATTTTAAGGACCAGACAGGAGGTCGGTGATCTGGAGGCCTATGTGGAAGAAAACAGTGACGGCATTGAAAAGATCAGTGCCTTCTTCGGTGACCTTGAGGAGAGAAAACGTGTCATGAAGGAACTGAGCGATCTGGAAATTGCCAGCGTTTCAACTGCATTGTTTAACAATGTAGAGATCACCCAGCTGGGATGTGACAAAGGAGACGGGATCACACAGTTAGCCAAACATCTCTCCATACCGATCGAGGAGACGATGGCGTGCGGAGATGCGGCCAATGACACATTTATGATCCGGGCAGCGGGATTCGGTGTAGTGATGGAAAATGGAATGGACGAACTGAAAGATATCGCAGATTTTGTTACAAAATCCAATGAGGAAGACGGAGTCGCCTATGCCATCGAGCGGTTCGTGCTGAACTAGAGGGGAACGGAAAATCATGAAGCTTTTGCATATGGCTGACCTGCATTTGGGCAAGACGGTCAATGGAATGAATTTCATAGAAGATCAGAGACATGTGCTGGCACAGGTGCTGGGACTGATGGAGAAGGAGCCCGTTGACGGGCTCCTTTTGGCAGGAGATATTTATGACCGGAGCATCCCTCCGGCAGAGGCTGTGACCTTGCTTGACTGGTTTCTGACAGGTACGGCAGAGCTTATGGTGCCTGTTTTTTTAGCGGCGGGAAATCACGATTCGGGCGAGAGGCTGGAGTTTGGACAGAAACTTTTCGGGCAGCAGAATATTTACGTGGAAGGGACATTAAGAGAAGAATTCCCTGCCATCAGACTGGAAGATGAATACGGGCCGGTCTGCCTGCATCTGCTTCCGTATTTTAAGCCTGCTGAGGCAAGGGCATTGTTTCCTGAAGACGAGATCCGCACGCATGAAGATGCCATGCGCTCTGTCCTCGCACGTCATCCTGTGGACAGAACAGAGCGGAATGTGCTGGTCACCCATCAGTTTGTCACTGGGACAGAACCCGTCACACAGTCCGACTCGGAACTGTTGCTGAGTGTGGGAGGGACAGAACAGATTTCTTATACTGTCTTTGAAGACTATGACTATACTGCGCTTGGGCACATTCACGGCCCTCAAAAAGCGGGAAGAGAGACTGTAAGATACAGCGGTTCCCTTCTTAAGTACTCTTTTTCTGAAGAATTTCACAAGAAATCTGTGACACTGGTTGAGCTGAAAGAAAAAGGCAGCATAATAGTTACGGTTTACCCGCTTAAGCCCAGACATGATATGCGCCGGATCAAAGGAAAACTTGAAGATCTTTTAGATCCGCAGGTGGTTGAAGCTGCAGACTGTGAAGACTATATCAGCGCCGTGCTGACGGACGAGGAGGAACTTGCAGATCCTATGGAGAAGCTCCGTGCCTCTTATCCGAATATTATGGAACTGAACCTGGAGAAGAGACAGAGGTCCGGCGGTGATGAGGTGTACGCCGACGTCCGTGAAAAGACACCGCTGGAACTGGGGGAATCGTTTCTTGAGCTGACCTGCGGTGAGGCAGAAGAAAAGAGGATGGAATTTCTTAAAAAACTTCTGGAGGAAGGAGGCTTGAATATATGAAGCCATTATTTCTTGAGATCAGCGCATGGGGCCCCTATGCGGGCAAAAATCAGATTGATTTTTCCAAATTCCAGGGTGGACTGTTTTTGATCACCGGGCCTACGGGCTCCGGGAAAACTACGATATTTGACGCGCTGACCTATGCTCTCTACGGGGAAGTCAGCGGAAGCGTCCGCACGAAGGAAAGCCTCAGGAGCGATTTCGCTTCACAGAAGGAAGATACCTATGTGATTCTTGAATTTACACACAGGAATGAAAAGTACCGGGTAGAGCGCCATCCGAAATACAGGAGAGCCAAAAGAAAAGGTTCGGGAACGACGGTAAAAAAAGAGGATGCCGTGCTGACTCTGCCCGATGGAACTGTAAAAGCCGGAACGTCCAAAGTCAACGAGGAGCTGTCCCGTATTCTCTCCATCGACTATGACCAGTTCCGCCAGATCTCCATGCTGGCACAGGGGGAATTTCAAAGGCTGCTCACAGCAAAGTCCAGTGACCGGGCGGAAGTATTCCGCTCTATTTTTCATACGCAGATCTATAAAAAAATCCAGGGTCTTGCAGGCGAGAAGGCGAGAGCCCTGCTTAGCGAAATACGTGAGATCACAAATCAGATGGAAGAGGCAGCTAAACTGTCGGGAGAAGATCCGGCATATGAAGAAATGAGAGAAAAGAAAGATTTTTCGGCGGTGATCACTTTTCTTGAGGACGATTATAAGGAAAAGAAACAGCTGGCATCCGAGGCTTTCTTAAACAGCAGGAATAAGAGAGAAGAGTTTGATTCGAAGAAACAGATTTTTGAACAGGCAAAGAAATTATCCGCAGAGACAGAAACTTTGGCTTCAAAGATCTGCAGTCTGGAAGAGGAATTAGGAGAGCTTAAACAAAAACGAGAGAATATCCGAAAGAAGAAGCAGGATCTTTACAGTCTAAGAGATGTGATGGATCATAAAAAGGAACGTCTCGGCGTTTTAAAGGAGATCAATGAACAGCTGGAACGATTGGGACAGCTGGAAACCGAATATGAAGAAGCCAGCCAGGAAGAATCACGGCAAATCAGGAGAACCCGAATGGCAGTTTACCAGGAATGGCTGGAAGCAGAGGGGGAGGCAAAGGCTTCCTCTGAGAAATTTAAGTGTTTCTCAGAAGAATTTGAGCAGGCTGAATGTGAGTACCGAAGGGCAGATGACTTAAGAAAAGAGGAACAGGACATCTATATGGAGATGCAGTCCGCTTATTATGCGTGCAGCATTGGCATTTTGGCAAAAGATCTAAGGGAAGGAAAACCATGTCCTGTCTGCGGTTCCACGATACACCCAAAGCCCGCCGGGATTCCTTCAGAAGCTCCGGACAGGGAGCAGCTGGAGGCACAGAAAGACCGGGCAGAAAAGGCAGAAGAGCTTTTCCGCAAATGGTATGAAAAAATGCTGAAATTGAAAGAACAGAAGAATACGGCACAGACCGAATGGAAAAGAAAACAGGAAGAGCTCGGAGAAGAACCTGAATATGAGGGGATTACGAGAGAGGAAGCCTGTTCAGCGGAGAAATTCTCCAGACAGAAGGAAGAAAACTGTCTGGCGGATATCAGAGAACAGCGGATGAAGGCAGAAGGCCGGATGAGAGCGTTTAGAGAACAGCTGGAATCGTGGGGCAGAGCGGAGGAACTAAAGGAGGAGCATCTCGCTCTTTCAAAAGAACTGGAAGAATATGATTCAGAGAATGACCGGCTGACGGCGGAGAATATCGAGTTGGAAACGGCTCTTTCCAAGACGCGGACTCTTCTGGAGGAACGCCGTGGAGAGTTTGAGGAAAGGAAGAAACAACGCGCTGAACTTGAACAGGAGAAGGTTTCAAGCGGTGATCTGGAAAATTTGGAAGGAGAGATCAAAAAAACAGAGGAGGAAAGAGAACAGCTCGCTGTGCTTGTGCATCAGAGACAGAGGGCACTTTGCTCTTTAAAAGAGAAGCAGAAAAAGAAAGAAAAGCTTGAAGAGAGTTACGGTATTGTTGGAGATGTGGACCGGCTTCTGAGCGGAAATAATGCGCTTCGTCTGACCTTTGAGCAGTTTATTCTCATTACATATTTCCGGGATATTTTAAAGGCCGCAAATATCAGGTTTGTGAAAATGACCGGAGGCCGGTATGAGATGTTTCGGAGTGAGACAGTCACGGATGCCAGAAAAAAAGATAACCTGGAAATAGAAGTGATGGATTATTATACCGGAAAGCGCAGGTCTGTAAAAACTCTCTCAGGAGGCGAGTCCTTTAAGGCGGCACTGTGCCTGGCGTTAGGACTTTCGGATATTGTCAGGAACAGCGCCGGAGGCATTCAGATCGAAGTTTTGTTTGTAGATGAGGGATTCGGTTCCCTGGACAGTGAATCCTTAGAACAAGCGGTTTCCTGTCTCCAGGAGCTCTCCGGAAAAAACAGGATGATCGGCATTATTTCCCATGTTCCGGAGCTGTCTGAGCGGATTGAAGAAAAAATCACGGTTCGTAAGAAAAATATGGGGAGTAGCATTGAGAAATTGTGAGAAAAGGATTATAATGAACTTTGGGGGATGGAGAATAAATGAGTGAGCTAAGGAGTGAATACAGAATGAACAGGCACATGAAATCCATCTGCTCTGCTGTACTATGCGGCTGCCTTGTAGTGGGCAGCAACACGTTTGCATACGGTGAAGAAGCGGCAGCAACGGCAAAGACAACAGAACAGAGCTCAGCAACAGAGCAGACAACAGCGTCCGAGAGTACATCGACAACGGCTGCACAGACCGAAGCCACGACCACGGCACAGCCGCAGGAGACGACGAAACAGGAGTCGACAACGGCGCATAAGGACCAGAAAACGACAGAAAAAAAGGACCAGACATCCAAGGCTTCAAAGAAAAAAGCAAAAAAGATCAAACAGAAAAACAAAGTCAAGAAGCTGAAAAAGAACAAGAATCTTAAGGAAGAAAAGGTAGTCTCCAACATTATCCCTAAGATCTATAATGACACGCGTCTCAGCATGAAGGATCAGAAGGAAACCATCGCAGGTTTTACCTATTTTAATCAGGGAGATTCCGCCTGGAACCAGAATGGCTACTGCATCAAGAGCAGCGGCTGCGGACCTACTGCCATGGCAGTCTGTATTACCTCGCTGACCGGCAAATGGGTAACCCCGCTTGATACGACCATCTGGGCATACGAGCATGGTTATTACAGCAATGCAGGTTCCGCCCATGAAGTCGTGCCTGCACTGGCAAAAAATTATCAGCTGGGATGCAGTGGACTCGGGACAGATTATAAGAAGATCAGGGATGCGCTTAAAAAGAAGCATCCGGTAGTCGGCCTCATGGGACCCGGTTATTTTACCAAAGGAGGACATTTTATAGCTTTGGTGGCGATCGATGACAAAGATCAGGTGACAGTTGCAGACGTGGGAAGCAGACAGCGCAGTACATACAAGTACCATTTAAAAGATGTGATCGAGCAGTCTAAATCCGCATCCGCAGGCGGCCCGTTCTGGGAGATTTATAAACCCGGAGAGAAAGAAAAAGCTGCAATGAAGGCAAAGAAAACCAAAGCAGATGCAGCTAAGCTGAAGGCACAGCTGCAGAAACAGCACCGCTATAATGACTTAAAGGCAGTCCTGTCTCAGAATCAGAGCGTTGTTGTTCCGCTGAAAAAGGGAACCATTGTGACGGAAGAAAGCTTTGTAACTCTGCTGGATATTGATTCTAAAGATCATGTGTCTGTAGAATTAAAAGAACAGGAAATCAAAGATTACTCTTTAAAGACGGTTGTGGATGAGCTGCAGACAAAGGCGATCAGCCAGACCTTCTGGGAGATGACCCATCCGATGGAAAAGAGCCAGGGACCTACGCTCTCTGATTTCTTGAAAAATTAAACAGAACAGTCAGCAAAACAGTCTGAACCGCTGAAAGACGCGGTCAGGCTGTTTTTTTGTTATTTCATAGGAAAGTTCTGCGACCTTCCCTATGAAATAACAAACGCTCCGCGGGTTGTACACAGATGCGTAAGGAATATATTTGACTACGTCAAATCGCATCTGGCACGCAAAGTTGTCAAGCCCCTCAAAGATTGAGGGGTTGGGGAGTTGAAGTAGGCTTGCCTACTTTGTTCTTGAAAGAAATCGTGAATCTGGAAACTTTTTTAAAAACTTTTCAAAAAGTTGTTGACATTTTTCGCATTATTTTATATACTAATTTTTGTCGCGAGACAAGGGATCATAGCTCAGCTGGGAGAGCATCTGCCTTACAAGCAGAGGGTCATAGGTTCGAGCCCTATTGGTCCCATTCTTTATGCGGAATGCATAAAGATATGGCGATGTAGCTCAGTTGGCTAGAGCATACGGTTCATACCCGTAGTGTCAGCAGTTCGAATCTGCTCATCGCTATGAAAAGGCATGTTTTTTAAGGACATGCCTTTTTTTTGTATCTTGCGCGGAATTATATTATAATAAAGAAAATGAGATATTCTATATAGATGACAGAAAAATGTGAAAGTGAGGCATGGGATATGAGAGTTGGAATGGGATATGATGTGCATAAGCTGGCAGAAGGCCGCCCTTTAATTTTAGGAGGTGTGCATGTTCCATACGAAAAAGGACTGTTAGGCCATTCAGATGCAGATGTGCTTCTGCATGCCATCTGTGACGCACTGCTTGGAGCCGCGGCTCTGGGGGATATCGGCCGGCATTTTCCGGATACAGACCCAGAATATAAAGGTGCAGACAGCATGGAACTGTTAAAGAAGGTCAGGGAACTGGTGGAGAAAGAGTGTTATCTGATTGAAAATGTAGATGCCACTGTGATCGCACAGAAGCCAAAGCTGGCGCCCTATATCGAAGAGATGAGAGAGAAGATCGCGGAGACACTCGGAGTCGGAAGAAAACAGATCAACGTAAAGGCAACCACGGAAGAACATCTGGGATTTACCGGGGAAGGACTTGGGATCAGCGCCCAGGCAGTCTGCATGCTGACCACCGTAGATAATTATATCTATGAAGACGTCTTAAGGCCCGGCGCACAGACCGGATGTCAGGGATGCCAGGGATGCCGGAAAGGGGAATAGATGGAACTTGTTTATGACGACAAAAGCCACAGGGATCTGATTTTTCAGATGTATCAGGATATTTTTAAGGACCCTGAAAAGTTTGCGGAATATTATTTTGACGTAATCTATCCTAAAAATCAGGTGCTCATGGCATGGGAGGGCAGCCGGCTGAAAGGGATGATTCATCTGAATCCGTATCGTATGAAAATTTCAGATAAGGAGTTTGACGCCCATTATATCGTTGCTGTGGCCACAAGGAAAGAAATGCGGAGACAAGGCATCATGCGAAAAATGCTTCACAGAGTTCTCAATGATATGGCAGAGCGCAATGAGCCGTTCACATATCTGATTCCTGCCGATAAGGCTTACTATGAACCCTTTGACTTTGTATTTGTGATGGACTGGACAGAGACAAAGATCACAGGGGAAGAGGGTGAGGCTACAGGCTCCCTGGAACCGTTTCGGGAAGATGATACGCAGGAAGTTCTCCGGTTCTTAAACCGGCAGATCCGTTCATATGATATTTATACGGTGTTAAACCCGGATTATTTAAAACAGGCGGCAAAGGAAGCAAAAAGCCAGGACGGAGACCTGATGGTGTTTAGAGAACACGGTGAGATAGCCGGAGTCTTTGCATACGGAAAAGAAAACGATACCATATATGTACGGCTGGGATTCGGGACAGAGGAAAAAAGATTTTTAGAGATGATCAGCCGCACATTTCCCGGCAGTAAAATCGAGATATCGGCGGGCTGTGTGAAACGGGGAAAAAAGGTGCCGAAGATCATGTTCAGGATTACATCTCTTGAGGCGCTGTGCCGCTGCCTGAGAAGCAGAAAAAAAATAGAATTTGTTCTTACCGTGACGGACCCTGTGATCGGGAAGAATAACGGAACTTTCCTATTTTCCGCCTCAAAAGACGGGACAGAAATCCGTCCTTCATCCAAAAAAGCCGAGGGTGAACTGTCGATCGGAGATTTTTCGAAAGCAGTATTTGGATACGGCGGGGAGGATGTATTGGAGAGGCATCCGTTTCTGAGAGAACTGATACCATTGGACGCCGTATATATTACCGAGGAGGTATGACTATGAAATTAATGTTTATCGGAGCAGACCATGAAGTAACGGGCAGCTGTCATTACGTGGAGGCGTGCGGGAAGCGTTTTTTGGTTGACTATGGAATGGAGCAGGGAAAGAATGTTTATGAGAATGCGGAACTTCCGGTAAATCCGTCAGAAATTGATTTTGTGCTGCTGACCCATGCCCATATTGATCATTCGGGACTGCTTCCGCTGTTATATGCCAATGGCTTCAGGGGCAGTGTCATTGCCACAAAAGCCACCAAAGATCTCTGTGATATCATGCTCCGTGACAGCGCCCACATTCAGGAGTTTGAGGCGGAGTGGAAGAACCGGAAGGCCAGACGGTCAGGGAAGCCGGAAGAGCCTCCTCTGTATACGATGGATGACGCGGTAAGTGTTATGGAGCAGTTCAAGGGCTGTCAGTATAACGAGAAATTAGAAGTGAGCCGGGGTATCAGCGTACGTTTTACAGATATAGGACATCTGCTCGGTTCAGCCAGCATTGAGGTATGGCTCACTGAGGCGGACACCCAGAAAAAGATTGTCTTCTCCGGTGATATCGGAAATAATAATCAGCCTCTGATCAAAGACCCCCATTATACGGAGAGTGCAGATTATGTGGTGATGGAATCTACCTACGGAGACCGTTTTCATGAGAGTCATCCCGATTATGTCGGAGAACTTGCCGGTTTGATTCAAAAGACCTTTGACCGGGGCGGAAATGTGGTGATCCCGTCATTTGCGGTGGGAAGGACCCAGGAGCTTCTGTACTATATCCGCCAGATCAAAGAGGAGCGCAGGGTGAAGAACCACGGGGATTTTGCCGTGTATGTAGACAGTCCTCTTGCAGTGGAGGCCACCAACGTTTTTCAGGAAAACATACATGACACATTTGATGAGGATGCCATGGCGCTGATCAATCAGGGCATCAATCCGATCACTTTCTCCAATCTGAAATTATCCATCACAAGCAATGATTCCAAGGCGATCAATTTTGATGAAGAACGGAAGGTGATCATCTCCGCTTCCGGAATGTGTGAGGCGGGAAGGATACGGCATCATTTAAAGCATAATCTGTGGAAGCCTGAAAATACGATTGTGTTTGTCGGATACCAGGCTTACGGCACGTTGGGCCGTGCTCTTGTGGAAGGGGCAAAAGAAGTCCGGCTGTTCGGTGAGACCATCAAAGTGGAAGCCGATGTGGTGCGCCTGGAAGGAATGAGCGGACATGCGGACAAAAAAGGACTCTCTGTGTGGGCGGAGGCTTTTAAAGACCAGCCTGAAAAATTTTTCATCGTTCACGGAGAGGATGAGACCTGTGACAGCTTTGCCCAATACCTGGAAAGTGAATGCGGCAGGAAGGCAGAAGCACCGTACAGCGGGGATATTTTTGATCTGGCTGCAGGAGAGTGGGAGCTCAGGGTTGCGCCGAAGAAAGTGCCGGAAAGCAGGAAGGGCACGAGAAGAGCCAATGCTGTATTTGCAAGGCTGCTGGCTGCAGGCGAGCGCTTGATGTCTGTTATACGGAAAAGTGAGGGCGGGGCCAACAAGGATCTGGCCAGATTTGCGGATCAGATCAATGCTCTCTGTGACAAATGGGAGCGATGAAAGTATAAGAGCATTAGATGTGATCATGAAGGAGGAAACAGATGAAGGTTTTAAAGTCCGAGGAGATGCTGTGCGACCACTGTGTGGATCGGATCAAGATCGGTCTTATGGACGCGGGCATTGAAGCGGAAGTTGAACTGAGTGATAAAAGCATCATCCTTCCGGAAGATGATGATACACTGATCGAAAAAGCAAAAGAAGTTTTGGGGGATCTGGGATATTTTGCACAGGAAATGTAAAATACCCGGATGATCCGGGAACTGTCCATAGAGACGTGCAATTTTCAGGCAATCGTGATACAATCATTGAGTATGACATTTTCCACATGATTTCCGTCCGGCTCTTAGAATGCCTCACTCCAATCATGTGGAAAATGGACGTGATATCTACTGGATAAGTATCCATCAAACAAATGGAATTGTCCAACGATAGTTTTTTAGCACTATTGGAGGAATGCATTTCAAAGCGTGACGGAAATAGTGCTAAAAAATTCATGACATTTTCCACAGAGCATACCGTATTTTATACCCTTCGGGTGTGCACGCTTTGTGTGATAAGGTATTACATTTTTAAAAACATAGGAGTAACGATGAAGAATGAGAGAGACTATAAACTCCGCCGTGAGGATTAATAAATTTTTAAGTCAGGCAGGCCTGTGTTCCAGAAGGCAGGCTGATTTTTATGTAGAGCAGGGCAAAGTGACGGTTGACGGAAAAACAGCCGAGCCGGGGACAAAGGTTTGTGAGGGGCAGGAAGTCTGTTTTAATGGAAAGCCGGTCCGGATGGATACTCAGACAGTATATCTTGCATACAATAAACCGAAAGGTATCGTTTGTACATCAAGCAAAGAGGAAGCCAACAATATTATTGACGCTGTCGGTTATCCCTCTAGAATCTATCCTGTGGGCCGCTTGGACAAAGATTCCCAGGGACTGATCCTGCTGACCAATGACGGGGAAGCCGCCAATGAGATCATGAAAGCCAGGAATTATCATGAAAAGGAATATGAGGTAACGGTCAATAAAAGGATCACCAACGATTTTATCCAGGGGATGAGAAACGGAGTGCCCCTTTCAGAGCTTGACACAGTGACGAGAAAATGTACTGTGAAGAAAGAGGGGCCCGATAGTTTCCGAATTATTCTCACTCAGGGGTTAAACCGGCAGATCCGCAGAATGTGTGAATATTTTGGATACAGGGTTACCAAACTAAGAAGAGTCCGGGTCATGAATATCAGGCTCGGCAATTTGAAAGAAGGATCCTACCGGAAGCTTACGCCGGAGGAAATAAAAATGTTAAAAGAGGAACTGATCCGTGAAAGATAAGTTTGACCGAATGAAAGAGCTGATCCATATCCTGAGCGAGGCATCCAAAGCCTATTATCAGGAAAATAGAGAGCTCATGAGTAATTTTGAATATGACAAGCTTTATGATGAACTTTTGGAGCTGGAGAAAGAGACAGATACGGTGCTGGCCGACAGCCCTTCGATTCATGTGGGATATGAACTTCTAACTTCTCTGGAAAAAGAACCCCACTCATCCCCGATGCTTTCTCTGGACAAGACAAAAGAGGTGGGACAGCTGGAAGAATGGCTGGGAGACCAAAAGGGCCTTTTGTCATGGAAACTGGACGGGCTTACCATTGTTCTTACGTACCAGGAAGGCGTTCTTTTAAAAGCCGTGACCCGGGGGAACGGGGAAGTGGGCGAAGTCGTCACGAACAATGCAAAGGTATTTGTAAATCTGCCCAAAAAGATCGCGTATAAAGGAACCCTTGTAATCCGGGGAGAAGCCGTGATTCATTATTCTGATTTTCGGCGGATGAACGAAGAGATGGAAGACCTGGACAGCAGATATAAAAACCCGAGGAATCTTTGCAGCGGTTCTGTCAGGCAGCTGAACAATGAAGTGACAGCCAAACGAAACGTCCGCTTTTATGGTTTTTCCGTGGCAGATGTTCCGGATGTGGATTTTCATAATTCTGTAGAGGAGAAATTCATCTGGGCAAGATCTCTTGGCTTTGATATCGTGGATTACGTGGCGGTGACGAAAGATACGGTGGCAGAGGAAGTGGAGCGCTTCTCACAGGCCATCGAGAACAATGATCAGCCTTCCGACGGCCTGGTGCTGATCTATGATGATATTGCATACGGCAGGAGTCTTGGAACGACAGCCAAATTTCCGAGGGATTCCATCGCTTTTAAGTGGGCGGATGAGATCGCGGAGACGACACTGAAAGAGATCGAATGGAGTCCCTCAAGGACAGGGCTGATCAATCCTGTGGCGATCTTTGATCCTGTGGAATTAGAGGGATCTACGGTCAGCAGGGCCAGTCTCCACAACATCAGCGTGATGGAAGAGCTGGAACTTGGCGTAGGAGATCAGATTTCTGTATATAAGGCCAATATGATCATTCCGCAGCTGGCAGAAAATCAGACAAGGAGCGGCGATGCACCGATTCCGGATACCTGTCCGGCCTGCGGAGGAAAGACGGAGATCGAAGAAGAAAACGGAATCCGTACCCTGGTCTGCCCGAATCAATTCTGCAGTGCCAAAAAGATTAAGCTGTTTTCGCACTTTGTATCCAGGGATGCCATGAACGTAGACGGACTTTCAGAGGCATCTCTGCATAAGATGATGGACAAGGGGCTTTTAAACGAACTGTACGATTTATTTACCCTGAAAGAACACAAGGAAGAAATTATAGAGATGGAAGGCTTCGGGGAGAAGTCCTTTCATAATCTGGCGGATGCCATTGAGAGGGCAAAAAAAGTGACACTTCCTAAGTTCTTATACAGCCTCGGCATTGCCAATGTAGGTCTGTCTAATGCAAAACTGATCTGCCGGTATTTTGAGGATGATTTGGATGCTATCAGAAATGCGGAAGCCGAAGACTTCACAGCGATCGACGGCATTGGACCGATCATCGGTGAGGCGGTCAGCGGATATTTCCGGCTGGAAAACAATAAACAGACGGTGGACAGACTGCTTCAATATGTAGAGATTGAGAAAAGACAGACGGAAGAGACAGAGAAATTGCTGGACGGCAAGACCTTTGTCATCACAGGTTCTCTAGAACACTATGAAAACCGCAAGCAGCTCCAGGAACAGATTGAAATTCTGGGAGGAAAAGCGACCGGCTCCGTGACGAAAAAAACAGACTATCTGATCAACAACAATAAAAATTCCGCTTCTTCTAAAAATAAAAAAGCCATGGAACTCTCCATACCGATCATAACAGAAGAGGAATTTATGGACATGATAAAGTAAGGAATGAAGAATATGAAACGAAGGATAATTTCATGGATGCTGGCGGCAGTGATGGTCATGACATCTGCGGCCGTATGGATGGGAAATGAGAAACAGGCAGAAGCAGCTGCTTCATTTAAAGTGCATTTCATCGAGGTAGGCACCGGAGACGGTGCCCTGCTTCAGTATGGATCAGGGAAAAGTGCAAAATATGCGCTGATCGATGCAGGACCTCAGACAACACAGCTTCTGGGAGGAAAAACCATTGATGTCAGCCGCAGAGTGCATAACTATTTAAAGAAATATAAGATCCGCAGGCTGGAATTTATCATCATGACGCATCCTCATAAGGACCACATCGGGGGATTTATTTCTATACTGGAGGACAGATCCATCTCTGTGGGAAAGGTCTATGCGACTCAGCAGCCGGTTTACAATCATTATTCGGGAGATGATGATTTTTACAGTACAAAAACGTACCGCACCGTAAATGAATTGATCGCGGAGCGGGGGATACCGGTTGTTGTACCGCGGATGAAGTCATCGGTATATCTTGGAAAAGCAAAGCTAACATTTTACTCACCGGGACGGACCAATTTTAAATATGGGCGGGAAGTTGACTTTAATTCCCGGCAGGTCAACAAATTTTCTCTTGTATGCAGAATTACTTACGGAAAAAATTCATTTCTGATGACCGGGGATACTCAGCAGGAGTCTGAGTACGATATGATAAGCCAGAGGCTGAAACTCAAATCCCAGGTTCTGAAGGTGCCGCACCACGGATATGAAGATGTGCGCAATAAGGATGCAAAAGGGAAGTTTTCATCCAATCACAAGAAGTTTTTTGACAAAGTGCAGCCGGCCATATCGATCATCAGCAATGGATACCGGAATAAGGACAGAGTTCCGTCCGGTCTGATCACGAGGGAACTTGCCAAGTCGAATATTTATACGACAGGTGACAATGGCAATATTATCGTTACTTCCAATGGAAGCAGGCTGAGTGTCAGCACATCCAGAAATAAAAATGAACCGGCCAAGGCCAGCACTTATGTTTCTTCCAAGAAGTCATCACTGCTTCTGAAAAAGATGTCGGTGAAGTCCAACGGGAAGAAAAAACTGTCTATCGTGTCAGTCAATGCGAAAAACAAGTATAAGATCAAAGAGAAGAAACCTTTGAAAATTTCAATCAAGGCCACGCCCCAGTCATTTACTAGGATTAAGAATGTCCAGTATAAGCTGGTGAAAAAGGGGAAGAGCAGTGCCAAATACCGATGGAAGACCGGAAAGAAGGTCAAGGTTAAAAAAGGATTTAAAGGACGTCTTTACATAAAATACAATACGACTTCCGGAAGCACGATTGTGAAGACAAAAGGTTTTGTAATTAAAAAGAAGAAAAAGTAGAGAATAAAGGAGCGTGTGAATATGCCGATTAGAATTGATACAGACCTGCCGGCCAGGGCCATCCTGGAGGAGGAAAATGTCTTTGTGATGGATATAGACCGGGCGGTGACGCAGGATATCCGGCCGCTTAGGATTGCAATCCTGAATTTGATGCCGAATAAACTGGACACAGAGCTGCATCTGCTCCGGAGTCTCTCCAACACCCCGCTGCAGATCGACATCACATTTTTAAAGACTGCCTCTTATGAGCCCACACATGTGCCGGAATCCCACATGGAGAAATTTTATGTGTATTTTGATGAGGTGCGGGACAAAAAATTTGACGGAATGATCATAACCGGTGCTCCCGTGGAGCTGAAAGAATTTGAAGAAGTGGATTACTGGGAGGAAGTGGCGGAGATCATGGAATGGACGAAGAAAAATGTCACTTCCACTTTACATATCTGCTGGGCTGCCCAGGCAGGGCTTTACTATCACTATGGGGTTAAGAAAAACGTTCTGGACCAAAAGATATCCGGTGTGTACCGGCACTATCCGCTTCACAAAAAGACTCTGCTGGTAAGAGGGTTTGACGACTACTTTTTTGTTCCTCATTCCAGAAACACCGGTGTCGACGGCGAGGCTATCAAACAGTGCAAAGAATTAACTGTAGTGGCAGAGTCAGAGGAAACAGGACCATACCTGATCTTAAATGAGACTGGAAGCCAGATATTCGTCACGGGGCATCCCGAGTATGATGTCATGTCCCTCCATCAGGAATATATTAGGGATATGAACCGCGGGTTAAATCCGGAGATTCCAAAGAATTATTATCTGGATGACGATCCGAAAAAGGGACCGGTAAAGTCATGGAGATGCCATGCCAATGCGATGTATTATAATTGGCTGAACTACTATGTATACCAGGCAACTCCTTATGATTTGTAGGATTTTATGAAAAAACCGAATTTCACATAAAAAATATTTCTTGAATTGATATTATTTTTCGAGTCTGGTTTCTTAATTTGCCGTTGACATTTACAAGGAATTTATGATAGGATGACTACAAGGAATTCCTGAATTAAAACAAAATAATATTGTCGTATAGAGATTTGAATATGACAGAAGATTATGGCTTATGCCATGATTTTCTGTCATATTTTTTTGTTTTATAGGAAAGTTCTACGATCTTTCCTAATGAAATAAAAACGCTCTGCGGGTTGAGAGTTGAAGTGGGATTGCCCGCTTAGTTACATAATCTTTTATGGAAAGGTGGTCAGGATGAAAGAGATAAAAATATTATGTGTCTACGATGGATACATAACGAAAGACATCATGAGCGGAATGAAAGAACTGGAGAAATTTGGAGCCCATATTACTATGATCAATGATGACCAGATAAAAAACGTGGGGGATGTTACCAATCGAATGCTGCTGCTGGAGCAAAAAGGTATTGCGGAGGCACCCACGTGCAGAACTTTGCTGGAGAATTGTTCAGACAAAGAGATTTTGGTTGTTCACTGTACATCAGTCAACAAAGAGATTCTGGAGGCTTGTTCAAAACTTCAGGCAGTGGTTGTTCTTCGCGGCGGCATTGAAAATGTGGACAGCAGTGAGCTTGCCAAGCGGCAGATTCCTCTGATGAACGCATCTTTAAGAAGTGCGGATGCGGTCTCTGATGCAGCCGTAGGCATGATGATCGCTGAAAATAAAAATATTGCAAGGAGCCACCATTATATGAAAGAAGGGAGATGGGTAAAATCATATATCAATCAAAGATACATACGCAATATGAATAAATGTACGGTTGGATTGATAGGCTACGGCGCTATTGGATCCAGAGTGGCAAAAAAATTAAAGGGATTTGAAAGCCAGATTCTGGTCTATGACCCCTTTGTCAGCAAAGAGCAGATTGAGAAAGATGGTGTGAAAGTTGTAGAGCTGGACCAGTTATTAGAAACATCCGATTTTGTCTCCGTGCATTTAAGATTGTCTGATAAAACGAAGAAATTTATGGGAAAGCGGGAATTTGCACAGATGAAGAAAACAGCTTACTTTATCAATACTGCCCGGGCAGGACTAGTGGATACAGAAGCACTTACAGACGCTTTGAAAAACCGTGAGATCGGCGGTGCGGCCATCGATGTATTTGATCAGGAACCGCTGCCAAAAGGCCACCCATACTTAAATCTTGAAAATGTAACACTGACTTCTCATCTTGCAGGAACGTCAAGTGATACTCCGGTTGTAAGCGTAGAGATCGGTGTTCAGAAGCTGAAAGATTACCTCACCAGAATGGCGGAGGAAGACAATGAAGAAGATTAATCTGGCAGAAGTTCTGCTCAAAGAGATGGCTGTCTTTGACTGTAAATCATTTGAAAGTAAAGAGGAGATGTTTGACATTGCGGCTCTGAAATTTACGGAAGAAGGATTTGTCACAAATGCGGAAGCATTTGAAGAAGCTTTGAAGTTCAGGGAAACCCTTGGCCCCACATATATGGGGAATTTGGTTGCTGTACCCCATGGAAAATGCAGAGAAGTTTTAAAGCCTGGAATAGCATTTTACAGATGCAAAGAACCTTTTGTTTATGAGTCCGCAGGAGAATCCGGATTTGTAAAATACATTTTTGTATTAGCTATTTCTGAAAATCAAGAGAACAATTATCATCTGAGAGTACTGGCAGCATTAGCAGGAATGCTGGCACATAAAGAATTTTTAAAGCTTTTGGAAGAAGCCGCAGACTATGAAGAATTTATTCATGGAATAAATCAATTAAAACTATAAAAAGGTATGTACGAAAGGAGGAAATGACTCATGTTAGTCACACTAAAAGAGATCTGTAAGATCGCGGATGAGAGAGGGATTGGGGTGGGGGCATTTAATGTGCCGAATCTTGAGGCTTTGACCGCTGTCGTAGAGGCAGCGGAAGAATTGAATGCTCCGGTTATCATTGCCCATGTTGAAATTCATGAAAAATATGTTCCGATTGAAGTCATTGGACCGATCATGATTGAAACTGCAAAAAATGCGTCTGTCCCAGTCTGTGTTCATTTAGATCATGGTACAAGTCTTAACGAAATAATGAAAGCTCTGCGGATTGGATTTACTTCTGTCATGATTGATGCGTCTTCTGAGGATTATGATACAAATGTGGAGAGGACAAAAGAGATTGTGAGGATAGCCCATGGTATGGGAGTCTCTGTAGAAGCGGAGCTGGGACACATTTTAGTCTCTGAAAAAGGAGCTTCTGAGGGTGATGTCACCCCAAATAACGTAAATCCCAAAGATTGTTATACAGATCCTGAGAAGGCAAGGGAGTTTGTCAAGAACACAGAAGTGGATGCCCTGGCAATAGCGTTCGGCACTGCACATGGGGTATATGCTGCAAAACCAGTATTAGACCTGCAGCGGATCATGGAAATAAAGAAAAAAATTGATATTCCGCTGGTAATGCACGGTGGTTCAGGCGTATCAAGCGACGAATTTAAGACTGCGATTCAAAACGGGATAAAAAAGATTAACTATTATACATATATGGCCTTGGCCGGAGCCGATCGAGTGAAAAAATTCTTATATGAAAATAGAGATGATGACAGCGTTCAGTTTCATGATATCGTCATGGCAGGAAAAGAAGGTATGAAAGAGAATGTCAAAATTGCAATGAACACTTTTTTAATGAAGTGAGAGAAAAGGAGAAGAATATTGAAGGATAATTTATTGGAGTTTAAAGCCACAGTGATGTCAGCTATTACAACTGGTGTATCCTATATGCTTCCTTTTGTTGTAGCCGGAGGCATATTAGTAGCCATTTCATTTGCAATCGGAGGTTATGATGTAGGCTCAGCGGTTGAACCGTGCAAAACCTTAGCTTCCACCCTTTATTATCTTGGACAGATTGGGCTTAGTACCCTTATGGTTCCGATTTTAGGCGCGTTTGTTGCATATTCCATTGCAGATAAACCGGGTATCTGTGTTGGAATGTATGCCGGATGGATTGCGACAGATCCGTGGAGCATTGGATATGCATCCGGTTTCCTGGGGGCGCTGATCGGCGGCATTATTGCTGGATATCTGGTGGAGGCCCTGAAGAAAATGCCGCTGCCAAGATCCTTAAAATCACTGCTGCCCACGTTAATCATTCCTCTGCTTGGATGCGGAATGATAGGACTTTTAATGCACTATGTACTGGGAGGACCGCTGGGAGCCTTAACGACTGCATTAACACATTTTCTTGACGGTCTTGGGACAGGCAATATCATCATCTTAGGCCTTGTGCAGGGAGCCATGATTGCTTTCGACATGGGCGGGCCATGTAATAAAGTGGCCTATGCATTTTCACTGGCCTGCATGGAAACAGGAAACTATCTGCCGATTGCTGCCGTTTTTGTGGCTGCAATGGCACCTCCCATGGCTATGGCCATTGCAATGATCGTGAAAAAAGATTATTTTACGAAAGAAGACAGAAGCTCCATTCCTGGGTGCATCGCAGGATGCCTGTGTATGATCACTGAATTTGCCATTCCTCATGCAGCAAAAGATGTAAGACGCATTCTTTGCTTTTGTGTCGGATCAGCCATCGGTTCTGCCATGTCTTTTGCTCTCGGTGTGACAATGAGGGCACCTCACGGAGGGTTATTTGTCTTATTTGCAGTCAATAAACCGCTTGTGTTCATAATCTGTCTTGTAACGGCGGTTTTAATTTCAGCAGCATTGATTATATTTATCGGACATCCGGTGGAGCAGGAGACATAGGGAGAAAACACAAATACAGATAAGGAGAAATGTATGAAGGTAATCGGAATCACATCATGTGCAACAGGGATCGCGCATACATATATGGCGGCTGATGCAATAGAAAATATATGCAAAGAAAGAGGATATGAATGTAAAGTCGAAAGACAGGGGGCTCTTGGAATAGAAAACAAGCTAAAAGCAAGAGAGATCAAAGAAGCGGACTTGATCGTTTTTGCCAATGATGTAGGTATTTCGAAGGCGGAACGGTTTAAAGGATCAGAAGATAAGATATTCCAGACAAAACCTCATGACGTAATAAAAAATCCTGCAATCATTTTTAATAAATGATATGATGAATGAAAAGGAGCAGGAGACTATGGGAGAGGGAGAGCTATGTTTGATGATGGAAAATTTCATGTGATACCAGCGGTACGCAGTCTGAAGTTTTTTGCAGAAGCGCTGAGAACGGAAGAAGAGTGGATTTTGACCAGCAACTGTGCACATATAGGAAATCTGCAGAGCCTGTCTCACAAATGTCATGATGCCAATAAAAAAATTATTGTAAATCATGAGATCGTGGGTGGACTGGGAGTCGACAAGACTGCGTTTGAGTTTTTAAAGAAGATGTACCATGTAGACTGTGTCATGGGAGTTCACAATATCCGGCTGGGAATGGTCAAGAATGAAGGAATGAAGACCATTCAGCGCATCACTCTTTCAGACTCTTTTGCTCTGGAACAGGCTGCCAAAAGCTTACAGATTTCAAAGGCAGATGCCATTGAGCTGCGGCCGGCATATTATGCAGCAGAGTTTTTGGATTATTTCAAAAAAATCAAAGACTGCTGTTATATTGCCGGCGGATTTATCGACAGTATAGACACGGTTGATATAATGTACAGGGCAGGATTTAATGGGATTACAACAAGCAATGAGAAGCTATGGAACTATCAAATACGATAAACAATAAAAGGACTTATGATCAGGGCAGGTACGGTTTTTAAAGCTGTATCTGCCCTTTATGAAATGATTTCGGATTGGCACCGCATACGGAGCAGCAGTAGTAACCTTGCTGCCATGTTCTGTTTAAGGAAGTGTTTACTTCATATTCTTAAAGATCTGATAGATCTTTGAATAATTTTTCTTATCATCCTCACTCTGTTTCACTCCGGTGTACTCCGTCCAATCACTGTCGCTTCTTCCGAGAACGTTATAAGTACGCGGTTTTCCGTCAGAGGAATCGGAAGCAGACAATGTCTCCCTACGTACAGCCACATATCCGGCAGTGTAAGTGCCTCTCGCAGAATTATAGCGAATGACTTTTACTTTATCACCGGGACTCTTGGAACTGATATCCTCTGTGGTCCAGTAGAAATAATAGCTGCTGCCTTTTCCCTGAAAAGACCATGTATTGACCCCTGCCTGGCCGGCGTTAAATCCTGCCTGCCCAAGAGCATTCAGAAGATTTTCATAGGCTTTTCCTGTACCGGAAGAGGAATCGATATTTTTGTTCATGTAGCCTTCGATCAGTTTTGCGATGTCCGGGTTATTCGCTATGATATAAGACAATGCCTCGTTCATGTTAAAATCGTAATTTTTATCATGTTTGCCGCACACAATGACGATACTTCCGTCAGATCCGCGGCTGACATCATAGGCCCCGCCCTGCCGGCATTTGTATTCGGATTTTTCGGCAAGAGATTTCAGGTATGCGGTGTCGTATTTTCCTGACCCTTCCAGTTCATAGATTTCATCGGCTGTGAGATCCCTCAGAAGCCCTGCTTTGCTGACCAGGCAGGCTTTCTTCTGGGCGCTGGTGATGTAGCCGATCAGGGAAGGAATCAAAAGAGCCAGAAGTATTGCCAGAATCAAGAGAACTACAATGAGTTCTACTAAGGTAAAACCCTTATTTTTCTTGTATTTGTATGACATCACAGTATGGTCAGCTCCTTTCCGAATCTTTCTTTTAGTATAGCATATCTGCCTGGGATCAGATACAGAAAAAGAGAAATCTACGACAAAGCCTGAATGCGGGGTTTCTTTCTGTGGGCATTTCTCACTCTTTGACGGCATTTTGGAAGCATATTCTTCAGCTTCTCCCATTCTTCATCATCTGCATTTTTTGCAAGCTTTTCCTCCAGCAGATGGGACTGGATGATCAGGCTGTAATAGAGCTGTGTATCCGTATCCTCCTGCCTGCATATCTGTGTCAGCAGCTTTGTAGCTGCTGCATATTTATTCCAAAGCTGTTCTGTTGCAAGTCTCCGGCTGAATGGAAAGACTACAAGGTTGAAGATCAGGGAGACCAGAATTCCAGCGATTATATATGCCAGGCGGACTGCCAGCATTTCTCCCACACTGTTCCATCCAAAGACATCGGTAAAGACGGCGGCGCCCAGAGCACCAATGGTGGAACAGGCGAAAGTGCCGGTATAGTCTGTAAAGTAAAAGGAAAGGTATCCGGATAACATCATAATCGCAGTGCGGCCTGTCATAGACGGAACAGCCGCATACAAAAGCAGGCTGAGGAGACCGCCGGCTGCCGTGGCGGCAAACCTTTTCTTTGCCTTTTGTCCGATGTCGTCTGCATACGGCAGAGAAACAGAAGCGATGGTAAACAGCAGCCATTTTCCGTGAACAAGGTGCATGGACTGGACAAACAGGCATGAACATGCCAGGAGCAGACCGACGCGCAGGGCATATACGACTCTGACCGGACTGATATCCAGGGCGGCCTTCAGCCGGATGGAAAGAGAGAGCATTGTCTTCCGGTACCGGGTCTTTTTTTCAGGGTCCGTCATATGGAGGAGATGTTCCTGCAGATAGGTAAGCCCGTCAAATAGTTCCTTTGCCCTGGAATCCTCTTTCTGAGATACAAAGTCAGACTGGAGGAGCGGAGGGAGTTCTTTGATCTGTCCCTGTACAAACTGCCGGAAGACAGAGAGCTTTTCAGAGACGGAGCAGAGCATTTTCGTCTGGAAAACAGAGAGCGGCTGTTCCATATCGGAAAGGATCAGAAACAGATGTTCTATCCCCTGTCCGGAATCGATGACCGCAAAATCAGCATCTGAAATGCACAAAATCTTCTTACGGCGGTCATAAACCATACGGCTTAAGCGGAACAGATTTTTTCTCACGTCTTCCGGTGTGTCAGGGGCCCCTTTTCCGGTGATCATATAATCGATCAGATCGCAGGTCTCATCAATCATATCAGACAGCGCATCTCTTGTGGTCTCAATAACCCGTTTACGGCCCATAATGAACTGATACAGAATGATGCAGACAGCACCCGTGATCATGGCGGCCAGACGCTTTGGCAGCAGATCTGGTGTAATCGGTGAAATAAAGATCAGGAACAGATAGGACAGTATGTATGGGAAGTAAAGGTGGCTGGAATGCTCGTAAGTAAAAACATAAAGGATCAGAAAGATCATTCCGAAGTTCAGCGGAAATGAAAACACAGGGGGCAGTGTGTTTACAACACAGGCAGAGACAGCCATGGCTGCAAGGACAGCAGCCTGGCCTGCCAGATGTTTTACCGGTGAAGCGGTCATATCCTTTAACATAGAAGATGCCATCATAATGGTAAAAATAACACCGACGATGGAATTTTCCATGCCAAATACTTTCTGGAATACTGTGACAAAAGTAATAATAAAAATAAAATCCAGAGTGGCAAATCTGAAATTCTTCTTCAGACTTTCCTGGCAGGAAGCCAGTATCTTTTTAGTCTTATTGTTCAATTAGAATGCCTCCTTTCAGCAATTCATAATGTTATCATGCCAGAGGACCTTGTTCAAGAACGTCACTTTTGGCTTTTTTTTCGTACACAAACTATATATCCCCATAAATTTTGACAGGATTCATTCATGCCAAGGTTGAATTGCTTGGGCAACTATTTGTTCTGAACATCCTTTATAATAAAAGCATACCAACAATGCAATCTTTTTAAGAAAGGAGAGAGACATTATGAAACAGCAAGTACAGAAGTTCGGACGTTTTTTGAGCGGCATGGTGCTGCCCAACATCAGTGCGCTGATCGCATGGGGATTTTTCACCGCGATCTTCCTGCAGGGAGGGTGGTTCCCAAATGAAAAGATGGCAGCCGTGATCAGTCCTATGCTTAACTATCTCATTCCGGTCCTGATGGGCTATACCGGAGGAAAGATGGTGTACGGAACAAGAGGAGCAGTCGTCGGTGCAGTGGCAACCTTCGGCATCATCATCGGAGGCTCCATCCCGATGTTCCTCGGAGCAATGATCGCAGGACCTCTTGGAGGATGGCTTGTGAAAAAGCTGGACGGTCTGCTGAAAGACAAGATTCCGACAGGTTTTGAGATGCTTTATGACAATTTTTCCGCAGGAATCCTCGGAATGATTCTCGTAATGCTCTGTTTCTGGATTATGGGGCCGCTCGTAGAGGGAGCCAGCAATGCCCTTGGAAACGGAGTAAAGGCAATCGTAGACGCGGGAATGCTGCCGCTGGCATCTGTTATCATTGAGCCGGCAAAAATTTTATTTTTAAATAACGCCATTCAGTATGGCGTGCTGACACCGCTTGGTCTTGCAGACGCGGCTGAAGCCGGAAAATCCATCTACTTTCTGCTGGAAGGCAACCTGGGGCCTGGACTCGGAGTACTCCTTGCATGCTGGTTTTTCGGAAAAGGAGAAGCAAAGAGTTCTGCTCCGGGTGCTATCATTATTCAATTCTTCGGCGGAATCCATGAACTTTACTTCCCCTATGTACTTATGAAGCCTGCCCTGATCATCGCGGTAATCCTGGGAGGCAGTGCAGGAATACTTACCAACTCCTTATTGGGCAGCGGTCTTGTGGCGGCGGCGACACCGGGAAGTATTTTTGCCTATATGGCCATGGCTCCGAAAGGCGGGGCGCTTCCGGTGCTGGCAGGTATTGCTGCGGCTACGGCAGTATCTTTTATCGCTGCTTCCATTATTTATAAGCGCTCTAAAGATGATGAGGAAGAGGGCAGCTTCCAGAGTTTTGACCCATTGGATCTGTCTCTGGACGGCGGGGTAAAGAAGATCGTCTTTGCCTGTGATGCGGGAATGGGCTCCAGCGCCATGGCGGCGGCTACTTTGACGAATAAGCTGAATAAGGCCGGAATCAATATTAAAGTGGCTCACACATCTGTGGATGAGATACCAGAGGACGCAGAGATTATTCTTACTCACACAAGCCTTGCGGACAGGGCGAAATCTTATAACAGTACGGCACGGATCATTGCGGTTTCCAACTTTGTTGAGGCACCGGAATATGACCGGCTGGTGGAAGAACTGAAAAAGCAGCAGTAAATGTATGGGGAGGAAATCGTATGCGTGTGAAAATGGCTTCTCTATATGGGAAGAAAGATATCAGGATCAGAGAGACAGAGCTGCCGGACTTAAGAGACGATGAAATATTGATCAAAGTCATGTCCAACGGGATCTGCTTTTCGACCTACAAAGCAGCCATGAAAGGCGAAGAGCATTTAAGAGTTCCCGAAAACGTGCATGAGACCCCGGTGGTTACCGGCCATGAAATGGCCGGTATCATTGAAAAAGTAGGAGAAAAATGGAAAGGGCAGTATAAAGAAGGAACGTCCTGTTGTTTACAGGCTGGGATTCGGTACAAGGGAAGTGAGGACGCACCGGGTTATTCCTTTGAATTTTTCGGGGGAAATGCGACTTACACGATCATTCCGGGAGGCTATATTGAATCCGGATGTCTTCTGACTTATGAAGACGACTATTTTGCTTTTGCTTCCATGGGAGAGCCTGTATCCTGCATCATCAGCGCGTTTCATACATGTATCCATGATTATATGGAAGATATGTTTGTCTATGACAATATTCATGGAACAAAGGAAGGCGGAAATCTGCTTCTGATGGCATCCTGCGGACCTATGGGGATCGGAGCCATTGACTATGCGGTACACGGACCTGCAAGGCCAAAGAAACTGGTAGTTACGGAGATCAATGAAGAGCGGCTTAAAAGGGCAGCACAGCTGATCAGTCCAAAAGAAGCATCGGATTACGGAGTGGAACTTATTTATGTGAATCCTGAGGATTTGGACAATGAAGAACAGGAATTAAGACAGCTGTCCGGGGGAAAGGGCTATGACGACATCATGGTATTTGCGGCATCAGAACGTCTTGTAGAGCTGGGCAGCAGCCTTCTTGCCGTCAACGGATGCCTGAACTTTTTTGCCGGCCCGACCGATGAGCAGTTTAAGGCGAGAGTCAATTTCTACGACATTCATTACAGGAGGACCCACTATGTCGGCAACAGCGGCGGAAATTTAGACGATATCCGGGAAATGTTCGATTTGTCCAGAGAAGGACTGATCACACCGGAGTATATGATCACGCATGTGACGGGACTTTCAGAGGTGCCGGAGATCATTTTAAATCTGCCGGATATTCCGGGCGGAAAGAAACTTGTATATCCTCATGTGGATCTGCCCCTTATGGCACTCGCTGATTTTGAAAAGCAGGCAGATGAAGATCCGGTTTATAAAAAAATTGCGGGCATTTTGAAAGCAAACCACGGGGTGTGGTGCAAAGAAGCCGAGCAGGTATTATTTGCCGAAAAATGGATCGGTGATTGAAGTATTTTCCAATGCAGCAGTAAAAGATTTCGGGTAAAATGGAGGAAGAGACATGTTAGTAAATTTACAGAACATATTAAAAGAGGCGGAAGAAGGAGGGTACGCAGTTCCCTGCTTCAATGTTCCCAACTTTGAGATGGCGAGAGCGGCTGTGGATGCTGCCAGTGAACTTTCTGTGCCGGTGATTATCGGCCACGTCCAGGTTCATGACGGTCTGATTCCAATCGAAAATATCGGTCCCCAGACGGTGGAGTATGCAAAAAGGGCATCGGCTCCTGTATGTGTACATTTGGATCACGGCATTGACATGAGTTTTGTTATGAGAGGGATTCGGTGCGGATATTCCAGCATCATGTATGACTGCAGTGACCTTCCTTTTGAGGAAAATGTCACGAGAATCCGGGAATTTACCGAGGCGGCCCACGAGATGGGGCTCTCCGTGGAGGCAGAACTTGGAACCATGAGCAGTACGGCGGAGGATTCCCACGGCGGGCCGAGACTCCTTGGAAGAGATGAGATTAAAAAGACCTTCACTGACCCGGATATGGCAGCCGAGTTCGCAGAAAGAACCGGTGTGGATGCCCTTGCCGTATGTTTCGGAACGGTGCACGGAATCTATGCGGAGGAACCGATGCTCGATATTGCGCGGGTGAGAGAAATCCGAAGCAAGATGCCAAAGAGCACAAGGCTGGTCATGCACGGAGGCTCCGGCGTGGATCAGGAACAAGTGGCTGAAGCAATCAAAGCGGGGATTACAAAGATCAATTACCATTCCTACTGGTCCAAAGCAGCCTCCATGCATGTTTATGAGAAATTAAAAGAGACACAGGGGGATATGTTTTATCATGAGGTACAGGAGGAAGCGTACCGGAAATTAAAAGAAGATGCAAAAGAAGTACTTTTGAGGTTCAGGGGCGGAAGAGACTAGAGAACAGAAATTACAAGTCTCCTGAAAAAAGGGTCAGGTGAGAGAGATGGATCAAACGTTTTTTTCTCTTCGGCAGATAAAGCTGTTTCAGATTCTGCTCGGGCAGGATCAGTATCTGCCGATGGATCAGGCAGCAGAGAGACTTGGAGTCAGTACGAGGACCCTGTTTCGGGAAATTCAGGGGATCAACCGGGAACTTGGAGGGCTTTCAGTATATCTGGAGACAAAAACAGGAAAAGGAATCCGGCTGTCCGGTGACCGGGAAAGTTTTGCCGGCTGCCTGGAGGAAATCTCTAAGAGAGATTCTTCTCTGTTTTATTATACAAAAGAACAGCGGCGGGCACTGCTGACCATCGAATTTTTAAAAAGAAAACATATTGAAAAACTGGGATACTATGCATATAAACTGATGGTATCCGAAGCGACAATCAGCAATGACATCCAGGCTGTCAGGCCCTGGTTTCAAAAACACAGTCTGGCGCTGGAAAGGAAAGCAGGTCTTGGCATTACCGTGACCGGAGAAGAAGAAAATTTCCGAAGCGCGATCATTGACTTTCTCAATGAAAAACTGATGAGGGCAGATGTGGAGCAATTCCAGGACAGCAGAGGAGAATTCCGTGCTCTGGAATATTTCCAAAACCTTGGAAAGAACAGCAATATGGATCTGCTGAATGAAGAGATTCTTGACAAAGTCATAAAGATACTGAAGAAATGTGAAGATGAGTTTTTGAGCCGGATCACCAGGCACTCCTATATCGGACTTGTCATCCATCTGGTCATTGCCATTGAACGGCTCCTCTCCGGCAAAACGATCACGATGGAAGAAGAACTGCTTCGTGCATTAAAGGAAGATCCCTACTATAAAAAAGCAAAAGAGCTGACTGCGTATTTTGAAGAAGAGTTTCATATCGAAGTGCCGGAATCGGAGTCGGCCTATGTATTCATGCATTTAAAAGGCGCAAGAATGAAATATGCGGTGGAAAAGCAGGACGAACTGACGAAGATGCTGGATGAGTATGACTGTATGATCGTAGCAGATGATCTCATCGCAGCATTCGGGCGCCTGATGGGAGATGATTTCAGCCAGGACAAAGTACTTTACCAGGGACTGGCGTCCCATCTGAGAGCCACACTGCACCGCCTGAATTATCATATGAGGCTTGAAAATCCTCTTTTAGACCAGATAAAAGAAGACTTCAGGGATATCTTTGCCATATGCAAGTCTGTGTGCAAAGTCATGGAGACAAAATATCATCTGGAAGTCAATGAAGATGAGATCGCCTATCTGTCCTTTCATTTCGGAGCGGCAATTGAGAGAAAGAAAGCACAGATTAAACAGTCTGTCATTCTGAATGTTGCAGTCGTCTGTGCCAGCGGGATCGGCATTTCCAGTTTTCTGTCCTCCAGTATTAAGAGCCGTTTTGCGGGGACAGTCAGAGTCAGCCCGCTGTCTGTGGAACAGGTGGCATTGCGGGAAGCGGAAGGAATGGACATTATCATTTCCACGTTAAAGCTGCCCGACCAGGGAATACCGGTTATGGAAGTCGGGGCTCTGTTAAAAGAAGAGGACTTCGGCAGAATGCAGGCTTACTTTGAAATACTGAAGGAGCAGAAGATACAAAAGAAGATCCCGGATGTAAAGAATATTCGCAGGGCAGTATGCCCGGATATTGTAGAAAATCTCCGGATCTATCCGGCAGATGCATCGGAAGGGAAAGAGGAGGTTTTAAGAAAACTTCTCGGACATACAGACATGGGAGAGAAGCAAAAAGACCGGTGCCTGGAAGCGGTGATGGAGAGAGAAAAAGACGGACCGGTGGCATTAAAGGACCGTAAATTTCTGATTTTCCACTGTAATATTCCGGGAAACAATACACCGGTCCTTATGTTTTTTACATTGGATCACAAAAAGGGGACACATCCGGATTTTCAGGACTTTGACAAAGGTGCGCTGATGATCGTGGATAAAAAACAGGATAAGAAGACAAGAGATACGCTGGCCGTTATTTCTGAAGGGTTTGTCAATGATGAGAGAATTCTTGAATCCCTTGAAAAGAAAGATCCAAAAGCACTCAGATGTCAGATCAGGGAGTATTTGGAGCGTGCAAAACAAGAAGGAGATGAGGGATTGTTATGATGCAAAAGGACAAGAGCAGGAAACCTGTGCTCATAAAGGAAAATATCGTGCTGGACTGTAAGGCAGTGACGCCGGAGGAAGCCATTATCCATGCCGGAGAACTATTGCTGAGAAGCGGATACATAAAGAGCGGGTACATCAGCGGAATGCTTTCACGGGATGAAAATTTTTCTGTTTATCTTGGAAATATGCTTGCGATTGCCCATGGAGAGAAAGGTGTCAGAGACCAGATTCTTGGAACGGGGATGTCTGTTTTGATCTGTCCGGACGGTATCGACTGGCATGGGAATCTGGTCAAGATCGTTATGGGGCTTGCGGCTATTGGGGATGAGCATATGGAACTTCTGATGCACTGCGCTAATATTTTCAGTGACAGGGAACGGGTGGAACGGCTGGTGAGATGCCGGGACAGAGAACGGGTTTACAGGATGTTCGGAGGAATATAGAAAAACTATCGCAGGGCGGCGTTGAATTTAGAGTCTTGATATGATAGCATTAGCTATGGTATCAGGGCTCTTATATTTTGCAGAGATTATGAAAGATACCATTTTACAGCGACAACTATTGTTCATAGAAAGGATGCCCATGATTAGACTAATTGCAACAGATATTGACGGAACTCTGGTAGAAGAAGCAGCTATGAATCTGAATCCTGAATACTTCGATGTGATCCGGGAGTTCAGAAAACGGGGAGTTCTGTTCGTAGCAGCCAGCGGACGTCAGAGAAATAGCATTGAGCGTTTTTTTGAACCGATCAAAGATGATATTATTTTCCTGTCCGAAAATGGCGCATGTATTACATCCAGAGAATATAAACATGTGGATGTGATGGACCCATTTATCGTCAAAAGCATAATGGAGGATGCAATGGAGATTCCCGGATGTACCTGTGCTCTGAACGACGGAGAGACCAGCTATTTTGACTCCGAAATGCTTTACCGCCATATGAAGGACGACTATGGATACAATGCGGTGATGGTGGATGATTTATTTAAAGTGGAAGCAGGGGTCTGCAAAGTGTCTGTGTTCCACAACCGGAATGCGGAAGATGCGGTAGGAAAAGATTTTTATGATAAATGGGGAGGCAGGATCTACGTTGCAAGTGCAGGAGAAAAATGGGTAGACTGCATGAACCTTGGAGTAAATAAAGGAAACTCTTTGAAGCGTTTTCAGGAACATTACAATATCTCGGCAGATGAGACGCTGGCTTTCGGCGATAACATCAATGATATCGAGATGCTGAAACGGGCGGCCCACAGCTTTGCCGTGGCCAATGCCAGGGAAGAGGTAAAAGAAGCCGCAAATTTTGTGACAGATTCTAATAGAGAAGACGGTGTATTGAAGGTGTTAAAAGCAGTGCTTAGGGGGGAATTATGTTAGAAGCAGTTATTTTTGATATGGACGGAGTTATTGTAGATTCTGAACCGGGGTACTATAAAGCCCTGCTGAGGCTTCTGGATGAATTTGATGCATATGTAGATGAGGAGTATAATGCACGGTATTTTGGGACTACGATGGAAAAGCTGTTTACGGATACCATTGAGTATTTGAAACTGGATACGACTGTTGACTATTGTATTCGGCGATTCTTTGAGATTTATGAAGAAGTGGTCAGGGAAGAAGGATTTACACCGATCAAAGGGTCATTGGAGCTGATCCGTGCGCTTCATGAGGAGGGAATCCCCACAGCAGTTGCATCATCGTCTCCGATGGATCACATCGTACGGATCACTGAGAATTTAGGAGTCATTGACTGCTTTCACGCACTGGTGACAGGGGAAGATTGTGAACACTCTAAACCTGATCCGGAAGTCTTTTTAAAGGCAGCAGGTCAGCTTGGAATTAATCCAAAACATTGTGCTGTGGTGGAGGATTCCGTCAACGGTGTTTTGGCGGGCAGCCGGGCAGGCATGAAGGTTCTTGGTTTCAGCAATCCTGAATACGGAAGTCCGGCACACGAAAGGGCACACAAAGTTGTTCGGTCCATGGAAGATGTAGATGTAAGTACTTTGAGAGGATTATTTCATTAAAATACACAGATGGAGAGGAAATAGAGTGGAAGCAGTTATTTTTGACATGGACGGAGTGATCGTAGATACAGAACCCGGCTTTTATATTGTGGCTAATCAGTTTCTGGAGCGCTATGGAAAAAGTATTACTAAAGAATATTTTGAACAATTTTTCGGCGGCGCATCAGAGTACATGTGGAAGACAACGACTCAAATGCTTGGACTGGATGTTCCAGTAGAGGAATGTCTGAAGGGTACACACGAAATCCGGGAACAGCGAATCAGGGAAGAAGGCTATGAGCCTATCGAAGGCACACTGGACTTGATCCGGGAACTCCACAGTCAGGGAATTCCTCTGGCGGTGGCGTCATCTTCTTCCAAGCAGGAAATTGAGAGAGTGATGGATTATTTTGAAATCACTCATTGCTTTCAGGCACTGGTCAGCGGAAAAGACTGCGAACATCCCAAACCGGCTCCGGATGTATTTTTAAAGACGGCCCGGAAGCTTTGCATAAAGCCGGAACAGTGTCTGGTGATTGAGGATTCCAACAATGGAGTCACCGCTGCCAAGAGTGCCGGAATGGGCGTGATTGGATTCCGGAATTTAGAGGTTGCAAATCAGGAACTGAGACCTGCAGACCATGTGGTGACTTCTATGAAAGACATTACTCTGGAATTGTGCAGAAGTTTTTAAAAATTTATATAGGCAAACTAAATCTCTCCAAAGATGTTTGGGGAGATTTATTTGTTACAAAATTGTGACAATATATTGAATATATATTAAAAATGTGTTATATTAAAACCGAAATAGAGTAAATTACTTACAAGATATGCTTCAAGGTTCTGGAAGAGTTTACCAGAGAAGACAATAAGAAAAGAGGTTTATTATGAAAGCGGGCATGAAAAAATGTATCAGTTACTTGCTGACAGCAGTGTTTGTTATCTCGGCTGTATTGTCAGCGGGAGGACTGCAGAAAAAGCAGGTCCGGGCGGCAGAAAAATTTCAGATCCATTTTATAGATGTGGGTGCAGGGGATGCGGCACTGCTTCAATATGGAGATGGAGACAGTGCAAGGTATGCGTTGATTGATGCAGGACCAGATTATTATACGAGAACAAACGGGAGTAAAGTGGACACCAGTGAGCGGGTGCATAAATACCTGACGGATCATAAAGTGACAAAGCTAGAATTTGTACTGCTGACGCACCCGCACAGAGATCATATCGCAGGCATGATTAATATTTTAGAAGATGAAAATATCAAGATTGATAAAATATACGGAAATAACTTTGATTTAAGCTACTCATCCAGTGGGAATCAGGATCCGGATGACATTGAAGACACGGAATTCAGCAGTGAAGTTTATGAAGCGGTGAAGGCTGCGATTAATGTAAGAACAGATACAGGAGAGACCGTATATGAAGTGCCGGCAGCAGGAGATTCTATTAGATTGGGAAATGCAAAGATTACATTCTACGGTCCGCTCAATATGGATTTTACATACGGAAGAAAAGTTGATCTGAATATTCGGCAGGAAAATAAGTATTCGATTGTCTGTAAAGTTGAGTATGGGAAAAATTCGTTCTTAATGACGGGTGATGCACAGAAGGAGACAATACAGCAGATTGTTTCAAAAGGATATGATTTGTCGGCACAAGTACTGAAAGTGCCCCATCACGGAATGCAGGATGTAGTGGAAAGCAACAAAGTAGGAGACTGGACATCAGACCATAAGTATTTGTTTGACAAGGTGAATGCACCGATTTCTGTGGTAAGCAATGGCTATGATAATAAAAATAAATCACCGAAAGCAAAGACCCTGAGAGATCTGGAGAAAAGCGATGTCTACCTGACCAGCAACCGCGGTACGATTATTGTGTCCTCTGACGGAACAAACCTGTCTGTTAAGACAGAAAAAGGAAACAGTGCACCGAGTTACGCAGGCGATTATAACCCGGCAAAGAAAGCATCACCGACGATGAAAAGCGTCAGCGTATCCAGCAACGGAAAGAACAAACTGGTGCCGACGACTTACAGTGCGGCCAACAGCTATAAGCTTTACGAAAAGAAAAATGTGACGGTTAAATTTTCAGGGACGCCTCAGCCGTTTACGAAAGTAAAGAGCGTCCAGTATAAGTTTGTCAAAAAAGGCGTGGACAACCGGACAGTTCCTTACCGCAGCGGAAGTTCTGTGGCAGTAAAGAACGGATCGGTGGGAAGAATTTATGTAAAATACAATACATGGCTCGGCTCCACCGTCATCAAGCTTCCGGGATTTACGGTCGATACTTCTGCACCTTCCAGTGCAAAGATCAAAGGCAGCAAGTCAGGCATCAAGACTTATAAGACATCTGCGAAAAACCGCTATAACAAGAAGTATAAGAAGTCTATTAAACTGACATTTTCTGCCTCTTACGGGACAAGCGGGAAGTCCAAAGTCCAGTATAAGATCGTCCCCAAGGGCAAGAAAAATACAAAGTATAAATGGAAAACAGGAAACAGTGTGACGTATAAGAAAAAAAAGAAATGGGTCCGCGTTTATGTGAAGTTTACCGACAAATCAGGAAATACGACTACGAGAAAAACAAACGGATTTTATATTAAAAAATAATAGACAAATGAAAAAAGATGGTAGATAATAGGATAGAAAGAATGAATGTCGTCAGTGTAAGCTGACGGCATTTTAAATATGGAAGATTATAAAGGAGAAGTGATATGAGAAAAACAAAAGTAACAGTCCTGCTGCTTCTGATGGCACTTACCGTATCTTTGCTGGCCGGATGCGGCGGGAAGGAAGAAGAAAAAACAAAAGACGGATATGCAAAGAAATTGTACCTGTATAATTGGACAGAATATATCCCGCAGAGTGTGATGGATGGATTTGAGAAGGAATATGGCATCAAAGTTGTGGAATCCACATTTACGTCCAACGAAGAGATGCTTGCCAAGCTGACGGCCGGAGGGACCGGACAGTATGACATGACCATCGCCAGCAATTATGTGATCGATGCCATGAAAGAACAGGACCTGATCGAGCCGATCCAAATGGATCAGGTGAAAAATGTGAAGTATCTGGACAAAAGCACGCTGAACCAGCCATTTGATAAGAACAATGAATACACGATTCCATATATGACTTCATTTACAGTGCTGTGTGGAAACAAAAAGAAGTTAAAAGAGCTGGGTGTGGATATCAAAAGTTTTAATGATCTGACCAACCCGAAACTAAAGAATAATATTGTGCTTGTAGATGATATAAGGGAAATTGCCGCTATGGCGCTGAAAGTTAAAGGATACAGCTCCAGTACCACAAAGGAAGATGAGATTATGAGCACACTGCCGTGGCTTAAGAAGCTGGCGAAAAATGTGAAGGTCTATGATGCTGATGCACCGAAAAGCGTAATGATCTCCAATGACGTGGCAGTCGGTCTCATGTACAGTATGGATGCGGCTATGGCTATTGAAGAGAATAAAGACCTGGACGTGATCTATACAAAAGAGCCTGCCCAGAAATGTCTGGACAATTTTGTAATCATCAAGGGGGCAAAGCATGCTAAAGAGGCAAGGCTGTTCATCGATTATGTTTTACGGCCTGAAAACTATAAAAAAGTTCTGGATGAGTACTATGGCGTATGCATCAATAACGGTACAAAGAAGCTGCTGGATGACCATTATCTGAAAAATCCCGGTGCAAATGTCGATCGGAAAGAGTTAAAAAGGGCAGAATATATTGATGATGTAAAGGATGCGGCGAGCATCTATGACGATCTGTATACGAAATTAAAAACAGAGTAAATAAATGGGAGGAATGAGTATGAAAGCGATGAAACGTCTGGATATTATCATCCGTCCGGAGAAATTAGAAAAGTTAAAAGAGATACTGGAAAAGAAAGACTATTCGGGCATGACCGTATTCACGGCAATGGGATGCGGATATCAGGAAGGCTTTATCCCTGAATTTGAGGAGATGAATTTTGAGATCAATCTGCTGCCGAAGGTTGTCGTGATGGTTGTCGTGTGGGAAGAAGACGTGGAGGATCTGCTGGGAGCGATCCATGAGGAACTGGCCACCGGACAGGTGGGAGACGGAAGGGTCTTTATATCCCCGGTGGACGATGTGATGCGCATCCGCACCGGAGAACGGGGCGCTGAAACTTTATAGAAGGGTGGTGGAAACTTCGTTGAAAAATATCATCGTACGCTTAAGAGACATAGAAAAAAACTACGGAGGAAAATCTGTCATTGATCATCTGAATCTGGATGTGGCACAGGGTGAATTTTTGACCCTCCTCGGTCCGTCAGGCTGCGGAAAAACGACGACGCTTCGGATGATCGGAGGTTTTGAAGATACGGACGGCGGACAAATTTTTCTGGAAGATAAAGACGTGGCCGGCAAAGCGCCGAATCACCGGGATGTGAACACGGTGTTTCAGAGCTATGCGCTGTTTCCTCACATGAACGTTTTTGACAATGTGGCTTTTGGCCTTGTGGAAAAAAAGGTGCCGAAAGCGGAAATCAAAAAACGGGTGGATGAGATGATTGAATTGGTTCAGCTTCAGGGGATGGAAAAGAGGATGCCGTCTCAGATGTCCGGCGGACAGAAACAGAGAGTTGCCATCGCCAGAGCGCTGGTGAACCGGCCAAAGGTGCTTCTTCTGGATGAGCCGCTGGGAGCTCTGGATTTAAAATTGAGAAAGCAGATGCAGTTTGAACTGAAAGAACTGCAGAAAAAGCTGAAGATCACATTCATTTACGTGACACACGACCAGGAAGAAGCACTGACTATGAGCGACCGGATTGCAGTTATGAATGAGGGAAGGATCGAACAGCTGGGGACTCCGGTCGAGATCTACAATCACCCTAAGACAAAATTTGTAGCTGATTTTATCGGGGAGTCCAATATTTTTGAAGCTTACATTGAGGAGAAGAAGGGAAACAGGATTTCTCTCGTGATGGAGTCCGGGAAAGTGGAACTTGACGCTCCGGATTTTGAATACGATGAGATGGTCTATGTATGTGTACGGCCGGAGAATATGAAAGCGTCCATGGAACCCAGGGATGGATTTACCCTGAGAGGGACTGTGATGGAACATATTTTTGTTGGTTCCACTATAAAGACCATCATAGAACTACCCAGCAGTCAGCTGGTCAAGATGACAAATCCTCCGGAAGACGAAGTAATCCCGGTGGGTACCAACGTATATCTTTACTGGCTTCCCAAAAAAGCTGTGGTTATGCACACACGGGAAGACCGGGTCTATGAGATTATAGAGGGGGCCGGAAATGAAAATGAAAAAGAAGAGCAATAAGATACCGTTTCTGGCAACCGTATCGCCGGCTATTATCTGGCTTATTTTATTTTTGGTGCTGCCGCTTTTGTATATCGTGGGCATCAGCTTCATGAAAAAGGGGCTTTACGGGGGTGTGATTCAGACCTTTGATCTGACAGCCTATAAGACTATGTTCCAGTCGAAGTATATGAAGATCCTGTTAGACTCACTGTGGCTGTCATTGAAGACTACCGGGCTCTGCCTGCTGTTTGGCTATCCTTTTGCCTATATCATTTCAAATACAAAGAAAAAATGGAAACCGTTTTGTGTCCTGCTGATCATGCTGCCTTTCTGGATCAATTCTCTGATCCGAACTTACGGATGGAACAGTATCCTCCGGGAGCAGGGAATATTAAATACACTCCTGATGCAGCTGGGGATCATAAAACAGCCGCTTCAGATGCTCTATACAGACGGGGCAGTCCTGCTGGGTATGGTGTATGCGCTGATCCCGTTTACAGTGCTGCCGCTGTATTCTTCCATTGAAAAGCTTGATCATTCCCTTTTGGAGGCGGCCAGCGATCTGGGAGCATCCAAGGTACATGTGTTCCGAAAAGTCATACTTCCCCTCACGATGCCGGGGATTTTCGCGGCATCGGTTCAGACCTTTATTCCGTCTCTGGGATACTTCTTTATCACAGATATGATGGGAGGAGCCACCACGATGAACATTGGAAATGTGATCAAGAACCAATTTCTGACTGCGAGAAACTGGCCTCTCGGAGCGGCGCTTGCGATCGCGCTCATCGCAGTTACCATCGTTATTATGAAGCTGTATACACGGGTCGGAAGCATAGAAGATATGGTATAGGAGGAATGAGCAATGAAAAAGAAAAAGATTGGATTCCGCCCTTTGGCACTGTGCTATGCATGTCTTTTCTATCTGTTTTTATATTTGCCGATCGCTGTGGTCGTTGTATTTTCCTTTAATACATCTCAGCTGAATGTGACCTTTCAGGGTTTTACATTCGAGTGGTATGGAAGGATGTTTGAAAATGTCCAGCTGATGCAGTCGTTTTTCAACACGCTGATCGTAGCGGCTGTCAGCACCCTGCTTTCCGTGATTCTTGGGACACTGTGTGCCGTAGGTATGTATCGTTTTAAATTCAGAGGAAGGGAGACTGTCAGCAATCTGCTGTATATTCCCATCGTGATTCCGGAGATCGTGCTCGGAATTGCTGTGCTGGCATTTTTTACATTGGTGAAAATACAGATGAGTATGGCTACCCTGATTATTTCTCATGTGACGTTTTCCATGCCCTTTGTAGTTATCACAGTGCGGTCGAGGCTTGCGGGCTTTGATCCTTCCGTGGAGGAGGCGGCAAGAGACCTGGGGGCAAATGACTGGAGAATCTTTCGCAGGGTAACGCTGCCGATGATCCTGCCGGGGGTTTTATCCGGAGCCATGCTGGCGCTCACGATGTCGCTGGATGACGTGGTGGTCAGCTTTTTCACAACCGGGCCGGACAGCATGACACTTCCGATCAAGATCCTCGGAATGGTGAGAAAGGGAGTGTCGCCGGACGTCAATGCGCTCTCGACGCTGATGATCCTTGGGACGGTCCTTATTATGCTGGCCGCAACATTTTTTGAGATGAGAATGGAAAAGAAAGAAGAAGCTTGACACAGAGCTTTATATGACGTACTATTTTGTTGAGAACAATTATCAAAATGGAGCGAAAGATGAGATTAACAGAGACAAATCCAGGTAATCAGTATCTGGTGGAAGAAATCCAGCTGGAACTTGCAACGAAACGCCGTCTGGAATCTCTCGGCATGACGGAAGGTTCTAAAATTAACGTGATGCGGAAGAAGCGCAACGGGGCTGTGATCATTAAGATCAGAGGGACCCGATTTGCTCTCGGAAGAGAGATTGTTATGGGGATCAAGGTCAGGGACCGTGCAGGAAAGAGGGATTTATCATGAGTGCAGAGGAATTGCAGGTCGGATTCGTGGGAAATCCGAACTGCGGAAAGACTACGTTATTTAACGCCTATACCGGGGCCAAGCTTAAAGTGGCAAACTGGCCTGGTGTCACGGTGGAAAAGAAAGAAGGGGCTTTAAAATACCACAATCACATGTACAGGCTGGTGGACCTTCCCGGTATCTACAGCCTGACGTCCTATACAATGGAAGAAAAGCTGTCCAGGGAATATATACTTCAGGATGATGTGGATGTCATCGTTGATGTGGCAGATGCATCTGCGCTGGAACGCAATCTTTATTTGACTTTATGCCTGATCGAGCTTGGAAAGCCTGTGATTCTGGCTTTAAATATGATGGATATTGTCAAGGAGCGGGGAATGGAGCTGGACCTCCACCGTCTTCCTGAGGTGCTGGGGATTCCGGTGGTGCCGGTTTCCGCCCGGAAAAAGACCGGTCTGGAAGTGCTCATGCATGCGGTAGCCCATCACAAGGTAGAGGGCAATGACCGCCAGGTCTTTGACTATCCTGACAGGATCGAGGAAAAGATTACAAAGATCAGACTGCGGCTGAAGGAAAAATATCCGGATATGCAGAACAGCCGGTGGTATGCAATAAAACTTCTCGAACAGGACGAGGAAGTCACACAAAAGTACGGAACTCTTGTGGAAGGGATTGTGGACAGGTCCTATGAGAATGATATTATCAATGAAAAATATCACTTTATTGAGCGGGTTATGGCTGAAGTTTTGGTTAACAAAGAAAAGAAGGAAGTATTTACCGATAAGATCGACAATGTCCTGACGCATCCGGTCCTGGGAATTCCTATCTTTCTTGGCATTATGGCCGTGGTATTTTTCCTGACATTTACGGTCGGAGATTTCTTAAAAGGATATGTCGAGATGATGATCGACTATGTCAGCGGGTACATAATAGGCGGACTTGAAAGTCTGGGAGCGGGAGCGTGGGTGATCTCCCTCATGAAGGACGGAGTATTTGCCGGAGTGGGAGGCGTACTTTCTTTTGTACCGAATATCTTTATTCTGTTTTTGAGTCTGGGACTTCTGGAGGACAGCGGATATATGTCCAGAGTCGCATTTGTCATGGACAGCGTTATGGACAAACTGGGCCTCTCCGGAAGGGCATTTATTCCGATGCTTCTGGGATTCGGATGCAGCGTGCCGGCAGTCATGGCATCAAGGGCTCTGGAAGATGAAAGGGACCGGAAGAGGACGATCATGCTGATCCCGTTTATGTCATGCAGTGCAAAGCTTCCTATTTACCTCGTGTTTTCCCAGCTGTTTTTCGGAAAAGCCGCCATGCTAGTGGCTTATTCCATGTATATCCTGGGGCTGGTTCTGGGGATTTTTGTGGCGTTTGTCCACAGTAAGATGCTCAAAGGCAGTGTAAAACAGCCGCTTCTGATCGAACTGCCGGAATATAAGACGCCAAATAAGCGGACGATTGCTATCTATGTGTGGAGCAAGCTGAAAGATTTCCTCTCAAAGGCGGGAACGACGATCTGTGCCGCATCCATCGTCATGTGGGTGCTGCTCAATCTGAATCATACAGGGCTGGTCAGCGACATGAGTCAGAGTTTTGGGGCTTCTTTTGGAAAATTTTTAGTGCCTCTGCTGGCCCCGGCAGGTCTTGGACTCTGGCAGATCGCAGTCATGCTGATTTCAGGGCTGGCGGCCAAGGAAGTGGTGGCATCAAGCTTTATGGTCCTGTTTCAGGTATTATCGTCTTCGGACGCAAATATTGTGCACATGCTGTCCGGAATGGGCTTCACTTCGCTGAATGCTTACTGCCTGCTGGTATTCTGCCTTCTGTATACACCTTGTCTTGCAACCGTCATGACTATAAGAAAAGAGACAGGGTCCACCCGGTGGACGCTGGGGCTGGTCGCTTTTCAGATGGTGTTTGCATGGGCCGTGACAGTCATTATATTCCAGACAGGCAGTCTTCTGCTGGGCTGACAGGAAAGAATATCCTTTCCAATGGCATGAAATTGTATTAAAATAAATACAAACAAGGAAACCAGCCACGATGGGAGGTATGCCATGAGAAAGGAATTTACATTTCACACATCTGACGGGACAGGTCTTTATATGGTTCAGGATGTGACAGCACCGCCGAAGGCCGCAGTGATCATTGTTCACGGTCTCTGCGAGCATTTAGGAAGGTATGAGTATCTGACGGAACGGCTCTGTGAGCGCAATCTGATGGTCTACCGGTTTGATCACAGGGGACATGGAAAATCAGAAGGAAAAAGAGTCTACTATGACCGTTTTGAGACGATCAGCGATGATGTCAATGAAGTGGCGGAGCGTGTAAAAAGCCACAACGAAGGGCTTCCTCTGTTCATCATAGGGCACAGCATGGGCGGCTATGCGGTTTCCTGTTTCGGGGCTAGATATCCGGGAAAGGCAGACGGGATTATCCTTTCCGGCGCACTGACCAGATACAATACCAAATGTGCGGGAGAACTTCCGCTTCCTGTGCCGGGAGACACTTATGTACCCAATGCACTGGGTGACGGGGTGTGCAGCGATCCGGAAGTTGTGGAGGCATACAATAACGATCCTCTGGTGGAGAAGGAAATCTCTGCGGCGCTTTTAAACAGCATTTATGACGGAGTGGAATGGCTGAAAGAGAACAGCGGAAAGTTCACCGATCCTGTACTGATCCTTCACGGGGCTAACGACGGGCTGGTCAGTGAAAAGGATTCCAGGGAACTGTTCGGGGATATTTCCTCTGAGGATAAGACGCTTAAGATTTATGCGAAACTTTTTCATGAAATTTATAATGAAGTGGAGAAAGAAGAAGTCATCGACGATACGCTGTTTTGGATTGAAAAACATTTATAATTGTGGGAAACCGAAAGATCTTTTGTTAAACGCAAAAGATCTTTTTTTACATTCAACGTGTATTTTTTCCAAATCTTTTAAGGAAGTTTAACTCTTTGCCGGCTGATGGAGTCTTAAAAACCTTCTACAATGAAAGAGGCTTTTGAGTGCTTTACAGAAAACTGGAGAGAAAAAGGAGATGGAAACATGTTAAGAAAAATAAAACGGGCAGCGGCTTGTGCCATGTCAGCAGTGCTTTTGTCGGCAGGGACTTTGGCTCCTGTAAAAGCCGCGTCATGGACAGCCCCCCAGCAGACAGAATGGCAGGAGCTTTCCAGAGACAATGTAAAAGTCCGGTTTGCAGTAGGGAGTGACCTGCACATCGGAAGAAATGAGGATGCATCGGAAAAGTTAAAAAACGCATTTGATGCATTTTATCAGGCTGACAGCCAGCTGGATGCGGCCATTTTTGTGGGAGATATAACGAATAATGGGGCTGAGGGGGAATATACGAAACTCATCGATATTCTCAACAATAAACTGAAAGATCACACGAAGCTAGGAATGATGATGGGGAACCACGAATTCAACACCGCATCCGGAGCTGTAGACCGCTATAAGGCGGCAATGTCCAAACTGAAGCAGGGTGTGAACCGGCAGGATACGAATAACAATATCACAGTCGGTGATGGTTACCATATCATTACAATGAGTGCTAAGAATTATGGGGGAGATTATACAGACAATTATGAATGGCTGAAGCAGCAGCTTGAGGAGGCGGCAGCGGAAGATCCTGAGAAACCTATCTTTTTGGCTCAGCACCATGGGTTTAAGGATACGGCCTATGTGACGAATGAATGGTATGGAAACTTCGGAGATATTCAGGAACTGTTAAAACAATATCCCCAGGTCATCGATTTTTCGGGACATTCCCATGCCACACTGAATGATCCCCGTTCGATTAATCAGGATCTTGGGTTTACAGCGATCCAGGACGGGACGATTGGGGCCTATTTTGAAAATGAGTCCGGAAAGATGGAAGGGACCAGACCGGCTGACAGTGAAAACGCATCCCAGGCGCTGATGGTGGAAGTTGACGGCGAAAATCAGGTGACGATCCGCAGAATGGATCTGACCGAAGGAAATTATATAGGGAAATCATGGACCCTGGATATTCCTGAACTGGTCAGGCAAAAGTCATTTCCTTACACCACAGAGAAAAGGACCGCAGAGAGCGCTGTTCCGACTTTCCCAGAGGGAGCCGAAGTCACGGCTTCAAATGTAAAAGAAGCTTCTGCAGATCTCACTTTTACCCAGGGACAAAATGAAGATAAGAATGATGACGGCTGGGTGCATTCTTACAGGATCAAAGCAGTCAACAAAAACACAGGAAAAGCAGATGTGGATAAGCTGACTTTCTCTGACTATTATATGCCGCCGATGCAGAAAGAACTCACCAAAACAGTCACCGGACTGGCCGATGATACCGAATACCGGATCGAAGTTACAGCGATAAATCCGTTTCAAAAAGAAAGCAGACAGAAACTTGCGGCTGACATTAAAACAGCACCTCTGCTGACAGAGGAAGAGTTAAAAAAAGAAGCTCCCAAAGCCGATCTGCTGGATGTGGATTTCATAACCGGCACAGCGGATGACAAGTCAGATGCCGCTCATGAAGCGATCAAAAAAGGGAATCCGGTCATTGCAAAAAATTCGGTTCTTGAAAGGAAGGCCGCAAAGTTTGACGGCAGTTCTGCATTTGCCTATTCTTTCAAAACAGAGGAATATACGAAAATGCAGAAAGGTTACACAATGGAGTGTATGATGAAACTGGACAGCAAGGGGAATCCATTTTCTGACCAGGAGAGCGCGGGAGCGGGTTTTGAGTTGAATTCAGACGGAAAGACACTGGAATTCTGGTCCAGACACGGCAGCAGTTATAAAAAACCAACAGCGCAGATTGACACTTCCAAGTGGGTTCATGCGGCGGCAGTCTATGACGGCTCTGTCATAAAGCTGTATGTAAACGGAAAATTGAAAGATACGGTTTCTGCCTCTGACCAGTGGGTGATTCCGGCGGATGGCGCCAAATACTTTTTCGTCGGGGCAGATACAAATAAAAACGGAGAAATCCAGAATGCGGTTAGGGGAGAGATTGCCTCTGCAAGGATTTACAGCAGGGCATTGTCCATTGGTGAAATTACGAAACTTTACTGGAAAGAAGCAAAAACAAACATTTCCTTTGCCGGAAATGCGTCTTTTACGGCGACCAGGGGAAACTCTTATACCGTTCCTGCGGCATCTGCACAGATTGCCGCAACAGGTGATTCTTCTGTTAAAGTGACGGAGGAAGTCAAGGATTCCAAAGGAAACACGGTCGCTCTAAACAACCGTAAATTTACAGTCACAGACAACGCCTATACAATTACCTACAAAGCAAATGATACAGAGCTTAAAAAAGAACTGCAGGTCCGGGAACCTGCCGCGCCGTCTGCGGACGGAAAGAAAGTTCTGGAAGAAAAGCAGGGATTCCGTATTACGATTCATAATAAGGCGGCAAATGCTTCGGTTTCTTACAAGAGCAGCAATCCTTCCGTGGCATCGGTCAGCACTTACGGCTATATAACCGCCAAAAAGGCGGGCACGGCAGTGATCACAACAACTGTGACACAAAATCAGAGGACTTATCAATTAAAGACAACCGTGACTGTCGTAAAAAAGCCTTCTGTATCATCAAAGAAAACGATTTATGCCGGAAAAAGCTGTCGGATTAACATTAACAACAGATATAAGGGAGCAAAAGTTTCTTATAAAACTTCCAATAAATCCGTGGCATCTGTCAGTTCCTCAGGAAAAGTCACCGGAAAGAAAGCGGGCACAGCCTATATCACAGCTGCAGTCGTTCAGAACGGAAAAACTTATACCCTGAAGACAAAAGTAACTGTCAAGGCTTACATTAAAGTGACAAGGGCATATAAAACTGTGAAAAAGGGACGTAAAGTAACTTTTAAAGCAAAAGCATACGGCACCGGAAAATCTGTGAAATGGTCTGTTTCCAACAAGAGAGCTTCTATTTCAAAGAAAGGAAAGTTTAAAGCAAAGAAAAAGGGAAAAGTTTATGTCATCATGAAGTCCGGAAAGATCACAAAGAAATATCGTGTGAGAATCAAATAATAGTAACAGTGTAAAGCGTAAGCCGGCTGGCAGCCCGGAATTCTCTTTGAGATGTTCGGGCTGCCTTTCTTGTTTTGTTGAAAACATATGTTTGGGTGTGTTATAATTTTTTACAGCGATAAAAAGGAGTGATGATAATGAGTTCCAGGGTGATCTTTCATATTGATGTCAATTCTGCCTATTTGAGCTGGGAAGCAGTCTATGGGATTTCCGTGCGGAAAGATGAGGTGGATCTGAGGGAAGTACCGTCCATCATTGGCGGAGATGAGACCAAGCGCCGCGGGATCGTGCTGGCGGCCTCCATACCCGCTAAGAAAAAGGGAATACGCACGGCGGAGACTGTCCGTGAAGCATTGAATAAATGTCCGGATCTTATCATCCGCCCGCCCTGTCACGGGATGTATGACAAGTTCTCAAAAGCGTTTTTAAAAGAGGCGCTGAAGTTTTCACCGGTTCTTGAGAAGTTCAGCATCGATGAGGCTTTTTTGGATATGACGGAGACTGTTGGACAGTATAAGAGTCCTTATGAGGCGGCCTGCCTGCTGAAAGACCGGATTTATGAAAAGCTAGGTTTTACGGTCAATATCGGTGTGGCGCCGAATAAACTGCTGGCTAAGATGGCGTCTGACTTTGAAAAACCAAATAAAGTGCATACCTTGTTCCGGGAGGAAGTGCCCAATAAGATGTGGCCTCTGCCTGTAGAAAATCTGCTTTTTGTAGGTCCTGCCACAAAAAAGAAACTTCATAATCTGGGTATCCGGACGATCGGGGAACTGGCACATATAAATCCGGAATTATTAAAGTCCCACATAGGGAACAAACACGGCATACAGATCTATGAATACGCCAATGGAATTGACAGGGCACCGGTAGAAGCCCAGCAGGCCGACAGCAAAGGATATGGCAACAGCATAACACTGCCGTCAGATATTGATTCATTAGAGGAAGCGGACACGGTTGTATTATCCCTGGCAGAGACCGTTGCCTCCAGGCTCAGAGCCGACCGGGTCAAAGCTTCCTGCATCACGGTGGAGATCAAGGACTGCCAATTTCGCCGAAGTTCCCACCAGAAAAAACTTTTTGCACCTACGGATATTACCAATGAGATCGTGCAGGCGGCAAAGGAACTATACAGGGAGAAATTCCGGGGGACTTCTGTCCGGCTGATCGGCGTGCGTGCCTCGGATATCACAAAAGAAGAGTTTGCACAGATGGATTTCCTGAGTGATGGGAAAAAAGAAAAACTCAGGATGCTGGATCAGTCCATCGATGCCATCAGAATAAAATATGGAAAGGATGCAGTACAGCGGGCCAGGTTCCTGGGCGGGAAAATAGACTGATTCATATATGGACGTTTGTCTTGCAAAGACAGCTGTCTGATGATAAAAGACAACGGATCTCGAAGAAATTTCACGAAATTATTACAAAAGTATTAAAAATAGTACTTGCTTCTTGGAATAAACCTTGTTATACTTCGAATTGTGGGGAAAAATGCGCAAAGAATCGGAGGGAAACAGGGAATGAAGATTCTGAACTTGAAACGCATCGTATGTACACTGATGTGCTGCGTTATGTTGGGCATGCTATTTCAGGTGACAAATGTACCGGCGGCAGAGGGAGACAAAAAAGAACTTAATGTAGTTTATTATAATCAGGCGGATTATCCCGGTAAGAAAATCGGGAGGAGCACGATCAAGGCTGCAGGCTGCGGGCCGACCTGCATTGCAGTCTGTTACAGTTCACTGACGGGGAAGAAAGTCAGTGTGCCGAAGATGTGCAAAATTGCCTATAAAAAGGGCTGGTATATCAACGGACAGGGATGTGTCCATCAGGTGATTCCGGGATTGGCAAAAGAATACGGACTGGACTGCAAAGGTCTGGGAACTAATTATGAGGCAATAAAAAAAGCTCTGAAAAACGGGCATCCGGTGGTTGCTCTGGTAGGACCCGGAGACTTTACAAAAAATGGACACTTTATCGTATTGACCAGGATGGTCGGAAAAGATAAGGTAAAGGTTGCCGATGTAGGAAGCCGTGCCAATACAGCCGAGACATGGTCGTTAAAGAAGGTTGTAAGCCAGGGAAAAGAAGGCGCAGATGCCGGAGGACCTTTCTGGGAGATCAGCTATACAGAACCGGAACAGAAAGAACAGGAAAAAGGAATTGATCACGGTCTGCTGAAGATAGGGAATAAAATTGATCTGAAAAAACATATAGAAAATTAGAAGTATAAAAGCAGATGCTGTTAAGAATTACGGCATCTGCTTTTTTTCTGGAACAGACGAAGTAAAGATGATAAGATATACACACAAGACATACTGTATTCTATACCTTATCGCGCAGAGCGCGCCACCCGAAGGGTATGAAATACGGTGTGCCCTATGGGTATACCTTATCGCGCAGAGCGCGCCACCCAAAGGGTATGAAATACGGTGTGCCCTATGGATATGAGTTTTTCTCCATTATTTCCAGTCGGCTCTGGAAAGACCTCCTCCCGACAATGGAGAAAAACTATAGCAGGCGGCAACTTTCATTTCTAAGCAGCCTGCTCCAGGAGATAATATGTCCATTTTCTACACGATTGGAGTGAGGCATTCTAAGAGCCGAACGGAAATCGTGTGGAAAATGTCATACTATTTAATGTAACTTTCACATAAGATGACAAGAAAAGGAGGACATAATATGTGGTGGACAAGAGCTGAATTAAAAGAGAGGGCAAAAGAATCGATCAGGAGAAACTACTGGATTATGGTGGTAGTAGGGCTGATCGCAGGCATCATTAGCGGACAGATTGGGGGGAATGTATCTTACAATAGTTTAAAAACCGAGCTGAGGGAATCCGGATGGAATGGGGAAAACATGGATTTCTTCACGAGCACTCAATTTTTGATGATCGTGTCGGCGGCGATTGGAATTCTTATGGTTCTTTTTATAGGATTTACGCTGCTTAAAATCTTTCTGGGCAATCCTCTTCTGGTAGGATGCAGCCGTTTCTTTCTGGAAAACAGTGACAGAAAAGCCAGATTTGGATTAGTCGGAACTGTTTTTCAGAGCGGGAATTATCTGAATGTTGTGCTGACAATGTTTCTGAGAAAGTTGTTTACAGTGTTGTGGAGTCTTCTGCTGCTGATACCGGGACTTGTAAAGTCTTATTCCTATTCAATGATTCCGTATATACTGGCGGAAAATCCTTCGATTTCAAGGAGAAGAGCTTTTGAGATAAGCAGAAAGATGATGGACGGACAGAAGCTGAACGCTTTCTTTTTAGATTTATCTTTTATCGGATGGATTATTCTCTCCACTCTTACCTGCGGGGTTTTGGATATATTTTATGTGGTGCCTTACCGGCAGGCAACATGGGCAGAGTTTTATAAAGTTAATCGCCAACAGGCGCTTCAGAACGGGACTGCTACACCGGAAGAATTGCAGGGCTTTCCATTTTATTAATATTTCACGAAAGATAAAACAAAATAATTGAGAAAAACATGTCGATTTAGAGAAAATAAATAGTTTTCTTAATAGAATGTAAAATTTATTGTTAAAAACGTATAAAAATAATTAACAAATAATTTGTTTTGTGGTACAATTAGTCCAACGACATACACTGTTACAACATACTATTTTAGGAGGTATAGACATGTCAACAAAATGGGTTTATCAATTTAACGAGGGCAATGCAGAAATGAGAAACCTCTTGGGCGGCAAAGGTGCCAACCTGGCAGAGATGACAGGACTTGGTCTTCCGATTCCTCAGGGGTTTACGGTGACGACAGAAGCATGTACCAATTACTATGACTGCGGTGAAAACATCAGTGATGAGGTACAGGGACAGATTTTCGATGCGATGAAAGCATTGGAAAATATTCAGGGGAAGGAGTTCGGAGACTTAGAAGACCCGCTGTTGGTTTCTGTACGTTCCGGGGCCAGAGTATCTATGCCTGGTATGATGGACACGATTTTGAACCTAGGTCTGAATGACGTAGCTGTGGAAGGATTTGCAAAGAAGACCGGCAACCCACGGTTTGCTTATGATTCTTACCGCAGATTTATCCAGATGTTCGCAGATGTTGTAAAAGAAGTGGACAAAGCTAAATTTGAAGCGGTCCTTGACGAGATGAAGGAAGCCAAGGGAGCAAAGTTTGATACAGATTTAACCGCAGATGACCTGAAAGAAGTCATCGTGCGATACAAAGAGATTTATAAGAGTGAGTTAGGGGAAGATTTCCCGCAGGAGCCCAAAGAACAGCTGTTGGAAGCGATCAAAGCCGTTTTCCGTTCCTGGGATAATCCTCGTGCTATTTATTACAGAAGAATGAACGATATCCCTGGAGACTGGGGTACTGCAGTAAATGTGCAGACCATGGTATTCGGAAATATGGGAGATACATCAGGAACTGGTGTAGCATTTACAAGAAATCCATCCACCGGTGAAAAACAGATCTATGGAGAGTACCTCATCAATGCACAGGGAGAGGACGTAGTGGCAGGTGTGCGTACTCCGCAGCCGATCACCAGACTGAAAGAAGACCTTCCGGACTGCTATGAGCAGTTTATGCAGATCGCCAAGACTCTGGAAGACCATTACCGCGATATGCAGGATATGGAGTTTACCATTCAGGAAGGCAAGCTTTATTTCTTACAGACCAGAAACGGTAAGAGAACTGCACCGGCAGCACTTCGTATTGCCTGTGAACTCGTAGATGAAGGTATGATCACAAAAGAGGAAGCCGTTTCAAGGATTGAGGCAAAAGCCTTGGATCAGCTATTACATCCGCGCTTTGATCCGGAAGCAATCAAAGCTGCCGTTCCGATCGGGGAAGCACTTCCGGCATCACCGGGAGCTGCAACTGGTAAGGTTTACTTTACTGCCGAGACTGCAAAACTTCATCATGAAGCCGGAGAGAAAGTTATCCTTGTCCGCTTGGAGACATCACCGGAAGATATCGAAGGTATGCATGCGGCTGAAGGTATCCTGACAGCCCGCGGAGGCATGACATCCCATGCGGCCGTTGTTGCCCGCGGTATGGGTACAGCCTGCGTAGCAGGATGCGGTGATATTCAGTTAGACGAAGAAAAAGGACTGTTCACCCTGGGAGGAAAGACTGTCCGTGAGGGAGATTATATTTCCATCGACGGATCTACCGGTAAAGTTTACTATGGAGAGATCCGCACGATCCCTGCAACCATCAGCGGAAACTTTGACCGCATTATGACATGGGCAGATGAGATCCGTACATTAAAGGTACGCACCAACGCCGATACACCGGCAGATGCACTGAACGCAGTTAAGTTTGGGGCAGAGGGAATCGGACTTTGCCGTACAGAGCATATGTTCTTTGATGCAGAGAGAATTCCGAAGATCCGCCGTATGATCTTATCAAGGACTAAAGAGGCGAGAGAGATCGCTCTGAACCAGCTGATTCCATATCAGAAGAAAGACTTCAAAGAACTCTACGAGGTTATGGAAGGAAAACCGGTTACTATCCGTTTCTTAGATCCGCCTCTGCATGAGTTCCTGCCTACGACACTGGAAGAGATTTCAGCACTGGCAAAAGATATGAATGTAACAGTAGAAGAGATCAATATGACACGTGCATCTTTGCATGAGTTTAATCCTATGATGGGACACCGCGGATGCCGTCTGGCTGTCACCTATCCTGAAATCGCCAAGATGCAGACAAGAGCGGTTATGGAAGCTGCCATCGAAGTAAAACAGGAAAAAGGATTCGACATTGTTCCTGAGATCATGATTCCTCTCGTAGGAGAGAAGAAAGAGCTCCAGTTTGTCAAAAATGTTGTTGTTGAGACAGCAGAGAAAGTAAAAGCTTATTATGAGTCAGATATCAATTACCACATTGGTACAATGATTGAAATACCTCGTGCAGCTCTTCTGGCAAATGAAATCGCAGAAGAAGCCGAGTTCTTCTCCTTCGGTACCAATGACCTGACACAGATGACTTTCGGATTCTCACGTGATGACGCAGGTAAGTTCCTGGAAGCTTACTACGACAACAAGATCTACGAGTCAGATCCGTTTGCGAAACTGGATCAGGACGGAGTCGGACAGCTGATCGCTATGGCAGCTGAGAAGGGCAGATCAACCCGTCCGGATATCAAACTTGGTATCTGCGGAGAGCACGGAGGAGATCCTGCATCCGTTGAATTCTGCCACAGGGTTGGATTAAATTATGTATCATGCAGCCCATACCGTGTGCCGATCGCAAGACTTGCAGCAGCACAGGCAGCACTGAATGATAAATAAAATTACCAGATAAAATAAAAATTCCTTGAGCAAACGCTCAAGGAATTTTTTTACGTTAAATATTTTTTACTAACAGTCCCCTATGTATACAGCCTTCTCTCAGATCCTCTTTTTTAGGCAGAGGCCGTGTATCCATTAGACTGTATTTCGAATAAAATTTAGTCTGAATATGAGAAAAACGAAGAGGCAGACCAAGGCAGGAATAGAAACCAGCAGTGGATTGTATCTGAAAATGAACGTGAGGTTCTGTCGTATTGCCGGAGTTGCCGCACTTGGCAATAACATTACCTCTTTTTACCGTTTGTCCTTTCTGTACTTTTATACTCCCAGGCATAAGATGACAGATTGCACTGTATTCATTTGGAGAATGTTTTAAAATAATCCGGTTGCCGCCAATATCAGTAGTATCCGGATCCGTCTGCCCAGTGTCCATGATGCGGCAGTCAGGGAAGTTGTTTTTTGTTGAAACAACGATACCGTCCGCAGGAGCAAGTATATTTTTTCCGTAGCAGTAATAACTGTGCAGATCCTTTTTGTTTCCGCAGAAGCTTTCACTTTTATCATCTACAATAATAAAATCATAGGCGAACCGCTGTGGAAGAATTTCCCATGAATGAGAAGTGTCTTTGGTAACACCGCCATTTGCGGTGTACCATTCACCGTCAAAGGGCAGGGAATACTTTATTCCGGAAACATAATCATCAATGTGTTCAATATTTTTGTTTCTGTATTTTACTGTAGCATAAATTAACCCGGTTACTTGCAGTACAATCTGACTCAGAAAACGTATATTCATGTAATTTTCTCCGTTATATTTCATTGATGTGTGTCTGAAGATTTTTAGAAGAATCTTTCACTCCACACCTGAATACTAAAAGTTCAGCAATTATAAAATTCACAGCACTGGCTCCTTTCATTGGCTTTATACCACTTAAAATAAGTATATCAGAGTAAGTGTCAAAAAGGAACCGCTGCTTCAGTGTTTCCATTTCACTGGGATATCAGTGCTTCTCTCTCCAGGAAGGACACCCCTCATTTGTACAGCGCTTTTTCCAGCCGACAGTTATGCAGACGGCGGCAAAGACCAGCAGGCAGATCATTCCTATGAGGACTGTCCGGTAGCTGCCGGAAAGATCATAGATAAATCCGTAGGCAGGGACCAGCACAATGGAGGCAATCGGGGCGCCCATAGAAATTTTGGCAAATATCTTTTCATAATCGGTCTGCCCATAAAATTTGAGGGTAAGGATTGGAGCCAAGACCATGATGCCGGAAGTCACCAGACCGTGGAGAAAGGTTGAAACGGCAAAGACCGCAAAGCTCTGCTGGCTGAACAAAAATCCAGTCTCTGCTGCGAGTCCGACTGCGATCATTCCATAGCAGGTTTTCAGACTGCCGATCCGGTCACTTATCATTCCGATGGCAATGGAGCCGATGGCACTTCCGATGGAGGCATAGGCAAGCGCTGCCCCGGTTTTTCTGACACTATAACCGAGCATGGAACCATAGGTAGGAATATGCTGGGTAAAGACGCCGATCCCGGTAATAGCAATCATAAAGAACAGCAGCAGATAAAAAGACGCCGAGCGCAGAGCCGCAGCTTCGGATATCTCAAGCTGGTCTTTTTTTATTTGGCCGGGAGCAGTATCTTCTGACGCAGATTCAGCACCTAACGGAAGAAGGTGTTTGTCTCCAGGTTTATTTTTCAGGAGGACCAGAGAAGTGATGACAACGACAGCAAATGTGATGCCTCCGATAAAAAAATATCCGGTTCTCCAGCCGTACTGTGTAATGATATCGGACGTGACCGGCTGCAGTACTGCCCCGAAAAGTCCTACGAATGCCATCTGGATTCCGAGCATAGTTCCTGCATTTTTTGCAAACCATCTGTTTATAAGAATTGGACCTAAAAGATTTACTAAGATTGTGGCGCCCATGGCATGGGGAATGGCTAAAAGATACCAGCCGTAAACGCTGTTCAGAAAACCAAAAGAGGCAAAAGAGAGTGTTTGGAGCACTGCCCCTGCCAGGGCCATGAGTCGGATATCATATTTATTGATCAGCCGGCCTGCTGTGGGAAGCCATAAGACCATAACGACAGAAGTTATGCTCAAATAGATAGACAGACTTCCGATTCCCACGCCGATTTCTTTTGAGACCGGAGACAGGAAAAGTCCGGAAGTCATGTTGATGCCGCCGCCTGCAAAGCCCCTGATTAAAATAACAGCTGCTAATATAAACCATGCATAGTGCCATCTTGATTTTCTCATGTTAATTCCGTCCTTTTTTGTATTTAGTATTTATCAGAGCCATCTTTTTTATGCATACCCACGGGCACACTGCATTTCATACCCTTCGTGTGGAAAATGTCCTATTGAGAATTATTCTGCTGTTTTAATCTTGAGTAATTGATAATAGTTTGATAAACTGATTTTGGTTAGTTCATACTAACTGAATAAATAATAGACATAGAGCAAAGTGAGATTCGGCAGAAAGGATACAGAATGAATTATTTAGAGATAGAGAAAGTCATCGGAAGAGAGATTATTGATTCCAGAGGGAATCCTACGGTAGAAGCTGAGGTATATCTGGCCGGCGGCGTGACAGGAAGGGGGACAGCCCCAAGCGGAGCTTCCACAGGTGAATTTGAAGCTCTTGAATTAAGGGATGGAGATAAGGGACGTTTTGGAGGAAAGGGAGTAACCAAAGCGGTCCAAAACATTAATACAGAGATCAGCGAAATCTTAAGCGGGATGGATGCTTCTGATATTTATGCTGTTGACAGGGCAATGATCGATGCAGACGGAACAAAAGATAAATCAAAGTTTGGTGCCAATGCGGTGCTCGCAGTGTCCATTGCATGTGCAAAAGCAGCGGCAGCGGCTCTGGGAGTTCCTCTGTACCGATTTTTGGGAGGCCTGAATGCAAACCGTCTTCCGGTGCCAATGATGAATATATTAAACGGCGGCGCCCATGCGGCAAATACAGTCGATGTGCAGGAATTTATGATTATGCCGGTGGGGGCAGAAAGTTTTCGTGAAGCTCTGCGCCAGTGTACGGAAGTGTTCCACGCGCTGGCAGGACTGCTCAAGTCAAAGGGACTGGCGACTTCCGTGGGAGATGAAGGAGGCTTTGCACCTGATCTTGCCAGCGATGAGGAAGCCATTGAATACATTCTAGAGGCAGTAAAATTGGCGGGGTACGAGCCAGGCAGAGACTTTGTGCTGGCAATGGACGCGGCTTCCAGCGAGTGGAAAGGGGAGAAAAAAGGAGAGTATATTCTCCCTAAGTGCAAGAGGAAGTTTGCTTCAGAAGAACTGGTCGCTCATTGGAAGTCTCTCTGTGAAAGATATCCGATCGTATCTATTGAGGACGGTTTAGATGAAGAGGACTGGGAGGGCTGGCAATATATGACCAGAGAGCTTGGAGATAAGATCCAGCTGGTAGGAGATGATCTGTTTGTAACAAATACAGAGCGTCTTAATAAAGGGATCAAAGAAAGATGCGGAAATTCTATTTTGATCAAACTAAACCAGATCGGCACTGTATCCGAAACGCTGGAAGCTATTAAAATGGCGCACAAGGCAGGGTATACAGCGGTTGTCTCTCATCGCTCAGGTGAGACAGAAGACACGACCATCGCAGATCTTGCAGTGGCATTGAATACCGGACAGATTAAGACAGGTGCGCCGAGCAGAAGTGAGAGAGTGGCAAAATATAACCAGCTGCTTAGGATTGAAGAAGAGCTGGGAGACAGTGCAGTCTATCCCGGTTTTACTACATTTTAAATAAAGTAGAATCATGGAAAGCAGAAAGAACATGCCTTTTAAGGTGATTTCTTTCTGCTTTTTAGTGCATAAAACCGTGTTTTTTAGGAAAGTTTAAGCAGTAAGAACAGAACCTGGGATAAAGCAATCAAATTAAAGGAGGACAATAAAATGTCATTAATAGGTCAGGAAGTAACAGATTTTAAAGTACAGTCTTATCAGGGAAATGAATTTAAAGAGGTAACAAAAGAAGATATTCTTGGAAAATGGTCTGTGTTCTTTTTCTATCCTGCAGATTTTACATTTGTATGCCCGACGGAACTGGAAGACTTGGCGAATAAATATGAAGATTTTAAAAAAGTGGGATGTGAAATTTACTCTGTGTCATGTGATACACATTTCGTACACAAGGCATGGCATGATGTGTCTAAGACAATTCAGAAGATCCAGTATCCGATGCTGGCGGACCCGACCGGATTGCTCGCAAGAGACTTTGATGTGATGATCGAAGAAAGCGGACTGGCAGAGAGGGGAAGCTTCATTGTGAATCCGGAAGGCAAAATCGTGGCTTATGAAGTCATTGCCGGTAATGTCGGAAGAAATGCAGAAGAGCTTTTTAGAAGAGTACAGGCATCCCAATTCGTAGCAGAACATGGAGATGAGGTTTGTCCAGCAAAATGGCAGCCGGGAGCAGAAACTTTAAAACCGAGTCTTGATCTGGTAGGTTTGATCTAAGAACAGATGTAAATGGAAGGTGATACGTTGAACGGAATTGATATGAAAAAACTCTATGACGGCATCATTATAGGCGGAGGTCCGGCAGGGCTTTCCGCCGCCATTTATCTTGCTAGGGCAAAATACCGTGTGCTGGTCATAGAAAAAGAAAAGATGGGCGGACAGATCACGATCACGTCGGAGGTGGTCAATTATCCGGGGGTTCCTGAAACTGACGGCAAAAGGCTTACGGAAAACATGAGACAGCAGGCCGAGTTTTTTGGTGCGGAATTTATGATGGCAGAAGTCAAAGAACTGAATCCGGACGGAGATATCAAAAAGGTTGTCACAGATAAGGGAAACTTTGAGACACTGGGAATCGTGCTGGCCACCGGCGCCAGTCCCAGAAAGATTGGATTTGAGGGAGAAATTAAATACCAGGGACGGGGTGTTGCCTATTGTGCCACCTGTGACGGAGAATTTTTTACGGGACTGGACGTGTTTGTCTTGGGAGGAGGCTTTGCCGCGGCAGAAGAGTCTGTATTCCTTACAAAGTACGCAAATAAAGTCACGGTCATCGTCAGAGAAGAGGATTTTACTTGTGCAGCAGCCGTAGCGGACCAGGTCAAAAATCATCCTGGGATTGAAGTGCACTATCAGACTGAGATCGTAGAGGCAGGAGGCGAGAGCACCCTTCAATATGCCGTGTTCCGAAACAATGAAACCGGGGAAACATGGAAATATGAGCCGCCGGCAGGAAAAAGTTTCGGTATTTTTGTCTTTGCAGGATATGCACCAGCCACAGGACTTTTTAAAGATTTTCTGGAACTGAGCGAAGACGGTTATCTGGTGACCGATATGAACCAGAAAACAAGCAAAGACGGTATCTATGGCGCTGGAGATATCTGCGTGAAAAATTTAAGGCAGGTAGTGACTGCCGTATCTGATGGGGCAGTGGCCGCCACTTCACAGGAAAAATATTTATCCGGGATGTACGAAAAACTGAAACTCCCCGAACGTGAGATCTCTACACCGGAGAGAAGAAAACCGACGGATGTGCCGAAAGAGGAAATTCCGGAAACCGACGGATTTTTGACAGCAGAAATGAAACAGCAGCTGGCACCGGTATTTGAGAGACTTGAAAAAGACGTGGTGCTGAAATTTTATACCGATGACAGCCCGATTTCCAGGGAAGTGGAAGAGTTTGCCGGAGAGATGAAAGACCTGTCTCCTCATATCCGCTGTGAAGTGAGCCCGGAAGGGGGAGAAAATATCGAACTCCCTGCAATCTGTATCTGCAGAGGCGACGGAACGTATCTTGGCACTGCATTCCACGGAGTTCCGGGAGGACATGAATTCAATTCTTTTATCATAGCGATTTATAATGCCGCCGGTCCCGGACAGGCTATCGATGAGGGACTGCTGGAACGTATTCGGAATATCAGCAGGAAGATCAGGATTCAGACTGTTGTGTCTCTGTCCTGTACGATGTGCCCGGAACTGGTCATGGCTGTACAGAGGATTGCACTGGAAAATCCCGATGTCGAGGCAGATATTTACGATATGGCATATTTTCCATATCTGAAAGATAAGTATCAGATCATGAGCGTGCCGTGTATGATTGTGAATGAAAAAGATGTGTATTTCGGAAAGAAAAGTGTGGAAGAGATTCTTGGACTTTTGGAGAAGTAAAGGAATATACAATGAGGTGATACTTTGTACTTGAGGCCGGCGCAAGCTGGCCTTTTTTCTATGCATATGATAAAATCAATTTAAAAATAAAGAGTGGGAGGGATATACAGATGAAAGAAAAAACAAGAAATTACAGTTTTGCGTTTCTTGTCATTTTATCCCTCATTACGGCACTGGGAACCTTTGTGTATGGTATGAAGAATTATCACACAGACAATATCAGCATTAATCAAAGGCAGGAGATAACATCCCTTTCAGAAGGCTGGTATTATATAGAAGAAGGGAAGAAGGCAGAAATTTCAAGTCTTCCGGTGAAGATTAAGGACAGCGGGAGAAAAAGTCTGACCATTTACCTGGATCTGTCAAAACCAGCGGCGGAAGACGCAGTGCTCTGCATGGAAAATTTTCATCAGGCTGTGGAAGTTTTTGCGGGAGATCGAAAGCTGTACTCTTACGGGGCAGGAAATAAAGGTCCCGCAGGCTGGATCCTGGGGAACATTTGGAATATTATCGATCTGCCGGAGGGTGTTCATGGAAAAACCATTGCTGTAAAAATCACTTCCCCGAACACACCCGGACGATGGAAGATCCCCGAAATAAAATATGGAAACCGCAGTGCAGTGATGCAGATGATCAGCGAAAACTGTATCGGAATCGCTGTATTCGCTATTCTGTCTGGTGTGCTGGGTTCGGGTTTCCTTCTTGTTTTCTGTCTGCTTCGCTGGAAAGGACTGGATTATAACAGCAAAGATTTTGTGTATATCGGTCTGTTTATCGTCATTTCCACGCTGTGGATCATTACAGATTCAAAAATTCCTCAATTTTTAACCAAACGACTGACTCCCATATATATATTGTCATTTTTACTGTTTACACTGATGCCTGTACCATATTTAATGTTTCTGCGTCAGATCTGCCGGCATGGCAAAGGGGCTCTGGACTGTCTGAGCATTCTTTTTCTTCTTCAGACGATTTTTTGCGCGGTACTTTATATCACAGGAACTGTTGACCTGATAATGTCACTGCCCGTGACCCATTTTTTAATCATCTGTACAGTTGCGGCCAGTATTTTCCTTTGTCTGAGAGAATTGCTTCATTACCACAACAAAGACACATTTTTTGTACTGATCGGTATTTGCATACTGGCAGCCGGGGCAATGCTTTCTCTGGCTGCATTTCTCCCTCAAAAGATCAGTGATAATTCGTTGTTTTTCCGCATTGGCTTGATTGGATTTTACCTTTCTCTCTGTTATGTCAGTCTCAGGAGGGGGATGGGGCTGCTCAGGACCAGTATGGAGGCGGAAACATACCGCCGTTTGGCATACAAAGACGCTATGACGGGGATTGGAAACAGGGCAGCGTTTGATCGGGATGCAGGGATTCTTCACGCAAAGAGGGACACAAACACTTTTGCGGTCGCAGTATTCGACGTCAACAATCTCAAGTATACAAACGATACATATGGTCATGCGGCAGGAGACAGACTGATCAAGGATACTGCAGATTCTGTGAAAGATGCATTTTCAGCGATTGGGAGATGCTATCGTATCGGCGGAGATGAATTCGCAGTCATTATGGAACATATACCGGATGAAAGCATTGAAGAGGCGTTCTGCAGTTTTAGAGAGAACATTCGGAAGTACGGAAAGGGAAATCCGGAAGGCCTGGATGCGGCAGGAGGCTGGGTTAAGGGAGAAAACACAGGGACAGATTTTATTTACCGGCTGTTCCATCAGGCGGATACGAAAATGTATGAAAGTAAAGAGAAGGCGAAACATGCAGAAAAATAGAGACGCCAATACAACTTGGCATCTCTGTTATTTTACGTGTTTTTTTATAGCTTCAAAACTCTCTTTGCTGATGACGTGCTCGATCCGGCAGGCATCTTCGGCTGCAATATCTTTGTCAACACCCAGCGCCGTAAGCCAGGATGAAAGAAGTTTGTGCCGCTCATAGATCATCTCCGCAATCTCCTTTCCGGTGACTGTGAGATAAATATATCCTTCCGGCGAAACAGTAATATGTTCGTTCTGGCGGAGCTTTTTCATAGCTACGCTGACACTGGACTTTTTAAACCCTAACTCTGTCGCTACATCTACGGAACGGACAACAGGACGGGATTTGCTCAGGACTAAGATCGTTTCTAAATAATTTTCAGCAGATTCATTTAAACTCATGAATTTACCTCATTTCTAATGATATATATTTTTATGTAAAGCATTACAAAGTATATCATATCTCATCCTATACTTCAAACATTTGGCTTATTGATAAAAAGAATCAATAAGAGATATTGACTGCTAACATATGTTAGAATATACTAATTAATGAGTGGAAATGATAATCAATACCAATTAAGAAAGAAGGGATCATGATGCCTTTAACAATGGTAAGAGAAGGGGAAGAAAATATCATCTGTAAAGTCGGCGGCAGGGGAGAAACGAAAAGATTTCTTGAAAATCTCGGATTTACTGTTGGCGGGATGGTGACTGTCGTATCTGTCATCGGCGGAAATGTCATTGTAAATGTCAAAGATTCCAGAGTGGCGATCGGCAAAGATATGGCAAATAAGATTATGGTGAACTAAAAAGGAGAGAAAATGAAGACATTAAAAGAAGTAGCCTGCGGAGAGACTGCAAAAGTTAAGAAGCTGAATGGAGAAGGACCTGTAAAACGCCGTATCATGGATATGGGAATCACAAAAGGAGTAGATGTTTTTGTAAGGAAGGTAGCGCCTCTGGGTGATCCGGTGGAAATTACAGTGCGGGGATATGAACTGTCTGTGAGAAAAGCGGATGCGGAAATGATTTTAGTAGAATAGCTTTTTCTTTTTTTGTATAAGAGTTAGTCGAAACTAATATAAATAAGTATAAACAAACAAGAGTGTATGAAAAGAAAAGAGGTAAATGCAGAATGTCAATTAAGATTGCTTTAGCTGGAAACCCTAACAGCGGTAAAACAACGTTGTTTAACGCTTTGACGGGATCCAATCAATTTGTGGGCAACTGGCCCGGTGTCACGGTGGAAAAGAAGGAAGGAAAGCTGAAGGGGTACAAGGATGTCACCATTATGGACCTTCCGGGAATCTATTCCCTTTCACCGTATACATTGGAAGAAGTTGTTGCCAGAAACTATCTGATCGGGGAACGGCCGGATGCTATTTTAAACATCGTAGACGGTACAAATATCGAGAGAAACCTTTATTTGTCCACGCAGCTGATGGAGCTTGGGATTCCGGTCATCATGGCAGTCAACATGATGGATGTCTTAGAAAAGAGCGGAGACCAGATCCATATCAAACAGCTGAGTGAAAAGCTTGGATGTGAAGTGACAGAGATTTCTGCACTGAAAGGAACGGGGATCAAAAAAGCGGCTGAGAAAGCGGTGGCTCTTGCAAATGACAGAAAAGCAGCACCGCCGGTACATACGTTTGACCCTCAGGTAGAAGAAGTTCTGAATTCCATAGAATCAAAGCTGGGCAGTGAAGTCCCGGCAGAACAGAAGCGCTTCTTTGCCATCAAGATGCTGGAGAAAGACGATAAGATTCAGGAACAGATGAAACTGGTTCCGGATGTTTCTGATGAAATCAAGAAGATTGAAGAGATCATGGATGATGATACAGAAAGCATTATCACCAATGAACGTTATACCTATATTTCTTCCATCATTGAACAGTGTTTTACGAGAAACCGAAAAGAAACGATGACGACATCTGACAAGATCGACCGTATTGTCACAAACAGATTTCTTGCACTTCCGATCTTCGCGGCGGTGATGTTTGTTGTCTATTATGTCTCTGTCAGCACGATAGGAACATGGGCGACAGACTGGGCAAACGACGGAGTGTTCGGCGACGGATGGAGCCTTTTCGGACTCAGCATACCGAGTATCCCTTCTGTGATTGAAGCCGGACTGAATGCAGTCGGATGTGCCGGATGGCTGCAGGGACTGATTCTCGACGGTATGGTTGCCGGTGTAGGTGCGGTATTAGGGTTCGTGCCGCAGATGCTGGTGCTGTTTATTTTCCTTGCGTTCCTGGAGTCCTGCGGATATATGGCAAGAGTAGCGTTTATTATGGACCGAATTTTCCGCAAGTTTGGACTTTCCGGAAAATCCTTCATACCGATGCTGATCGGAAGCGGATGCGGTGTGCCGGGTATCATGGCATCACGGACGATAGAGAATGACCGGGACCGTAAAATGACAATCATGACAACGACATTCATTCCGTGCGGGGCAAAGCTGCCGATCATTGCGCTGATCGCAGGAGCTCTGTTCCACGGTGCATGGTGGGTGGCCCCGAGTGCTTATTTTGTGGGAATCGCAGCCATTATCTGTTCTGGAATTATTTTGAAGAAAACAAAGATGTTTGCAGGAGATCCGGCGCCGTTTGTCATGGAACTTCCTGCATATCATATGCCGACGGTTTCCAATGTACTGAGAAGTATGTGGGAGCGCGGATGGTCCTTCATTAAAAAGGCGGGAACTATCATCCTTCTGTCAACCATTTTTGTGTGGTTTACAACTTACTTCGGATGGGTCGACGGACAGTTCAGAATGCTTACCGACATGGAACTTGATCACAGTATTCTTGCCGCCATCGGAAACGGCGTCGCGTGGATTTTTGCACCGCTTGGCTGGGGCAACTGGAAATCGGCTGTTGCTGCGATCACCGGATTAGTAGCAAAAGAAAATGTTGTAGGTACCTTTGGGATTCTGTTTGGATTTGCGGAAGTGGCAGAAGACGGTGCTGAGATTTGGGGAACCCTTGCCGGAAGCATGACTGCGGCGGCAGCATATTCCTTCCTCGTATTTAATCTGCTGTGTGCACCATGCTTTGCAGCAATGGGAGCTATTAAGCGAGAAATGAACAACAAAAAATGGTTTTGGTTTGCCGTCGGATATCAGACAGGGCTTGCGTATGTGGTTTCCCTCTGTGTATATCAGATCGGAACATTGATTACTACTGGGACCTTTGGAATCGGCACAGCTGCTGCTTTCCTTCTGATTATTGGATTTATCTATCTGCTGGTGAGACCATACAGAGAGAGCAAGACGTTAAAGGCCGATTTGAAGGAGATAACCGGAACAAGATAATATTGGAAATAGAGAGGTCTGCACCTGGTGTGCAGACCTGCATTAGAAAGGAGATTTCTATGGGAACAATAGCAGTAGGTTTGGCTGTCTTTGGCATTGTCAGTTTGATCGTCAGAAGTATGATGAAGGATAAGAGACAGGGAAAGTCGATCCAGTGCGGGAATGACTGCAAACATTGCGGCGGGCACTGCGGTCATTGAGAAATGGAGAGTTGTCTCAGCTGACTGCATTGAGGCTGGTTGATCATGATTGAGTTTCCCAACCACAAATATTTAAACAGCATGGCAAACCCCCAGAAAATGGCGGTTTACAGACGATTTGAAAGAAAAAACAGGAAAAATGAAGGTGGTTGGGAAAAAATAAAGGAAACGTTGATTTTATCGGGAAAACTGGCTATAATAAAAAATAGAAATGGCTTAAAAACGAGGGATAAACAGTAACAAGAGTTGTATTGAAAATGGGTAGTGTGCTGGTCTATGGCAGTAAAGTTCTCAGATAAACATTAACAAAAGTTGTATTGTATAAAGATCTTCTTTCTATGTCCAGGAGACAGAAATTATAATTTCTGCCTTCTTTTTTTGCCTTTTGTTTACCCAGCTGCACCAGTCCACAAGCTGCCGTTTTTATGTTATGATAAAAGAGCAAAACACAAAGGAGGAGCTATGAGATTTGGTTACGATATCCCGGATTCTTTTTGGAGCCTGTTCCGTTCTGTAAACCGGGATCATTACATAGAAGCGCTGCTGAAAATCAGTGAAGAATATGAATATAACAACTATTTTCTGAGCCGGGAGGTCTGTATTCAGGTCCTAAGCGACTGGAATGCGGACAAGCGCATCTGGCTTCAGCGGGAAGAGTTTGAATCAGAACTGGACGTACTGGAGACTCCCCCAAACCGGATACTAAACTGGCTGATCCGGACCGGATGGCTGAAAAAACTGGATGACTTTTCTACGCTGACATCCAACATTGTCATTCCTGATTACGCGGCAGTTTTCCTGGATGCTTTTGAACAGCTCGTGAATCCGCAGATGGAAGACACGGAGATTTATATCCAAAATGTATATGCAACACTGTTCTCCTTTCAAAACGATAAAAGAATCAACCTAGGGATGCTGAAAACAGCCCTGATCAATACAAAAAAACTGAACAAGGCACTTCAGGATCTGCTCCACAACATGGACAAATTTTTCGGACGCCTGCTGAAACAGCAGTCTTACGGCGATGTCCTGGCGGAACATTTAGAAGGATATGTGGAAGAGATCGTCAAGAAAAAGTACCATATGCTAAAGACCAACGACAATTTCTATCTCTACAAAATGGATATTAAAAAATGTCTTCAGGAAATGTGGGAGGACGCAGAGTGGATCGAGAGAGTCCGGGCCAAGGCAAGAGCAGAGGGCAGGGATGAAAAGGAAGATGTGCTTGATATTCTGGATGCCATCGAGAGAGGTTTTGACGACATCGAGCACCGGATCGCTAACATGGACAAAGAACATTCCAAATATGTGCGCGCCACAGTCACAAGGCTCAACTACATGCTCAGCGGCGAGGCAGATATGAAAGGAATGGTAGTCAGTCTTTTAAAGCACTTAGAAATCGACGAAAAGAGGGAAGAACGGCTTTCAAAAGTGGCGGAAAAAATGAACCTGTCACGTCTGGAAGTCCTGTCGGAAAAATCTCTTTACAGAAGAAAGAAAAGGAGAGACTTTATCAGCCGGTTAGAGCCGGATGAAGATGTGCGGGAACTTACCAGGGAAGAAGTATTGAGACTCAATAAGATCCATACACGTTACAGTAAAAAAGAAATCGAGGAGTTTCTGGAAAGCCATATGGAAGACGGATCCATGGAAATGAGAGATGTCAATATCGGCGACGATGAGTCGTTTGAAAAGCTGATCCTGGCCTATGACTACTGTACCAGGAAAAACAGCCGGTATCAGGTGATCGAGAGGGAAAATAAGATGCTGGAAAATGGAAAATACCGTTATCCGGATCTGTTGTTTGTGAGGAGAAAGTCATGATTGAATACTATGAACAGCTGAGCGATGAGGAGAAGGATGATGTAAAGCGTGTCATCCAGATTTTGTTCCGGCAGACCTTTGTGCTGGAACGGAAATACGAAAAGAGGACCGGAAGATTTGCTTTCCAGAAGGATTACAGGATCTTAAATCAGCACCTGGAATTTTTAAGGGAGTATTTTTCGATTGCCGGGCTGGAACTTCGGGATAACAGTCATATGGGAGTTTTTTATATCCAGGGGGAGACCGTCCTGGGAGAAAAGCTGCCCAGACTGGCTACTATTTATCTGCTGATCTTAAAGCTGATCTACGATGAGCAGATGGAAACAGCGTCTGCAAGCAGCTATGTGTATACGTCGCTGGGAGAAATCAATGAAAAGATCGGAGATTTTGCCTTGCTTAAGAACCTGTCTTCTGCGACAGAGATGAGGAAGACGATTTCTCTGCTCAAAAAATACCAGATTATCGAGCCGATGGACGTACTCGAAGACCTTAATGAGGAGAGCCGCATGGTGGTGTATCCGTGTATCAACGCGGTTCTTCTCGGTGCTGATGTACAGAAATTGATAGAAACATTTACGGAGGAGGACGAACGTGGAGAAGAAGACGGAGAGCAAACAGGCATTCAAAGCACTATCGAAGATCTGTCTGAATAACTGGCATTATATTGAACGGAAAGTGCTTTCTTTCAGTGAAGGGATCAATTTCTTTACCGGACATTCCGGCAGCGGAAAATCTACGGTCATCGACGCCCTTCAGATCGTTCTGTACGCCAACACGGACGGAAGGGGATTTTTCAACAAGGCGGCGGCCGATGACTCGGACCGGAGCCTGATCGAATATTTGAGAGGCATGATTTCGGTGGGAGACAATAATGAGGGAAAATATATCAGAAACCGAAATTTTTCTACAACGATCGTGCTGGAACTTGAGCAGACGGTTACCGGAGCAAAGGAGTGTGTCGGAGTCGTTTTTGACGTGGAGACTGCCACCAATGAGATTTCCAGGCTGTTTTTCTGGCATAAAGGAGGAATCCTTGAAAACCGCTACCGAAAAGAAGACCGTGCCATGGCAACAACAGAGGTGAGAGATTACATAAAGGAACATTTTCCGAAAGAAGAATTTTATTTCGGTTCCAGCAATGAGAGGTTTCGGAGGCAGCTCTACGACATCTATCTGGGAGGACTGGACGCGGAGAAATTTCCGAGACTTTTCAAGCGGGCGATCCCGTTTAAAATGAATATTAAGCTGGAAGATTTTGTGCGGGAATACATCTGTATGGAACAGGATATCCAGATCGAAGATATGCAGGAAAGTGTTCTTCAGTACGGCAGGATGCGCAGGAAGATCGAAGATACGCTGAAGGAGATCGGCAGTTTAAAGCAGATAGGAACCGGTTACGACCGGTTTTCCAGGGCAGAGCAGGAGGTTCGGGTCTGTCAGTACCTGATGGAAAAGCTCGTAATGCTCCAGCTGAAAGAACAGATCAGAGACCTGCACGAAAAAATAGAGAAGGCAGGGGAAGATAAGAAGACCCAGGAGAAGAACAGAAAGGAACTGTCTGGCCAGCTTGCAGATCTCGCAGAGGAATATGACCGTCTGGTAAAGCAGATCGCAAATAGCGGCTACGAGAATTTAAAAACAGAACTGCAGGGTGTCAATGAACTCTTGGATCAGCTGCAAAAAAGCAGGGCCGCATGGCAGCAGACGTCCACAGGGCTGAGCCGGTGGGCAGAACTGGACGTGACACCGAATCAGACCATATGGGATATTGAAAGCTTTTCCAAGGGAGATATCAGTCTCGGAGAACTGCGCAGACTCCGGCACAGTTTAAAGGAAATCCGGGAAGAAGTGGAAAACGACCGGCAGGATGCGGCCTCAGAACTGAGAAGGCTCAAGAAGCGGGAAAAGGAAATCGACGGGGAGCTGAAAGAACTGAAAAAAGGGAATAAGGCTTATCCCAGAGAACTGGAAAATGCCCGGTATGAGCTTCAGAACCGTTTGAGTTCTAAGTTCCAAGTAGCGGTAAAGGTACATATTCTCTCAGATCTTCTGGACATGAAGTCGGAGACATGGCATAAAGCCGTGGAAGGGTATTTAGGATCAAATAAACTTTCGCTGGTCGTGGAGCCGGATTATGCCAAGGCGGCCATGGAGATCTATGGGGAAATGGATGAAAAGCAGTTTTTCAGAGCCTCCATTTTAGACACAGAAAAGATCCTGAAAGAAAAGCCGTCCGTCATGGATCACGCACTGGCAGAGGAAGTGATTGCCAAGGAGCCGTATGTCAGAAATTTCGTGGACCTGCTTCTCGGAAGGGTGATCAAATGCCAAACCATTGAAGAACTGAGGAATCAGAGGACCGGAGTGACTCCTGACTGTCTGCTCTACAAGAATTTTCAGCTGAAACGGCTGAATCCGGCGGATTATACGAAGCGTTCCTATATCGGTGAGAGCAGTGTGAAACAGAGAATCAGAGATCTGAAGGAAGAGTTCAAACAGCTTTCGGCCAAAAAAGAACCGTTTGCCAGGATGCTGGCAGAAGCGGAAGATATTTTGAGACTGGAAGCTCTGGGGCGTTCTGAGGAAGAATATATAGAACAGCAGGAAGCCTTAAAGAAAATAAGAGAGAAAACGGCGCTTAAAAGAGATCTTCAGGATCAGATGATGAAGATGAAGGAAGAATCCATCGGTGAACTGGAAGAAAGACAGAGAGAGAATAAGAGGCTTCAGGCACAGAAACAGGAACTGTTAAATGAAGTTTCAAGAGCCGTCTGGAACAGGGAAAAACAGATCGAGGACTGGCAGAGGCTCTATGTTTCCGCAAACAGTGAGCTGACGGAACAGGAGAGAAGTTTTTGTCGCAGCGAAGAACTGGAAAAAGCCTTTGATGACTATATGCAGGGGCGGATGCCGTCAAATCTTGAAAGCCTTAAAAACGGGACATTCAGGAAGATCAAACAGGCGGAGAACAGCAGGGAAGAAGCTTACAGATCACTTGTAGAACTGCGCTCCGAATATTTGAGGGAGTATCCGAACCGGACATTCTCGCCGGCCATTGAGACCAATGAGCCATATGAAGAGCTGCTGCAGAAGCTTGAATGTGACCATCTTGCGGATTATCAGGAGAGGGCAAGAGAACAGGCAAGGTCAGCGGCCGAGCATTTTAAGGACGATTTTATATCCAAGATCAGGTATGCCATATTGGAAGCATATCAGAGAAGGGACGAATTAAACCGGATCATCAGCCGGCTGGACTTCGGAAAAGATAAGTATCAGTTCCGCATCACGAAAAACAAGGGCCCTGATGGTGTTTACTATCCGATGTTTATGGATGAATCGCTTCAGATCGATCCGTCCACTCTGGATGCATCCATGGATCACCAGATGAATCTGTTTTCCATGGAGCATGAAAACCGCTACGGAGAGGTCATGAGTGACCTGATCGATATTTTCATACCTCCGGAGAATGCATCCCCGGAAGAACTGGAAGAGGCCAAGCGGAACATGGAAAAATACGCGGATTACAGGACCTATCTGTCTTTCGATATGGAACAGATCGTGGAGGGGGAAGAAAAGCTGACCATCGGTCTTGGCAGGATGATCAAGAAAAATTCGGGAGGGGAAGGGCAGAATCCCCTCTATGTAGCCCTTTTGGCGAGCTTTGCCCAGGCCTACCGGATCAATCTGTCGCCAAAGTTAAGGAGAAGCCCTACGATCCGGCTGGTTGTCCTTGACGAAGCCTTTTCCAAGATGGATGCGGAGAAGGTAGCCAGCTGTATTGAACTGATCCGTGGACTCGGATTCCAGGCTATCATAAGCGCCACCAATGATAAGATACAGAATTATTTGGAAAACGTAGACAAGACCTTTGTCTATGCCAATCCGAATAAAAAAAGTATTTCTATACAGGAGTTTGAAAAACGGGAATTTGATCATCTGATGGAGGAAGCAGAGGATGAAGAAGGAACTGCTTAAAATGATCATCGAAAAGACTGAGAAGTCTGCATCGGACTGGAAGAAGGGAGCGGAAGGAAACCGTTCCTTTCTGGTTCACCAGGAACTATATGATCAGATCGGAAAAACAGAGTTTATAAATGCAGCCAGAGAACTTGAGTGTCAGGGCCTGTTGAAAATTGAGTGGGAAGCCGTAGGGGTGGATATACGAAGGATACGCTATTCTTTAAAGGATCTTGCGCTCATATATGAAATGTCCGGTATCCGGCCGAAGTTTCAGGTGATGGAAGAAAATATGGCGGCTGTTGAAAACCTTCTTCATTCGGTCAAAGGACTGTGGATAAAAGATTATTTAAGGGACTGTATGAAACGGTTAGAGCAGGGCAAAATCCCGTCAGAATTTTCAAAACGGGAAGAGCTGTTTCGATGTCTTAAAGGGATCGATGGATTGAAGGAGCCGCTGTATAAAAGGGTTTTCAGCAAATATTGTCTGGGCGATTCCAAGCTTTTTGAGAAAAAACTGGAAAGCACTGTGCTATCTATAGCCAGAAAATATCATACAGATATAGAGGAAGGTATGGATCATACGCAGGTCCTTTCCCAGCTTTTCATTGAAGAATATTCACAGGAGCTTGCGTTAAAAGGGCCGCTGCGAATTTCAGTGGACGGACAGGAAATAAATTTGGGACAATTTCGTTACGGCGCAGTCTTAAATTCACAGATGCTGGTCCATGCAAAACCCCAGTCGGGTCAAAACATAAAGAGAATCCTGACCATAGAAAATAAAGCAAACTATATGGCAGCACCCTATGATGAAGAAGCCGTCATCATTTACAGCCATGGGTTTTTTACACCGAAAGAAAGGGAGTTTCTCATCAATCTGCGGGAGAGTCTTTGTGCAGAGACAGAATGCTTCCATTCTGGAGATTTGGATTACGGAGGTATCCTGATCTACCGGTATATCAAACAAAAAATATTTCCGGATCTCATGCCCTGTCAAATGGATGAGGAAATCTATCATAAATATGAAAAGTATGCGGTGGAAATGGAACCTGAGACTTTAAAAAAATTAAAAAAGTTGAGGATGGACGAAATTCCTGAACTAATGGAGATGAAAGAACTTTTGGTCAGAGAAGGAAAAGGTCTGGAACAGGAAAGTTTTTTACTGGCATCCGGTGAACCACAGGAAAATGCGGAACTTAGATGCCGGTAAATATAAGAAACCGATCTTAGCCCTTAGCCGGATATTCCGAAAATAAGAGAATAGAGACTTGCTTCTTTGAGTTCCTTTTCTATGGCTGCTTCCAGTTGTAATAGGCCTTCTTTGATATGGCACGGTTCATCGCAGAGAGGCGTTCTGGTACACTCATATCCTTCTTCAAAACAGGCATTGATGCCAAAGCCGCTGCCAAGACCCTGCATCAGCTGAAAGAGGCTTATGTCGTGCAGATCTGCCGTCAGGCGGCATCCGCCTTCTGCTCCTCTGGTGATGATGATCCATCCGGCTGTCTCCAGTTTTTTAATAATGCGGTAAGCAAACTGTTTCGGTGTCGCTTCCAGAGAGCATATTTCTTCTATTGAGCGTTTCTTTCCGTCGCTTAAAGCCCTTAAAATACGCAGGGCATAATCGGTTTCTCTTGAAATCAGCATGTGTCTCTCCCTCCTTATCTTAGTGAAAATATACCAAACTAAAAAATACCTGTCAATGGAACCCGGAAAATTCTTTCAGAGAAAAACCAGGCCCGCCAATATTAAGTGCGGACCTGGCTTCTTTGGGTTAGAACATTTTTACTGTTTCATGGATTCTATGAGACCGTCAGCTAATGTATCCATATCGGAACCGTTGTCTTCTGTCATAGAAGACATCAGTGTTACCTGCTCATCCAGGATATCCATCTCTCTCATATCATCAATAAATTCTCTCATCAGTGAACCGGATTTGCAGGCCCAGGAACCATTTTCAATGATGGCAAAAGTTCTTTTCTGGAGATTCAGTGCCTTCATATCCATCAGATAATTATGCATTAATGGATAGATGCCCAAATTATAAGTGACAGAAGCCAGAACGATGTGGCTTAAACGGAATGTCTCGGAGATCAGCTGGGATACATGGGTATTTGACACATCGTATAAGACTACATTTGTCATACCCTTTTCACACAGTTTTGCAGCCAGATTCTGTGCAGCGGCTTCGGTGTTGCCGTACATGGAAGCGTAGACGATCATCACGCCCTGTTCTTCCGGCTCATACCGGCTCCATTTATTATATTTATCAAGGAAATAACCAAGGTCTGTGCGCCATACCGGACCATGCAGAGGACAGATCGTTTTGATATCTATGGTTCCTGCTTTCTTTAACAGGGATTGTACATGAGGACCATATTTGCCAACGATATTTGTATAATATCTTCTGGCATCATCAATCCAGTCTCTGTCAAAGTTTACTTCATCATTGAACAGTTTGCCGTCCAGGGCGCCGAAGGAACCAAATGCATCGGCGGCAAAAAGAGTGCCGTCCGTTATGTCAAAGGATACCATGGCTTCCGGCCAATGAACCATTGGAGCATAGACAAAGGTTACTTCATGTTTTCCGAAAGACTGTACGTCTCCTTCCTCAACCTCGATCATATGTCCGTCCACATCGAATCCAAACTGGCGCATGAGCATAAAGGCCTTTTCTGTACTGATGATCTGTACTTCCGGGTGGCGCAGAAGCACTTCTTCAATAGAAGCCCCGTGGTCCGGTTCCATGTGGTTGATCACCATATAGTCCAAGGGTCTCCCGTCCAGAACATATTCGATATTCTCTAGGAACTGCCGTCCGATGGACCAGTCGACCGTGTCAAATAATACGGTCTTTTCATCCAGAAGCAGATAGGAGTTATAGGAAACCCCTCTCGGAATCGGATGGATATTTTCAAACAGGGCCAGGCGGTGGTCATTGCCGCCAACCCAATATAAATCTTCGGTTACTTTTCTAACACAATGCATGGATCATACCTCCTTTAATCAGTTGTCCAAATGCAGGAACGTTTAAACTTCAATAAACATATCTTTTGCTTCGCCGCAGTCTGGACAGATCCATTCTTCCGGCAGTTTTTCAAACAGGGTTCCAGGATCAATCTCTCCTTCGGGATCTCCGTTCGCCGGGTCGTATTCGTATCCGCATCCGTTGCAGACATAACGTTTCCAGGTCGGTACGGTCTTTTTTGGTTTTGCACGTTTCATCTTTTTCATCGGCGGAGCCGGTTGTTTTGGTTCTCCGTTATCAAGCGCTTGGGTCAGCAGAGGAAGAATTTCTTCCACATCTCCGACAATGCCGTAGTCTGCATTTTTAAAGATCGGAGCATTTGCATTTGTATTAATTGCTACGATGGTTGTGGCGTCTTTGATTCCTTTTAAATGCTGTCCTGCCCCGGAAATGCCGCAGGCGATGTACAGGTTTCCGTTAAATTTCTGTCCGGACATTCCCACATACCGGTTGATTGGCACATATTTTAAAGTTTCTGCTACCGGACGGGAAGAACCGATGGCAGCTCCTGCCTGAACGGCTAAATCTTCAATCAGTTTCATATTTTCTTTCGGACCGATGCCTTTTCCTGCGCTGACGACTCTGTCTGCTTTTGAAATCGGGGTGTCTAAGTCAATGCCGACCGTAAAATCATATCCGTCTTTTTTGAGGGCTTCTACAACAGCGTCCACTCGTTCTTCGGCGGAACCGTCTTTTAAGATCATTTTTTTGCGGACACCGGTCTCAGCACCTTTTTTTCTGGCTGGCTGATTTTTCGGCATCTTTCCAATGATATGAGAAGCGATGACGACTCTCTGGATTTCATTGGTGCCCTCATAGATGGTACAGATTTTTGCATCTCTGTAGGCACGTTCCACATCCATGCCTTTTAAGTAGCCGGTTCCACCAAAGATCTGAAGTGCATCGTTGACAACTTCCAGACAGATATCGGAAGTATACTGTTTTGCCATGGCAGATTCCAGACCGTATGGCTCATGATTTTCTTTCAGATCAGCGGCGCTGTACACGAGCAGGCGGGCAGTTCTCAATTTGGTCGCCATATCCGCAAGCTTAAATGCGATAGCCTGCTGCTGGCAGATCGGACGACCGAACTGTTCTCTTTCTTTGGAGTATTCCAGAGCATTTTCATATGCACCCTGCGCAATGCCGAGAGCCTGTGCAGCGATGCCGATTCGTCCTCCGTCCAATGTGGACATGGCGATTTTAAAGCCTTCTCCTTCTTTTCCGAGAAGATTTTCTTTCGGTACTTTTACGTCATTGAAGATCAGTTCGGCAGTGGAAGAAGAACGGATTCCCATTTTGTCGTAATGGTCGCCGAAGGTGAAGCCTTCCCAGCCCTTTTCAACGATAAATGCGCTGATGCCATGAGTTCCGATATCCGGGGTAGTGACTGCAAACACTACATAAGTATCCGCCTTGTCGGCATTGGTGATAAAGATCTTGCCTCCGTTTAACACATAATGGTCGCCTTCAAGGACCGCGGTGGTCTCAGTGCCTCCCGCATCGCTGCCTGCATTTTGTTCCGTAAGGCCAAATGCACCGAGCTTTTCACCGGAAGCAAGAGGAACGAGATATTTTTGTTTTTGCTCTTCAGTTCCGAAAGCGAAGATCGGATAACTTCCGAGAGAGACGTGTGCAGATAAAATAACGCCTGTGCCGCCGTCAACTCTGGAAAGTTCCTCTACAGCAATGGCATAGCTCAAGACATCTGATCCTGCGCCTCCGTATTCTTTCGGATAAGGCAGTCCCATCATGCCCATTTTGGCAAACTTTTCAATGGCTTCGGTCGGAAATTCATTTTCTTTGTCCAAGAGGAAGGTGAGTGGTTTTACTTCGGTTTCTGCAAATTCCCTGACTTTCGCACGCAGGGCTTCATGAGCTTCGGTTGTTTGAAATAACATATAGAGCCTCCTTTGATTTAAATTTTTGTGAGGAAAACACCGTAATGAATGCCTTGCTGAAAGGCTCTTTAAAGAGTGTGATCTCACGATAAGGTATTTAGAATACTATGATTGAAATATAAAAAATATAAACTTGATTAAGTTGGTAAAGTATAAGTTGTTTCCAGTATATACCTGAGATTGGCAGAAGTAAATAGGGTTGGGATAAACTTGATTAAGTTTGTGAAGTATAACGAAAAAAAGAGAAAATAACTGTGAGTATTGACAGTAGCATTTTCTGCATGATTTCCGTTCGGCTCTTAGAATGCCTCACTCCAATCATGCAGAAAAACTACACCGTATTTCATACCCTTCGGGTGGCGCGCTCTGCGCGATAAGGTATACTGATTTTCCAACCGATAAAATTGATAATTACATACAAACCGCAGAGGATAGCCATTTGAAGGGGTATTGGAGAAAAATGTGAAAAAATTGATGACGGTTGGGAAATATTTAGAGAAACGTTGATTTTATCAGGAAAACTGGCTATAATGAAATGGAAGAATGGCTTAAAAGCGTTGGATAAACAGTAACAAGAGTTGTATTGAAATTCTGAATTAACGGTGGCCACGTTGGTAACATCCTGATAAACAGTAACAAGAGTTGTATTGAAATTCCAAACCGCCGTCGTCCATCCGTGACGCACCATGATAAACAGTAACAAGAGTTGTATTGAAATTTCGAGGAGTCACTTTTTTCCCCGTAAGAGTAGAAAGATAAACAGTAACAAGAGTTGTATTGAAATTTTTTGGAGTAATTGAAATCTTGGCCAGCCACAGCGATAAACAGTAACAAGAGTTGTATTGAAATTCTGAACCCGGAATCTTTATTTCCCCTGTGAGAGTAGATAAACAGTAACAAGAGTTGTATTGAAATTCACTTTAGAGATTTAGTTAAAAAAGGAGTATAAGATAAACAGTAACAAGAGTTGTATTGAAATATTAAGCCATCAATCCAATACTGCGGCTGAACGCCGGATAAACAGTAACAAGAGTTGTATTGAAATTTGATTGCAAGATCAAACCGTTTCATTACAGCCAGATAAACAGTAACAGAAATAAGATATACCCTGATAGTTAGGCAAAGAAAAGGAGTCAATGTCTAACTGCCAGGTTATTTTTCTGTATGTCATGACATTTTGACCAGTTTTACGACTTGCTGCCTCAGAGATGTAAGATTTTCTAACATTCAGCAAAGTCTCTGCGGCGGCCCATTTGGAACTATCTAACGATAGTTTTTTAGCACTATTGGAGGAACGCATTTCAAAGCGTGACGGAAATAGTGCTAAAAAACCCATACCTTATCGCACATAGCGCTCCTACCCGGAGGGTATAAATTTATCTAGTTTTTGTATACATCTGGTTTTTCTCAAAAAACTCTTTCGCTCTTTCTTATTTCTATGTTACAGTATAAATTAGTGTTTTCTGTCCGGAAACGAAAAATTGTGTCGGGCAGGGAGTGATTTTAACGAATGACGATGGAGGAGATTGAATTGGTAACGATAGCAAATTATTTAAGGCCGGAAAGTCTTTCAGAGGCATATGAGCTGAACCAAAAGAAGGCTAACCGGGTCCTTGGGGGGATGATGTGGCTGAGACTTTGTTCCCCGCGCATACAAAATGCCATTGATTTGTCCGGACTTGATTTAGACTACATTAAGGAAACAGAAGAAGCATTTGAAATCGGGGCTATGTGTTCCCTGAGGAGCCTGGAAACTCATCCGGGGCTGGAGACTTATTTTAGAGGAGCCATAAAGGAAAGCGTGCGGCATATCGTGGGTGTTCAGTTCAGGAATCAGGCCACAGTAGGCGGAAGTATTTACGGAAGATTTGGGTTTTCTGATGTGCTGACCTGTCTGCTGGCCCTCGACACGGAAGTGGTGCTGGTTCATGCAGGGAAAATGACTTTGGCTGAATTTGCTGACAGGAAACGTGACCGTGATATCTTAGAGAAGATCATCATTAAAAAAGATGGGCGCAGAGTCGTTTATCTGTCCCAGAGGGCGACAAAGACCGATTTCCCTGTGGCTGCATGTGCTGTATCTAAAAAGGAAGATACATGGTATGTCTCCGTTGGAGCAAGGCCGGCGAAGGCTGAGCTTGCTGTGATCCATGGAGAACCGGCAGAGACTTTGGGCGAAAAGGCAGTCGCTGACATGAAATTTGGAAGCAATATGAGAGGCAGCGCTGAATACCGGGAAGCGATCGCAAAAGTTCTCGTAAGGCGTGCCGCAAATGCTGTATTGGAGGAGTCATAGGGATGGAAGTGAAATTTCAGTTAAACGGAAAGCCGGCGGCAGCTGATATAGAGCCGGACTGTATGCTGCTGGATTTATTGAGAGATATGGGATGTTACAGCGTCAAACGGGGTTGCGATACAACCAACTGCGGCCTGTGTACCGTCTTGGTGAATGGAAAGCCGAGCCTTTCCTGCGCCATGCCGGCAGCCAGGGCAGAAGGAAAAGAAATCGTTACGTTAGAAGGACTTCAGGAAGAGGCAGAAGATTTTGGAAGGTTTCTCGCAAAAGAAGGAGCAGAACAGTGCGGGTACTGTTCTCCGGGATTTATTATGAACGTGATTGCGATGATGAGAGAATTAAAAGATCCATCTATTGAGGAAATAAAAGAGTATCTGGCAGGGAACCTCTGCCGGTGTTCCGGATATGAAGGCCAGATGCGAGCCATTCAAAATTACATGAAAGAAAAAGGAGGACAGTAACATGAATTCAGTCAATACTTCTGTCCCAAAAGTAGATTCCATGGCATTGGTGACCGGAAAACCCGTCTATACAGATGATCTGGCGCCGAAAGACTGCCTGATCGTCAAGGTTTTAAGAAGTCCCCATGCCCATGCTAAAATCAAGAAAATAGAAACGGAAAGAGCACTGAAAATTCCGGGAATTGAGTGTGTTTTGACTCATGAAGACTGCCCGGACAAGAGATTTACTATGGCCGGACAGACTTACCCGGAGCCGAGTCCCTATGACCGCAGGATCTTAGATGATAGGGTGCGTTTTGTCGGAGATGCGGTGGCAGTGATTGCCGGTGTCTCTGAAAAAGCAGTGGCAAAGGCTATGAAGCTTGTAAAAGTAGATTATGAAGTGCTGGAGCCGGTCCTTGATTTCAGGAAAGCGAAAGATCATGAGATCCTGGTGCATCCGGAAGAAAACTGGAAAGCTCTCTGTGAAGTTGGGGCGGACAATCAGAGAAATCTCTGTGCCCACAATGAGACACAGGAAGGCGACATAGACCAGGTGCTGAAGGATTGTAAATATTACGTAGAGGAGACTTATCACACAAAAGCAAACCAGCAGGCTATGATGGAAAACTTCTGTACGTTTACACATATGGACGCATACGGAAGGCTCAATGTGGTGTCTTCCACGCAGGTCACTTTCCATGTGAGAAGGATTCTGGCACATGCCTTAGATATTCCAAAATCAAAGATCCGTGTAGTAAAGCCAAGGATCGGAGGAGGCTTTGGGGCGAAGCAGACGATAGTCACGGAAGTATATCCGGCGTTGGTGACCATGAAGACAGGGAAGCCTGCAAAGATCGTCTACACAAGAGAAGAATCTTTCATCGCATCCAGTCCGCGGCATGAGATGGAAGTCACTGTGCGCATTGGTGCAGATGAAAATGGAATTATCAAAGGAATCGATGTATATACTCTGTCAAACACGGGGGCATACGGAGAGCATGGCCCAACGACCGTTGGGCTTTCCGGCCATAAATCCATTCCTCTGTACGGAAAGGCAGAAGCATTCCGCTTTGCCTACGATGTAGTCTATACCAATGTCATGTCTGCGGGGGCTTATCGGGGATACGGAGCTACTCAGGGTATTTTTGCCGTAGAATCCGCAGTAAATGAACTGGCTCACAAGATGGGCATGGACCCGGTGAAGTTAAAAGAACTGAACATGGTGAAGGAAGGCCAGAAGATGCCTGCTTACTATGGTGAGACAGCAACAAGCTGTGCTCTGGACAAGTGTGTGGAGCGGGTGAAAGCGATGATCTCATGGGATGAGAAATATCCAAGAAAAGACATGGGAAACGGAAAAGTCAGGGGTGTCGGTCTGGCATTAGCTATGCAGGGCTCCGGTATTTCCAATGTGGACACAGCTGCGGTTACAATCAAAGTCAACGATGACGGATTTTACAGTTTGGTCATCGGGGCATCTGACATGGGAACCGGATGCGATACGATCCTTGCCCAGATGGCAGCAGACTGTCTGGATTGTGATATGGATCAGATCATTGTCCACGGAGTGGATACGGACGTATCTCCGTATGATACAGGCTCCTACGCATCCAGTACAACCTATGTGACCGGAATGGCTGTGGTCAAGACTTGTGAGGTCTTGAAAGAAAAGATTCTTAAAAAAGGTGCCCAGTACATTTCTTGTCCTAAGGAAGAAGTGGAATTTGACGGAAAGAGAGTGTTCCATCCGGAAAGCGGAAAAGAAATATCATTAAAAGAGATCGGCAATCAGGTGATGTGCGGAAATGAGGAAGCGCTTCAGGCAAGCGAATCCCATTATTCCCCGACTTCTCCGCCTCCTTTTATGGCAGGTTCCGCAGAAGTGGAAGTGGATTTGGAGACTGGAGCAGTGGAGCTGATTGATTTCGCGGCTGTGGTGGACTGTGGAACTGTCATTAATCCGAATCTTGCAAGAGTCCAGACCGAAGGAGGCATTGCTCAGGGAATCGGAATGGCTTTGTATGAAGAAATCCTTTACAATGACAAAGGGAAGACATCGGCCAACTCTTTTATGCAGTACAAGATTCCTACAAGACAGGACATCGGAAATATCCGGGTAGAATTCCAGAGCAGCTACGAGCCGACAGGACCTTTTGGGGCAAAATCCATCGGAGAAATTGTCATTAATACCCCGAATCCGGCAATCGCTGAGGCAGTATACAATGCGTCGGGAGTGCGTGTGAGAGAACTGCCGATTACAGCAGAGAAGATCTACATGGGGATGAAAGAAAAATAAAAAACTGAAAATATTTTATAAAAGAAGAGTCTGTGAGAGAAAATCTTTCCAGATTCTTCTTTGTTTTATTAGAGGATACAGCGCTTACGAAAACTTTTGTTTACTTTTGTTCTGTTATGTATTGCTTTTGTATATTACCTGTGGTAATATAAGGTCATAAACACAAGTAAACGAAGTATAACGCAGGTAAACGAAATGGAGGGTGCAGAGATGAAGATCACGGCAGAACAGTTGGCAGGTATGGTGGATCACACGAATTTAAAGGCATTTGCAGACAGAGCAATGTTTGAAAAGCTTTGCGGCGAGGCGAAAGAGTACCGGTTCAAGATGGTAGCGATCAATCCGGCACAGATCAGTCTGTGCAAAGAACTGTTGGATGGAAGCCCGGTGCATGTGGGTGCAGCCATTGGATTTCCTCTCGGGCAGACCACACTTGAGTGCAAAGTCTTCGAGACCAAAGATGCCATAGAAAAGGGAGCCGATGAGATTGACTATGTGATCAACGTGGCGGAAGTAAAAAACAACAATTATGAGTACATAAAAGAAGAGATGGAGCAGATCGTGGCTGTCTGCAGAAAAGCAGGTGTTATCAGCAAAGTGATCTTTGAAAACTGTTATCTCACCGATGAAGAAAAAAGAAAAGTCGCTGAAATCGCAAAGGAAGTGAAGCCGGACTTCATTAAAACGTCCACGGGCTTTGGAACCGGAGGAGCCACAGTGGAAGACGTGAGGCTGATGAAATCTGTCGTGGGCGATACAGTGAAAGTAAAAGCCGCGGGAGGCATCAGAGATCTGAAAACTGCCCTGGATATGATAGAAGCCGGAGCTGAGAGACTCGGAACGAGTGCAGGTGTTGAGATTGTAAAAGAGATGCAGGAATAAGGGGAGGAAAATAAGATGAGAGAAGTCAAAGTATGTCTGATCGGCTCCGGAAGGGCAGGTATGGTCCACGCACATAATTTCACAGGAAGCGTTCCTAATGCAAGGATTATCGCAGTCTGTGACCCGGTAGAGGAAACGGCAAAAAATGCGGCAGAAGAGCTGGGCATTGAACAGTATTATACAGATTACAGAGATGTCCTGAAAAATGACGAGATCAATGCGGTCTATATTGTGACGCCAACCAAGTACCACAAAGAGATCGCAGTGGCCGCAGCCCAGGCAAAGAAGCACATTTTCTGTGAAAAGCCTATGGCTATGAACGAGGAAGAATGTGACGAGATGATCAGAGCCGCCGATGAAAATAATGTAAAGCTGCAGATTGGATTTATGCGCCGTTTCGACGAGAGCTTCCAGGAAGCAAAACGGATGATCGCAGAAGGGGAGATCGGGGAGATTGTCTTAGTGAAATCTCATTCCAGAGGGCCTAGTAAACCAAAGGAGTGGATGTACGATATTAAAAAGAGCAACGGACCTTTGGCAGAGGTCAGCAGCCATGATATTGACACGGTCCGCTGGTTCGCGGAAAGTGAACTTGAGAGCGTTTACGCCATAGGAGGGAATTTCCGAAACAAAGAGATTGCCGAACAGTACCCGGATTTCTATGACAATGTCATCATGACCGGTGAGTTTGCCAATGGAATTCATGCCTGCGTGGAAGGCGCCCAGTATGTTCAGTATGGATATGACGCCAGGGTAGAAATTCTGGGGACAAAAGGAGTCATCTGTCTCGGAGATATCCATGAAAAGAAGATCCTTACCTGTACTCCGAATCATGAGTTAAAACGTCCGACTACAAGAAGCTGGAAGTTCTTGTTTAAAGACGCCTACTTGGCCGAGGACCGAAGCTTTATCCGCGCTATCTTAAATGATACTCCGGTAGAGTGCAGCGGCCTTGACGGAAAGATGGCAGTAAGGATCGTAAAAGCAGGAAATGAATCCATCGTAAACAAAAAGATCGTGAAATTATAAGAAGAGACTGACAGGAGGACCGTATGTTTGCAGAAGAACGAAAAGAAGAAATCATGAGGCTTTTGAAAGAAAATAAAAGGGTGAGCAGCGCCGAACTTTCTGAGCGGTTTCATGTGAGCGGAACGACGGTCCGCACCTATCTGATGGAACTGGAGAAGGCAGGGAGGCTGATCAGAACTCACGGAGGGGCACTGCTGAACGATGATATTTTAAATGTGGAAGAGTCTATCGCCGCAAGAAAACAGAAATGTCTGAGGGAAAAGCAGAAAGCCGCTGCAAAGGCCAGAAGCATGATAAAGGACGGGGATACGATTCTTCTGGACAGCGGAACGACCATGCTGGAACTTGCAAAACTCTTAAAGGATGCAAAAAACCTCACGGTCGTGACCAATGACCTGCCTGTTGCCATGGAACTGCAGAAGATGGAAGGAGTTTACTTGATCCTGATCGGAGGTCATGTGCGGACGGCATTCGAAAGCACGGTGGGCAGTATGGGCATGAAGTTTTTGGAGAATATCTCGGTTGAAAAGGCATTTATGTCATCGGACGGTGTGTCTCTGACCAAGGGTGCCACCACACCAAACATGGATCAGGCAGAGATCAAAAAGGAAATGATGGCCGCGGCAGACCAGAATTATCTCGTCTGCGATACGTCCAAGATCGGGAAGCGTACCATTTGTTCCTATGCAAAGATCGGAGACTTCGACGGTTTTATCCTGGATGAGCCGCTGTCCGATGAAATGAAAGAAGCCTTTGAGAGCTATGGGACGATTATCTATTAAAGCATTGTAAAAATGAAGAATGATCCAGAGAAGCCCCCTTTTTCTCAACGACTGCGGCAGAGACTAAGTTGGCTTTGCCGACTGCATGAGAAAGGGAAAATCCCAGTTTTCTAAGCGCCATAACAGCTCCTATGTGGGCGTCACCGGCTCCGGTGGCGTCCACTTGTTTTGCTTTTCTGGACGGAAGAAATACCCCTGTTCCGTTTTCCAGACAGTATGCCCCGTCTTTGCCGAGCGTGATGACGACATCCTGTCCGGTCAGCCTGGTGATGGCCCTGGCGGCATATTCCGTATCTGTCTTACCGGTCAGCAAAAAAGATTCGGACTGGTTTAAATGTACCACAGGATGAAGTGCAAATAGGCGGTTCATCAGATCTTTCGGCTGTTTCTCGATCCTTGGACCGGGTGCATAATAGATCTTCATATGCGGCTGCTGTTCTAAAAACGAAACGATGTGTTCTCCGGTACTTTCTTCGATTTCCAGTCCGCAGATATAGGCTGTGTCATATTCGGAAGCATCGATCAGATCAAACCATTCTTTCTGAAACAGATATTCGGCTCCGTGGTAAGAAGCAAAAGTCCGTTCGCCTGTCTGGTCGACAAAACAATAGCAGCAGCCGTTTTCAAGACTAGGCACAGGCAGGACAGAGACAACCCCACGCTTTTGCCATTCTTCTCTGACAAAATCCCCATAGATTCCGGTGCCGGCCGGAGAAAACAGCAGGTGAGGCACCCGGAAATGCCGGATGATATCGGATACATTAAAAGCACATCCGCCGATGCACAGACGCTGATTTAAGATATGAACATCTTCACCGGGGGCAGGGAGTTTTTTGACATTTATGATCACATCGGCTACAGAGGAGCCGATGATCAAAATTTTCTTTTTCGGGTTCATATATTTTCCTCCATGTCTTATGATATAATAAAATCCCTAAAAATAAAACAGGATAGGAGAATCATTATGACAAAGAAAAAGATTTTGACCGTTGTTCCAATGAGCGATACATATAAAGAAAAACTGAAAGAAGTTTCCGAAGGGTGTGAAATCATGTATTCCACATATGAGGATGTCAGCAGAGAAATGGTGCAGGAAGCAAATATTATCATCGGAAATGTTCCCGCATGGATGATCGGTATGTCAAAAAATCTGGAGCTTTTGCAGCTGAATTCTTCCGGTACCGACGCCTATATGGGTGTGAACATTTTAAATGACAGGACGATCATGACCAGTGCGACCGGCGCCTATGGGAAAGCCGTGGGGGAGCACCTGTTTGCCATGCTCATGTCCATACAGAAGAAGCTTCACGTCTACCGGGACAATCAGAACCGATGTGACTGGTCCGACGAGGGGCAGGTGCTTTCTCTGACTGGAAATACGGTGCTGATCGCGGGACTCGGGAATATAGGTCTGTCCTTTGCCAAAATGATGAAAGGGCTGGATTCTTATGTGATCGGAATTAAGAGAAGAAAGTCAGAGTGCCCGGAGGGCGTGGATGAACTGCACACCATGGAGGAACTCGATGAGCTGCTTCCAAAGGCGGATGTGGTCGTTTCCATCCTTCCCAATACACCTGTTACGAGAGGGATATTTGGAGAAGACCAGTTTAAGAAAATGAAAAAAAACGCAGTATTTCTCAATGCAGGCCGTGGAAATGCCGTGGATACGGAGGCACTGTGCAATGCTCTGATCAGGGGAGAGATTTATGCCGCGGGACTGGATGTGACAGATCCGGAGCCTCTGCCTCAGGAACACCGTCTGTGGAATATTAAAAATGCAGTGATCACACCTCATATTTCTGGGGACTTTCATCTTCCGCAGACATTGGATTTTATCGCAGACATTGCAGTGGAAAATGTCAGAAGATATCTGAGCGGAGAAGAATTGCTTCATGTCGTTGATTTTCAGACAGGATACTGCAAATAAACGTTGTGTTCTCCTGGAAAATAATATATAATAATAGTAATTGTTACTATTTGTGATATGCTGTAAGGGGGAAAACCAATGAGTAAACATTTGCCAGTCGATGTAAGAGTACCGATCGATTCCGACAATCCATCAATCATGAGGCACGAGGAAAAGTGCATTAAATGCGGCCAGTGTAAAAATATCTGCAAAGATTATATTTCCGTATTGGGAACTTATTCACTTGCCGAGACGAAAGACAGGGCCGTCTGTATCAACTGTGGCCAATGTGCCAATGTCTGTCCGGTTGAGAGCATCACCGAGACATATGAGTACCAGCAGGTCAGAGAGGCGGTAAAAGATCCGGAAAAGATTGTTATCGTAAGTACATCACCGTCTGTGAGGGCTGCTTTGGGTGAGGAATTCGGAACAGAAGAAGGTATGTTTGTCCAGGGCAAAATGGTGGCACTCCTCCGTGCTCTGGGGGCTGATTATGTGCTGGATACAAATTTCAGTGCAGATCTTACGATCATGGAGGAAGCAAGCGAACTGATCGAAAGGATTACGAAAGGAACAAAACCTTTGCCTCAGTTTACCAGCTGCTGTCCTGCATGGGTGAAGTTTGCAGAGATTTATTATCCGGAGCTGCTGGATCATATTTCTACGGCAAAAAGTCCCATCGGAATGCAGGGACCGACCATCAAAACCTATTTTGCGAAGCTCATGGGCATCGATCCGGAGAAGATCGTAAACGTGGCGCTGACACCGTGTACGGCGAAAAAATTTGAAATCCGCAGGGAAGAGATGAAGGATGCAGGTATTTCCTATGGCAAAGAAGATATGCGGGATATGGACTATGTGATAACTACAAGAGAAGCGGCTCTTTGGGCAAACGAGGAGAAAATAGATTTTATGGGGCTTGAGGACTCTGACTTTGATAAATTTATGGGAGAAGGATCAGGTGCGGGCGTCATCTTCGGCAATTCCGGGGGCGTTATGGAAGCTGCGTTAAGAACTGCATATGAGTTTATCACAAAAGAAAAAGCACCGGATATCCTTTACGACCTGAAACCTGTCCGGGGCATGGAAGGGGTAAAAGAGGCAAGCCTTGATATCGGTGATCTCACAGTCAACGTGGCCGTGGTTTACGGTACGGGAAATGCCAGAAAAATGATCGATAAGGTAAAATCTTCGGATAAGCAGTATCATTTCATCGAAGTCATGACCTGTCCCGGCGGATGTATCGGCGGCGGAGGACAGCCGAAGGATAAAGAATTTAAAGGACAGATCATTCAGGAAAAGAGGATTGAGAGCCTTTACAGGAGAGACAGCGGGATGCAGATCCGGGCAAGCCATGAAAATAAGCAGATCAAGAAGCTTTATGAAGAATTTTATGGGGAGCCGTTAAGCGAACTGGCAGAACAAATGCTGCATACCATGTATCATGACCGGAGTGAAGAGCTTGGACAGAAAACAGAAAAAGAACCTGACATAAAGACGGATTCTGTGAAAAAATATGTGTGCAGTGTCTGCGGATATGTACATGAAGGGGAGCAGGCGCCGGAAGAATGTCCGGTTTGTCATGTGGGGTCAGATAAATTTATTCTTCAGGAAGCCGAAAAGTCCTGGTCTGCGGAGCACACAGTGGGAGCCGCTGAAGGAGTTTCAGAGGACATTCTTTCTGATCTTCATGCCAATTTTGAAGGAGAATGCCGGGAAGTGGGAATGTATTTTGCCATGGCCAGAGCAGCTCACCGGGAAGGATATCCGGAAATCGGACGATACTACGAAAAAGCGGCCAGGGAGGAAGCAGATCACGCTGCTAAATTTGCGGAACTTTTAGGGGAAGCAGTAACGGATTCTACGAAGAAAAACCTGGAACTGCGTGTGGATGCAGAATATGGTGCGGCTGAAGGAAAAACAGATCTTGCGGCACGGGCCAAAGAAAAAGGGCTGGATGCCATTCACGATACGGTCCACGAAATGGCGAGAGATGAAGCAAGACATGGGAAGGCATTTGAAGGGTTCTTAAAGAGATACTTTAATTCATAAAAACGCGGGGTGAATATGTTAAAAGATGTCTATGAAAAGTTTGCGAATGATTATGATGAATTTGGCAGCATTGAGGATTATTTAGGGAGTGAGAAGACATTCTTTAAAGTGTTATTTGCAGAAAACAATGTACAAACTGTTTTAGACTGTGCCTGCGGAACAGGGCAGCATTTACTTATGCTGGATGAATTGGGTCTGTCTGTTTGCGGCTCTGATTACTCTGCTGCTATGCTAAAGGCTGCTGCTGTAAATTTAGAAAAGTATGGAAAGAAAATACCACTTCAACAATGTGACTTCAGACAGCTACAGGAAGCATATACGGAAAAATTTGATGCTGTTGTATGTCTTACAACATCACTGCCTCACATGCATACAGATGAAGACTTGCTGAGAGCTCTTAAATCAATGAGGGACAGGCTGAATACAAAGGGGCTGCTTGTATTAACACAGGGAACAACACACTATACATTATCTTTGCCGCCAATCGAGGTGGTTGTAAACAGAAATGATTTTTCCCGGATATTTGTGAAGGAAAACGACAGCCAATTTCAAACAGTACACGTTCTGGATTTGTTCCATTCACAAGAACGGAACGAGCAGAATCAATACGATATTAAATATAAGATTATTCTTGATGATGATTATAGACGTTTGTTGGAAGAAGCAGGATTTCATAACATACAAATTTACGGGGACTATGATAAAAGTCCCTATGATAAACAGAGCAGACGGCTGATAGTAGTTGCCCAGTGAACAAATAAATAAGAAATTGAGAACCGTGTATTTACAGCGCGTTTTGCAGATACGCGGTTTTTCATTGTTGAATGCCCCGGATACAACTTGCCCACAATGCCCGTGGTCATCATGTTATATTTCTTCTTGTAGTATTCATTATTGATTTATAAAGGAGAATAAGCATGAACATTTCGGAAAGTACAGTGTTAACTGACAAAGGGGCAGATCTTCAGGCTAAACTGGTGGATGGACAGACATTGCAAATTACAAAAGTTATGACTGGGGCTCTAAAGGTGCCTGTGGTAAATCTATGACAGCAGACGAGCGTCACAGAGGGAGGAAAGCGAATCAATTTGCAGGAGGCCAGGACAGAAGGGGATAAGATGATTCTTCCGGTGTTTTTAGAAAACACAAATTTGGAAGAAGGGTATGATCTGTGGCAGGTCGGAATCTATGCACAGGACCCGGAGGAAGGAGAGATTCTTTACTGTATTGCCCACATATCGGCGGCAAAGCACATTCCTTCTGCATCAAAGAGTCCGGGGTTTTCGATTACATGGGATTTCTGCTTTAAATCCTCAAATACATCTCCATTTGAAGTGAATATAGACTCCGTAGGCTTGGTTAACATCGAGCAGTTTCAGATTCATACAGGAGAAATTAGTCATTTGAAAAGTTCAATTGTAAGCCTTGATGAAAGAATTGAAGATTTAAATTCGGCTTTATATCCTGTTGGTATTGTACTTGCCTTTTTAAATGGCTTCGATCCAAATAAATCATTACTGGGAGAATGGGAACCAATTGCAAAAGGTCAAACATTGGTAGGTGTCAATGAATCTGGCCCGGATTTTAATACTGTTGAAAAATCTGGTGGATTAAAGGATGTAACATTGAGTATCAAACAAATTCCTGCTCATAGTCATCCGGAAAGTGATTTATGCTATGTCTATACAGATGAACATCCTGCAAATAATTCTATTGTCACAACAAATCAAAACGGAAGACAGAATATTAACATGAATATAAAAAGCAAAACTTATACAAAAAATGCAGGAGAAGGAGGAGCTCACTCAAATCTATAACCCTATATCACGGTTTTTTATTGGGTTAGAAAAAAGTAGCATAGATAAAATAGAATGAAAATGATATACTTAGAAATAATAGGAGGATATCAATTAATATGAAAAAAAAGGTTAAAATAATAGCGTCTATGTTTTTAAGTCTGGTTCTGATTACATGTTTCATTCCCAAACATAATTTACATGCAAAGAGTAAACCTACAATCTATATTATGGGTGACTCAATTGCTCATTCCTATGAAGGAAATAGGTATCAAAATGGATGGGGACAAATGCTGTACAGATATTTTAAACATCCATCTAAAAAAAGAACGGTTCACGTAAAAGGTGCATCTGATTATGTAGATGTTATTAGGTATAATACACCTGAGTTATCTATTGAAAATTGGGCAAAAAATGGAGCAAGTGTTGCAATTTATGATAAATATGGAATGTTTCAGGCGATTCAGAAAAAGTTAAAAAAGGGAGACTATGTTTTTATTCAGCTTGGCCATAATGAAGTATATACTCAATGGTGGACTGGTTCTACGGTTTCTGAGTATAGGACTTATCTAATTAATTATATAAAAAAAATACGAAGCAAAAAGGCAAAACCAGTATTAATCACGCCACCTCCAGTTAATACATCAGGAAAATACATTCCTTATGTCCCACAATACAGAGCAGCTATGATTTCTATTGGGAAAAAATATAAGGTACCGTTGATAGACTTGGGAAAAAAGTCGGCAGATTACTTTAATTTAATTGGAAAAAAGCAAGCACGGAATATGTATGTAAAAGATAATATGCATTTTACACCTAAAGGGGCTACAACATTAGCAAAAATTTTATCTGTTGAAATAAAGTATAAAAGCCAACTGAAGCCTATTTCTGGAAAGGTTTCTTTAAAAACTAATTCATTATATAAAACTATAAATAAAGCGTCGAAGTTAAAAACAAAGAAATATAGTAAAAAAACATGGAAGTATATGCAAAAAAAGTTAAAAAAATCAAAAAAAATACTATATAGCATCACAGCAAAGCAAAAATCAATCGATAAATCAAATGCGAGTTTGAAAAAAGCCATTAAGAAATTAAAAAAAGTAAAAAAATATAAAAAATAATCCTAAAAGAGCGATTGCAGACCAGAATTATCATCTGATAAGCAATTGCTCATTTGTTTTTAAATCAGAATTTAATTAATTATCTGTATATTTAAATTATAACTAATTCTTTTTAGGATTAAGATATATATTTCCTTTTCTTGACATGGGTTGTCTATTGGAATACAATATCCAATAGACTTATATATGAAAGATGGGAGATACATATGAAAACTTTACAAAAAATCAGCAGTATGCTGTCCAGCAAAACGTCTGTTTTTGTCATCTTAGTGGCGATTGCAGCCTTCTTTGTCCCGGATATTTTCTCCTGGGTACAGGGAAATAATCAGAGCCTTGTACTTGGAGTCATCATGTTTACGATGGGACTGACATTGACGACAGAAGACTTCAAAGTGTTGGCAAAACGTCCGCTGGATATCTTTATCGGAGCAGCGGCTCAGTACCTGATCATGCCGTTTCTGGCTTATGGGATTTCGACTATTTTAAGACTGCCCAATGAGATTGCCATCGGATTGATTCTCGTCGGGTGCTGCCCAGGAGGGGTATCATCGAATATCATGTCATACCTATGCCATGGAGATGTACCGTTTTCCGTTGGAATGACTACGGCATCCACGCTTTTGTCACCACTCATGACACCGATGATGGTACTGTTTTTGGCAGGAGCAAGGATCGAAGTCAACGCCGCTTCCATGTTCATCTCGATCGTGAAATCTGTACTGCTTCCGGTCTTGCTCGGATTTATACTAAATACATTGTTTGGCAAAAAGGAAGCCTTCAAAGAAGCACAGAAGGTCATGCCGGGGATCTCAGTGATCGGGCTGGCATTGATCGTCGGAGGCGTTATTGCACTTCAGGGAGCGAATTTCTTTAAATCTGGTGCTGTGATCTTTATTGCAGTTTTGCTGCATAACAGTCTTGGATATGCCCTTGGCTATGGAGTCGGTAAACTGACAGGAATGAACACAGCAAAGAAACGCACAATTTCGATTGAAGTTGGAATGCAGAATGCGGGACTTGCTACAAATCTGGCAACGGCCCATTTTGCCGCAGCACCTCAGGCGGCTATGGCCAGTGCGGTATCCTGTGTATGGCACTCAATCTCAGGAACTATTTTGGCAGGATTCTATTTACAAAAAGATAATATGCAGGAAGAACAGGCCAAAAACAGGCTGGCAGCAGAAACAGAATAGTTTTTTAGGGATACACTTGTATTGTATAGGTGTATCCTTATTTTTTGGCTTAATTTCAGACTTTTTGACAAAAATTATGAAGTAATTGGTTAATATTCGCAGTTCTATTACATTTCTTTCCACTTGATTTTCTTATGTTTCTAATTTATAGTTAGTCCTGAAAAAGTTTAGGAGCGCAAAGAGATGAGAGAAGAAAAGTTTTATGAAGAATTGAGTCCATATGTGGAGCGGGCCAAGCAGGGGGATCAGGATGCCTTTGAGCATCTTTACCAGGCTACATATGATATGACCAAATGGTTTGTGCTGAATTTTTGTAAGGATAAAAATGAGGCAGAAGACATTATACAGGAAATATATTTGGATGTTTACCGTTATCTGCCGGATTTGAAAAATAATCTGGCATTTTGCGCGTGGCAGAGAAAGATTTCATATCGCTGCTGTATCAGATTTTCCAAACAGAAGAAGGATGTTGTCGTTGGAGACAGTGTCATTGAAACAATGGATCATATAGCGGAGAAGGACAGTGAGCCGCAGGAAGCTGTTCTGAAGGATGAAAAAAATCAGCTGCTGTTTCAGTGCATTTCAAATCTGCCGACAAAACAAAAGGCCGCAGTGATCATGAGTGGCCTGTGGCAGATGAAAATGAGAGAAATTGCGGAAGTCATGGATTGTGACATTAATGCGGTGAAAAATCTCTTGTATCATGGAAAGAGAAATTTGAAAAAACAGATACAGAAGCTTCCAAAGGCGGACAGAGAGGCGCTTGGAGTACGGAGTTTCGGTTTCTTTGTTTTTTATCCGCCGATTCGGGAATGCGTAGTTTCGTCTTCGAAACATTTATCCGGACATTTTTTGGCAGCAAAAAAAGCAGCAATTACTGTTCTGACAGTCTGTACAGGTGCCGCAGCTTTGGCTTTATGGCAAAGTGAACCTCTGGCGGAAGAAAGTTTTGATTCTGTTGTGCTGCCGAAGATGTCTTTGGAGACAGAGGAGTTGGAAGGGATCAAGATCCCGGCAAAGAAAAAAAAGAAACCCTCCATCCCGGTAAATTACAGCTCTATGAGAGTCAATAAAAAGACAAAGTTGCTTGAGGTTCGGGTAAGCGGGAGGATTCACTATGGTAAAACCTATACAAAAACAGATTCCGGTAAAATTATGTACCCTGTCAAATATGATTCATCAAGAGGGATTCTTTATTTTCCGGCAAGGGCAGAAAATTTTGTTCTTTACCTGACGGCAGAGGATGGACGGTCAAAGATGTACAGGTTTTATAAAAAATAAATTAGAATGACTATGATAAGTCTGAATCAGTATTTTAGAAAAAACTGATTCAGACTATTATTTTATGAAATAATCTAACATTTTTAACAGAGAGTTTTTCTTGTTGTCAACTATAAAAATATATTTAGTTGAAAGAAGGGCAATTGAGATGAATGAGGTGAGGACGAGTAAGAGACTGATTCTTTTCGTGCTTCTGGGGGCGGCATTTCTCTTGGCCATAACCCATGGATCAAAAAAATCCAGATTTGAAAGTTAAGCACTATATGAAAACGAAATAAGCTAAAGCTGACAAATATTAAGATATGCAGAGTGAAGGGGAAGAAAATGATGAGGAAAATGATGAGATGGAAAAAGGTTCTTGCATTTGGCATGGCAGCGATCTTTTTTATTGGGATAATTCAGGATACAGGCAGCATTAATGCTGCAGAAGAGGGCACGGAGCAGGAAGATATTGCATCGGATATAAAAAATGTTACAGAGACATCGGAAACAATAACACCCGAGACCGAAACGTCAGATGGAGAAAGAAAAGATAAAAAAAAGCAGGACGAGAACCCAAACATTCAGAAAAAAGTTATAACTCGAAAAAAAGCAGGCAGTGATGCGAAAAAGAAGAAATTAGTGAACGGTCAAACTCTTTTGGATGTAAGCAAGGGAGATATTGTAATCAAAGTAACAGGTGCAGCAGGCGGCGGACTGGAAGAGGATGAGACTGAACTAAACCCGGAAGGATATCGGATCACAGGTACGACAGAGGATCATAATGTAACGGTTGAGCGTGGTGTTACAACCGGCATAACCCTTGATAATGTAGATATCACCTGTGGAAAGCAGCCAATGGATACGCCAAACAGAAAACTTGATTGTATCAATGTATCACATGCCAATGTCACCATTCTTTTAATTGGCACGAATCGGTTGACCAGTTATGCCGGAAATCCAGCTGATGTTTTCGACGGTTATGAAGGCAACGCTTTAGCAAAAGATGGAATGGACGGAGAACTGACAATCAAGTGTCAGAAGGCAGGTCAAGAAGGTCATAAATGTGATGATAACTGTGGATCGCTTTATGCAGGAGGAAACAGGGATCTATATCATGCTGGTGCCATAGGCAGTACCAGAAGAAATGCCGGAAATTCTTCCGAAGCAGGCTTTGTAAATTTTACCATTGAAGGTGGAAATATTGAGTCTGTGGGAGGAAAACACTCCCCGGGATTAGGAGGAGCCTGTTGTACAACATTACTTGGAGGAAAGTCAGTAAATAATATTCGAATTAGCGGGGGAAATGTAAAAGTAAAAGGAAATGAATTTTGTGCAGGACTGGGAGCAGGGTATCACTGTGATTTAAATGGACTTTATATCACCGGAGGAATCGTTGAAGCAGAAGGAGGGGCAAATGCTCCGGGAATTGGTTCCATAGAATATCCTTCAAAGAATATAGTGATCAGCGGTGGTGATACTGTCGTTACTGCGATTGGAGATGAAGAAACCGGAAAACCGGGGATAGGAACTTCTTCAAGTTCGACGGAAAATGTTGTCGCCATTCCGGACCCGGGATACCAGGGGTACATACAGGATGGAACAGGATTAAAACCGGACGAGTACACTTTTACAGCTGAATCACCATTCCAAGTCAAAACAAGTATTGTAGTCGGAAAATTTTATACAAAGGTCTATTTTGGACATCATAGAGATGAAAATACTGTGGATAACACAACTAAGGAACAGATTGGCGCAAACAATATCATTAGTAAAAGTGGCGGGACAGCCTTTACGGAAGAACAGCTCAAAATATTAAGCAAAGTTATCGGAAAAAAGAAAGATGGGACAGAGTATCCTTTAAAGGAACTGTCCATCGCAGATAAATCACAGATGCAAACGATTAACCAGGCAAAGACAAAAGGTGAAACCGGAGAGTTTCCGCTTACATTTCAAACGCCCGATGGAACAGAAGTAACGATCAAGGTATATTTGAAAGAACAGGGTAATGACGGGGTAGATTTTGATCCATTGAATCCGTCTTCTGTCATCGGGGCAGATAATTTTGCCAAAGAGACCGGAGGCATTGAATGGACGGAAGACGATGTCAAACAGTTTGCTGAATTAAAAGGAAAGGATTCAGATGGCAATGATATTGCATTGGATGATTTCAGTTTAGACAAGGAACAGCTAGATGAAATCAACAAGATGAAGACTGACGGAAAAGCCGGTGAATTCGATCTGAAATTTACCGATCCCGAAGGAAATTCTGTAACAGTTACAGTGACTCTGACAGGAGAATTTGATCAGATCAAAGAAAATCCGATAAATCATGAGATTATTAAGGCGCAGAACGTAATCAGCAAAACAGGAGGAAATGGTTTTACTGAGGAACAGCTAAAAGACATCACTTTATTAAGAGCCGTTGACAAGGATGGGAATGAAATACAAAAAGACAAGCTGAGTTTGTCAGATATTACTCAGTTAGAACGCATCAACAAAGCCAAAGAATCCGGAAAAACCGGAGAATTTCCTCTGACATTTACAACAGAGAATGGAACTGAAGTTACCATCAATGTTTTTCTTAGGGAAGAAGGAACGGACGGAACAAAGCAGAAACCCGGAAACGCAAGCATTGCCGCAAATCATATAACCCAAGAGACTGGTGGAATTGGATTCAGCAGAGAAGAAATCATAACTTTGTGTGATGTAAAAGGAAAAAATCAATATGGAGACACCGTGCCGGTCAAAATAAATGAAAAACAGCTGGAAGCAATCAATCGTGCCAAACAGGCAGGAAATACCGGGGTATTTCCTATGACCTTCTCCATGTCAGATGGTACATCCGTGACGGTCAACGTAACGCTGACGGGAGAACATAAGGTGACATTTGATCCTAATGGGGGAGACTATAAACCGGAAGATTATACGGTCACTGGCGGGGAGAAGATTAAGAGACCGGAAGATCCAAAGAAAGACGGATATACTTTTGAGGGATGGTATTATACGGATGAGAACGGCAAGGAACAGAAATGGGATTTTAATGATCCATTAAACCAAGAGATAGAACTAAAGGCAAAATGGAAGAAGGATGACGAGGTATCAAAAAATACAGAAAAGGATACAAAAAAAGATTCAGAAATAAAAACACCCGCATCAGACAAAAAACAGGCTTCTAAAAAGAAGAACGCCAAGAATAAGTCAGATAAAAAAGGTGAAGCACTTCCAAGATGGGGACAATACCAGATCAAAGGAAAGAACAGCGGAAAAGCAGGAGTTGCTGAAACATCTGATGAGAAAATGCCGTTTGAGATATTAGTTTTACTGATGGTTAGCGGAAGCGTCAGCGCTGGGATATTGTTTAGAAACTATAATAGAAGAAAGTAAAAAAAGGGGGATAAAAGGGTGAATAAAATGAGGAGATGGAAAAAGATTGTCGCATTAGTTTTAGCGGCAGTGTTTTCGATTGGGATGGTTCAGGATACAGGCAACATTCATGCTGCAGAAGAGAACAACAGAGCAGGCAATGATAAGAAACAAAAGAAATTGGTAAATGGACAAACCCTTTTGGATGTAAGTAAAGGAGATATTATAATTAAAGCGACAGGTGCAGCAGGCGGCGGTCTGGAAAATGATGAATCTGAGCTAAATCCGGAAGGATATCGAATCACAGGTACAACAGAAGATTATAATGTGACAGTTGATCGTGGTGTTACAACAAAACTTACCTTAGATAATGTAGATATTACTTGTGGTAAACAACCAAATAGGAAACTTGATTGTATCAATGTATCACATGCTGACGTTGAGATGATTTTGATTGGTAAAAATAAATTGACTTGCTATGCGGGAACTGTTGTAGATGATGGAGGTACCACCACGGGAAATGCATTAACCAAGGACGGAATGGATGGATCGCTAACAATCCGATGCCAAAATTCTGGTCAAAAAGGGCATAAATGTGATGATAACTGTGGGTCACTTTATGCAGAAGGAAGCAGAAGTTTATTCCATGCAGGTGCTATAGGAAGTACAAGGAGAAGTTCTAATAGTTCTTCTGAAGCAGGATTTTCAAATTTTACCATTGAAGGAGGGAATATTGAAGCTTTGGGTGGGATACATTCCCCAGGATTAGGAGGAGCCTGCTGTACAACCAATATTGGAGGGCAGTTAACTAGTAATATTCGAATTACAGGTGGAATTGTAAAGGCGAAAGGAAATCAAGGCTGTCCTGGTTTAGGAAGTGGATATCATTGCGATTTAGATGGTCTTTATATTACTGGAGGAATTGTAGAAGCCGAAGGAGGAGTTGATGCTCCGGGAATCGGTTCTATAGAATATCCGTCAAAAAATATTATTATTAGTGGCGGTGATACCATTGTAACTGCTATTGGTGACAAATCAACCGGGAAACCCGGGATAGGGACTGCCGCTAGTACGATGACAAATGTTATTGCAGTTCCAGATCAGGGTTATCAAGGGTACATACAGGACGGAACTGGATTAAAACCAGAAGAGTATAGTTTTACAGAGCAATCACCGTTTCATAATCGTTCTGATATTGCTGTGGGTAAATTTTATACAAAAGTATATTTTGGGCCTTATAGAGATAAAAATACAGTGGATGATACAACCAAAGAACAGATTGGTGCCAATCACATTATTAGTAAAAGCGGCGGTAGAGCGTTTACGGAAGAACAGCTAAAAATTTTAAGTAAAGTCACAGGAAAGAAAAAGGATGGAACCGAGTATTTATCATCAGAATTATCCATCGCAAATAAAACACAGATGGAAGCGATCAACAAGGCAAAGACCAAAGGCGAAATAGGAGAATTCCCGCTCACATTTCAAACATCCTCCGGAACACAGGTTACAGTTACAGTATATCTGAAGGAAAAAGGAAGCGATACAGCGGAGTATGATCCGCTGTATCCATCAGCGGTAATCGGGGCAGATAGTTTTGCAAAAGAGACCGGTGGATCAGCATGGACGGAAGACGACATAAAGAATCTTGCAGGATTAAAGGGGAAGGATTCTGCCGGAAATAATATTGAATTAAGTGATTTCACTATAGATGAGGGGATTTTAGATAAAATTAATAAAATCAAGACTGCTGGAAAGGCTGGAGAGTACGATGTGAAATTTACAGATCCTGAGGGAAACTCAGTCACAGTGAAAGTGACCTTGACAGGAGAGTTTGACCAGATTAAAGAAAACCCTGTAAATCATGAGATTATTAAGGCACAAAATGTAATTAGCAGGACCGGAGGAAAGGGATTTACCGGGGAACAGCTGAAAGAACTTTCTCAACTGAGAGCTGTCGATGAGGACGGGAACGAAATTTTAAAAGACAAGCTCAGTCTGTCAGACAGTGCTCAATTAGAGCGCATCAACAAAGCAAAAGAAGATGGGAAAACCGGAGAATTCCCATTGACGTTTACAACAGAGAATGGGACCGAAGTGACTGTCAGCATTTTTCTTCGAGATAAAGGGACCGATGGGGCAGACCATAAGGATGGCAGCGCCAGCATTGCAGCAAATCATGCGAATCATGAGACTGGCGGAGAAAAATTCAGCAAAGAAGAGATCATCGCCCTGTGTGATGTAAAAGGGAAAAATCAATACGGAGACACGATGCCGGTCAATGCAGATGAAAAACAGCTGGAAGCAATCAACCGTGCTAAACAGGCAGGAAATAGCGGGGTATTTCCAATGACCTTCTCCATGTCAGACGGTACATCCGTGACGGTCAATGTAACGCTGACGGGAGAACACAAGGTGACATTTGATTCTAATGGAGGAGATTATACACCGCAAGGCCAGACAGTTACCGGAGGAGAGAAGATCAAAAAACCCGAAGATCCAAAGAGAGACGGATACGCTTTTGAGGGTTGGTATTATACCGATGAAGATGGGAAAGAACATAAATGGAATTTCAATGATCCTCTGCACAGGGGGATTACATTAAAAGCGAAATGGAAAAAGGACAGTGGAACGTCTAAACGTACAGAAACGACCAAACCAGCATCAGGGAAGAAACAGCCATCTAAGAAAAAGTCAGATAAAAAAACAGAGACGCTCCCTGAATGGGGACAATACCAGATCAAAGGAAGCGGCAGCGGAAGTGAAAGAGGAGGAGCTGTAAAAACATCTGATGAGAAAATGCCGTTTGAGATATTAATTTTACTGATAGTTAGCGGAAGCATTGGCGCTGGGCTGTTGTTTAGAAATTATAATAGAAGAAGGTAAGACTAAGTGGCTGGAAAAGGGTCTGTCTTAGGATGCCCTTCTTGTTGGTGAACATTAAAATATGCAGAGTAGAGGAGAAGTAAAATGTCTAAAACGAGGAGATGGAAAAGGATTCTTATACTGGCTGTAACCGCAGCTTTTTCTGTTGGACTTATTCATGACTTGGGCAGCATAAATGCTGAAGAACGTTCGGAACAGACGGAAGCCACAACAGAAACTGAGATTTCAGCGACAGAAATAAAGGAAGGCGATGATTTAAAGACAGAAGCTTTAGATACAAGTGTGTCTGAGCCAGAAATATCGCAAAACAAGACGATTGTGGGGGCCGGGGCGG